>Ga0102940_1002277_pt1 | contig 11647 bp, 18 predicted proteins | sample SalPonR2_C_D1_MG_FD_78215 | JGI IMG/M metagenome (GOLD analysis project Ga0102940, IMG submission 78215) | Salt pond soil microbial communities from South San Francisco under conditions of wetland restoration - Salt Pond MetaG R2_C_D1_MG | ecosystem: Environmental > Aquatic > Marine > Intertidal...
CTCCTTTAGTTGGGAAATAGAGCGAAGCCCCAACAACCTCGCTCTACCATTCCTTGCGGAATTAAGATGGCGTCCGTGTAATCTCTATAGCGCCGCTAATGTCTGAATCATATATGCCAGTAAATGACGCCTCAACCAATAACGGCTGGTTGTTGCCACCGGCTACCACAGAAACATCGTTAAACTTAAGATTAGCAATGTCAAATGCATATTTTAAGGTTGAAGCACCGCCAACTTCAAAACTAAGAGATGAAGCCGTACCAGCCAAGAAAAGTTCGTACAATTCCTCATTTTCAAAGTATAGGGTTATATCACCAGTCACAACGAATTGCCCTGCTGTTTGCCCACGAGCATCTAAAGAGCCTAATACATCCTCGCTTGTGATGTTATTAGTGATATTAATGTTAATTGCCGTGGCTTCTGGCCCAGTAACCCCAGCGAGAGCCAATGATGCAAAGTTAGATGATGCATTTATAACAGGATTGCTATTAACGCCTGTATAAGTGCTTGAGGCAATCTCTGCTTGTGCGGAGCTTGCACCTGCTGCAACAAAACCAAAATTACCCGTTACAATGCTACGTGTGGCAAGTGATAGGCTTAGTGTGTTACAAATAGCGCCTGTAAATCTATGGTATTGGTCGGTTGCGCCCATTTCAAATGTTTTTTCAAGCGTAAATGATTTTTCCGTAGTGCCGTTTACAAGTACGTTACTATCCCATGTGCTATACATTAAGCTTTCTAAAAAATCATCAAAAGTGCCGTATGAAAGTTCAAAATTAATATCACCGCCGGCGCTTGAGCCAACCTGTATAAGATCTGATACATTGCGATCTGAACGAATCTCATCAGATTGCACGTTTTCAATGTTAGGCACTAAACTTTCGCTATTAAAGCGAAGTTCTTGCCATGTTGGTGAGCTTGGTGTAGTGCCGTAAGCCGTTTCAGCAATATACGCAAGCCTCGTTTCGGAAGTTGAAGCCATAAATATTCTCCTAAGTTATTTGTTCATATCGAAAAGTCATCACGACATTAATCTGATACCAGCCGTAGCCATCGTTACCTATTTCGCGCACAATCGCGTCATAGTATTCTATCCCATTATCATTTAATCCACTGTATAAGTCCAATATGGTTGTGGATTTATCAACAGCGTCTGTTCCCAACTGATTTTCAGGCGAAAAAACCTGAATGGTCAAAACCCCAACACGATCAAACCTGTTACTGCCCGGGCTTCCCATTGTTGCTTGAAAACCGTCAGAGTGGCGTATATTAAAGCGCACCCATGTAGTGTTTGGCTTTTCTGTAGGGTCATCACTGCCCCAGATAATAGGCGTTGTGCTACCCCATTGCGTGTCAAAATAATCACGCATTGCACCAATCGCTTGTGAATAGGTTAAACTCATTTCATCTCTACCCTTGCAATGTCCTTAACTTTACGCTGTGCGCTTCTTACTATCGCATCAACATAGCCAGAGGGTGCTTTCGCGCTGTAACCATTGTTCAAGCGCTGTATATAAGGCAGGTTATTCGTAATGAATATTTTTTGCCCAAACTTTGCACTATTATATACAGGCTCATTGTTGATCGGGGTTGTAGATTCCCTAGTTTCACTTGACGGCACTCCAACAGTAGCTATCCAGTTTGACTTTGCGCGACCTGTATCGACTGGGGTTTGATTAACCAACTGCCTGTCAATATCAAGTGCTGTTTTAGCAATGACTTCCTGCGTTTGTTTTATTTTTTTACGATAAGCCATTTCTAGCTGTTGTCTGTGATTGCTCATCGCCGCACCTGCAATTTGTATAAGCAAGCCGTATCGCCCGGCTTAATTTCTTTTATATTAACCACCTGATAAATATCAGAGCCGTCTGTAATTTTATCGTTAATCTTAGGCGTTACATCCGTTATTAACACCTGTTTGTCGCCCCTTTTTATAACAGAGCCATCAATTTGATTTTCCAGAAACTCTGTAAAAACAGCTTTTAACGTTGTATCGGTTTCTGTCTCCCCGGTATAGCTTCCTGTAGCAGGGTTAAACGTTCCTATGCCTACACTCGTATAGGTAATATTACGCCCCTTATCAGCTATCTGTGCAGCCGCTGTAGATGCTATGCCAGAATAATCATAACTCATGTTCTAATAAGCTTCGCAGTGTTAGATGTTGCCATTGTTAACCCTCTTAAAATAAGCGCAACAAAGTCGTAGGTTTTCTTCGAAGGAGCAAAATCAGAATATTCTACTTCTAGAACATCGACCTTTTCACGCTTAATAGCGCCGCCTCTTTCCTTTGCAGGCAAAATACGACCTGACAGGCATTCAAGTGCCAGTTCGCAATTAGCGTCTTTAAGCTTTTGTGGAATTTCATCAACATCATAAACAGCGCCCGCATAGTTGCCAGTGTGTATAACAGCATTGCTCCTAGGCCATGCAAGGGGTTGTTCAAAGTCCGTCATAACCCCGATATAGGTAAAAGCACCATCTAGAAACTGTGTAGCCTCCCTTAGTGCCTTTTCCTTGTCAGCATCCGAAGCTGCGCTCCATGTGCTGTTATTTTTATTCGACCAGTATGTGTCAGCATCTGCCAAACTTACATAAACGTCAGTACCTACTGTTATGGTCATTATTTAACCTTTTCATATCCGCCTTTTGCGTAATCAGCTTCCATTTCTGGATGCACATCTGCAACAATATCACCTTTTTTCATTTTAATGAATTTAGGCTCACTTGCCTTTTTTTCCTTTGTATTTTCTTTTTTTTTAGCCATTTTATTCTCCTTTGTAGGAGGGGAGGCCGTAACCTCCCCATCTATTATTAACCTGCAAGGTCTGCAATAAAGTCAGGCTTCCAAGCCTTAACGCCATACAAGGTCGTTACATCAAACATTGTTTTGTTGTAACCCTTATACACCGCAACCTCATAAACCAATCCACTAATAGGATCTTGTACGGTTGTACGGTCAACTGCAGCGTCACCACCAAAAGGCTGCTCGGGTGCGCGGAAGGCAAGTTCAGCAGCTTGACGATGGAAGACAAAGTTAGCAGTACGCGAGTTTTTAACTGTAACCGCTGCGTTGTCTGCAACTGCCTCTTGCAAGCCGGGGCTGTTAATGGTGAACGAACCGCCAGACAAGGCTGTATTAACAACGTAGTCAAAGTTGCCAATAGTCACAACGTCACCTACCACTATTGTGTCTGAGCCTGTATCTACATTGATAGTGGTATCCCCAATACTGCCTGCAGAACTAAGCTGGTAAGAAGTTCCAGTGCCTTTAGTATGAGACCGAATACCAGCAGACTCTTTAAGCATAATACCTTGAAGATCTAGCAAAGTACCCTGACGTAGCAATTCAGTTCCGCCAGCCTCGTTGGCTTTTTGCAACTGTGCAAGATTGCGCAACTTAGCACCGGCAGCGGTATCCATAATCATACTTACTTGATTATCTGTAGGCATACCGTTATCAACCAAGATTTTACGTGCATCTGCAATCAAATCAAAGTTAGAGCCAAAAGGCGTAGTGCCGGGCGAACCAACTGAACGTGAAGCGCCTTTGTAAAGAGCATCACAAACATCTTGCTCAATCTTGTTACTGATTGTGCGCATAGCCTGTGCAATCTGGTCACCATAAATGGTTTCAAAGCCAGATCCGTTATTTACATGGCGTACATCTTCGCCCGTCCAAGGAATTTGCACGTTCGCAACTTTATCAATAGTCAAAGTCTTGTTATCAACCGTCTGATCGTCACCCTCTGGAATGGTCATAGAAGCCGAATAGGTTGTATTAAGAGTTGGTTGACGTGTGAAGTGTGAGCGCACTGTATCGTTAAGCGCAGCACGTTCACTGCCTGCGTTAATAGTCATTGAGGGGATAGCCCCTACAAGTTCACGACCTACAATGTCGGCTGCTTTATAAATGTCAGCCGCTAAGTCTGTGAGTACATTAGCCATAATTTAGTCCTTTCAAAATTTAATCAACAACTTTCGCACCACTTTTTATAGCTGTCATACGGTCGGAACCAGACAAAGCCTCAAAATCAGCACGACTAATTTCTTTTTCAGCGCCACCACTAGACTTGGCTGTATTAGAGCCTCCCCCAGAATTGGCTTGCGCTGCAATGTAATGCTTGCCCTCGTCTGATTGTGACCAATTTTTGAAAAAGTCACTAACTGGCTTTTCGTCAAGATACACGTCCTCGCCTTCAAGCTTAATACGATCTCGCATCATAGCTTCAACAGCAGGCATAAAAGGCTTGGCAATGTTATTCTCTGCCATTGCTTTCTGTAAAGCCGCCATTTTAACGTGTTTGTTTACAAGCCCATCTTTTTGCTCAAGCTGTTCTTGTAACTTGGCTAGTTCTTTGGAATGTTGCTGCGTAATACGTTCGCGCTGTTCTTTTAACTTTGTATCAATATCGCCCTGACTGGTATCTTTTAAGCGATTAAATTCCTCAATGTCAAAATCATCAGGCAACAAAGCATATTTGCTTTCATATTCCTTGACTTTAGCCTCCAACGACCGTTTTAATTGCCGTTCTTTGTCTAATGCACCCTTCACAGCTGCAATATCTTGACTGGTCTTTAACCCCTCGGCCTGCAATGCGTATACGCCGTCTTTTTCAGCATAATAATCCTGCAACGCTTCGGGAATATCAGACTTATCCTCATAAGAGAGTTTAAGCATATTTATCCTCACGATTAACTTGCGGCATCACGCCTAATTGGGAGAGAAAGAAACAGCATCCCGCTGTAACTTTTGGTAATAATAACACTATTCTTCTAAATTGACAAACGCCGCAGGGTCTTTTGCCCGAAGATCTGCCAAACTAAGCTCTTTTCCTCGCCTACTTACAAATTGGCTTATCTTAAATTCGCCTTTTCTAAACAGCTTTGCCTTGGTAACACCAAGAGCATCATTCTGAACACTGGTGGGCTGATTTTTAAGCCAGTCAGAATAAGTTAAGTCTTCTGGAACTTGACCATTCATGCTTGATCTTGTAGTTCGTGGTATTTCATCTGTTGGTACTCCCAGTTCACGATAGCTTTTTGTTATCGCTGTTATAGCACTACGGCAATTTGGATGGGCCGGCAATGCAGGCACTCTGTCAGGCTGATATATTCGGCCATCCCTGCTCGCACAAATGGCGCTTGTTCTGCTGTCCAGTGTTGCAACCCATTTATAGCCTTTGATTATATCCTCATTTTGTTTAAAAAGTTGCATTCGCGTTTCGTTAGCCGTGTGATTAATGGCTGTTCTTACAACCGTAGCAGTCTGCCTGCGCGTAGTATCCATGTAGCCTTCATACCGAATGGCCCGTATAATCTGATCTGTTGTTCTTCCCTCAACTACGCCCCTGTTAATCTCGCGTGTGAACCTATCTCTTGCGCTTTGCTTTAAACTAGTAAACCAACCTTCTAACGTTTCTCCAGTAAAAGGCTTTCCTATAATAGCTTGCCTTATTTGTTCTGCAGCAGGCGTGGTCATGTTTAAATTTATGCCAGCCTCGTTATTCATCATTTGAACGGTCCAATCAAGTTCATTATAACCAAAGTCAAACAACTCTAATTGTAAATTGCGCTGTAATTGATCGTATTTGTCTATAACGGCTGTAAGTTCCGCTATTTGTCTTTCCAGCCTGCGTGTGGTTTCCACACCACGGTCAAAGCCTACAGCCTTAATGCGCTCATAACGTAGCGCAAGATTGGCTTCTAATGTGTTGAGAATTTCATCATCAATAAATTCTATGGCGTCTTTAGCCTGCTTGCCCTTGTAGCTTTCAATATAAAAACTATGCCTGATAATTCTATCCTGCACAGCATCATTAAAGTTTTTTGACTTACCTAAACGCGGGTCTTTGCTCATATAACAAGCGGCCTATTCTGTATCTCGTCTATCTCTTCGTCAAACTCTTTCTGGCTATCAATGACCTCACCACGCTTTAGATTTTCAAAAAGCGTTTGGTGCGATATGCCGCCTTGTTGCCATGCCATCATAAGCGATTGTAGCATATTATATGACATAGCCTGTGGTATAAAGTCGGTGTTAAGCTGTATTGTTGCAGGCTCTACATTTAACCAGTTGCCCATAATTTCTAACGCGATATTTAGTGCATCACTCACGGTTTTAGATATATCTGATAAAATACTATTTTCACCCTGATGACGCATAGCAGCCGTTTCAGCCGCTTCATTTCTACGCGATTCAGGTGTTAGCATCTGCGCGCCAAGGGATGCCATCTTTTCCTCTTTATCAGCCTGCATGTCTTTTAAGGACTGCAAACCTTGACCTTCAAACTCTAAATACTTTGCATTTGCATCAGGGTTTGAAAATATCCACGCCGTAGTAGATCCAATCCTAAACTCGTCTTCACCTTCTCCCTTATTATGTCCTGTTATCACAGCGGTTGGCAAAGCCGTAAAATGCGCCCCGTGCTCTAAGCTGGCAGTTGTTCTGTAGTGAGATAGATTGACATTAACCAAACCAAGTATAGGCGGGGTTTTAACATCTGGCGCAAGACTTACAGGAGATGAAATAGTGAATGGAATATAATCCAACCTAGAACCATTCATCACAGGGTATACTTCGCTTATTTGTATCCACGCTTCTTTGCCGTTTGCCTGCTTTATTTTGCGGAATAACCTTTGCCTGTATTGACCTTCATATAACTCTAATACCCTTATCTGTTCAACAGCTTCATATTCAAATTCGTCTTTTTGTTCTTCTATGTTCTCTTTGAGCCGAACCTGCGTTAATATACCAGCATCATCACGCCAGTTTATAATATCCTCCGCTTTATACATCTTTATAAAAGGCTGCAGCCTAAGCTCACGAACCTGCGCAGCTGTCATTTCACTGGTATCTATACTGGGATAATCAACCAATAATCCAACACGGCCAACCTGCATGACCTCATTAACAACATCTCTGGCAAAGTCCTGCAAAGACATGTTACCCATTGTGACATTTTCTATCTCTTCTTCCATGCCATTTGGCACGACATTAGCAGGCTTATCAAATATTAACCCCTTTAAAGCCGTAACCGTTCGTCCTGTTGCCTCATAGAACAACGTCCGCTCCATGTATTCCTTATACTCTTGAGTGGTTTGATTATGTAACGCAGGAAGGTATTTTTGCTTCCCTTTGTGAATAGCCATCTGTCCAAGAGTAGCGTCTCGACACTTTTTCCACTCTTTCATATAAGCATCATAATCCGGATGCGTGGTATCTACTGCCATTTGTTAATCTTTCATTAAATCGTGTTTAACTAACTCTAATATGCCTATAACTTCGGCGAATGTGATATTTGTATCTCTGCTTTCCTCTACAGCCCTCATTAGTCGCTCGTAAAGAGTAGCTAATTGCGGCTTACTGTCCGGGGAGAATTTTATCACATTCATCATGTACCCTTCAATTTTAACCTTCTTACATGCCCGCCATATACAGGATATTTATACGCTACAAAATAACCCAGGGCATCATTGACATGATCGTGCCTTGCTGTCTTGTCAGGCTCACCATTCTTATCGTATGCATGTTGCTCCAAAGCTTCAACAACTGCAGGGCACTTATCTACATTAACGTATAATTCATTTTTTTTCAATTTTACATTTACTGCTAACACACGCTCGCGAACTAGGGGGTTTGCGCTGTTCACATATACAATAAAACCAGCATTTCTTAATAGCTGTATATCAGTATTGCTTGCATTTTGTGATTTTCTATTCTTACCGCTAGCATCAGGATATATAGCTATGGGATGTCCTTGATATGCGTTCTTTAGTCGTTGTATCATAGCAGGCGTGTCCATAATGTCTGTATGCTGGTCAACTATATGTGGTATGCCATCTCTTATGACTGCTACAACAGCCGCCATTTTACCTACGTTAAAGTCCATGCCGATATGGAGCGTGTCGCTAGGCTGTATGCTCGAATATGTGTTGTGCTTATGCCTGTTATATTCACTATAAACTGTAGAAAAGTTTAAATTGACAAAGTCACCATTAATATAGGCTTTTAGCAGATTTTCAGGATATTCCTGCATGAGATTATCAATATAATCATACGGAAGGTTGTGTGCATTTGAATGTGTGCTGGCTTTTATGATTTTATATTGTTCATTGCCTCGTCTGTGCCATCTGTCATATACAAACTTAAACCCCTCCGGCGTTGTTGCAACACCTATAGTGTTAGATCCCTGCGTTTTTTCGCGGTTACGAGCTAGGATTTTACGCCAAACTTCTACTGCTTTATCTGTAGGGAGGGTATCAAGCTCATCAACTATAGAGTGCGCAACTTCATAGCCGACTATTCTTTCCGGCCTATCAACGGTTCTTAAATAAATCCGTCCATATCCCTTAATCTCTATAAACTTCTCGTTTTTGTTAAGTTTGCTTTGTATGCCAAAAGTGCCGAGTATTTTTTCAATCCGCGGTATGGCGATTGTATTAATCAAGTCATACGTAGGGAGATAATAGGCAACGTTCGTTTTAGGTGATGTTAGCTTTTTAGACAATAACCTCTGTACTGCCGCCTCTGTTTTGCCTGAACCCAATCCGGCAACCATTGCAGGAAATTTTGCCTTTGTTGTTATAAATTCATATTGGGGCTTTGACAAAACAACATCAACCACCATGTATACCATAATTTATTGTTATTGGCCTTGGGTCGGAGTCGTCTTCCTGTTTCCACTTGGCTTTGGTTTTAAGCCAAAAGATAATGCTCGTTACATCGCCCTGCATACATTTTGCAAATAACATGCCTGCTACCTGCGCATTAGCCTCATGAGATGCGGTTTCTATTTCTTTTTTATAATACTTAGTTAAAGTCACATGGCTTATTCCCATGCACAACGCGATGTGTTTTTGCGCTATTCCGTACGAAACCATATCAGCCACTTTTTTTCTAGTTTGTGCAGTAGGCTTATGCGGATTATTTGCCATTAAAAATCCCTTTTAATAGATTAAATATTGCTACAATCACTATAGCGTTAACATTTTACCATTATTTATAAGACAAATCAATTAATCTCCTCTTTATGCGTCATTTACTCATATAAGCCAGCAGGACAGTCTTAGCAGTGCTGAGAATTTATTCATTTTGCTTCTTTCTCATTAACCGACTCTAATATTAAAATTGCATTATCTTTCTTTTTCCCATTGCAGCTTTTCATAAGACAGACAACCCCGCCATTTTTATTATGTATTTTTACAGAGCCCCTCTTTTCATCGACAGATATATACCAAGGTAGTGTTTCTGTTACATCCATATTATTAAATCCTTACTTACAATATTTTTACTTAATACGTTATTTTTTTTGAAAGATACTTGTGCGACCAGTTTCTGGTTTTTAGTTCATTTACAAACTTTTCCAAACTTTCGGGCGGTATCCCAGCCATATCACATATAATCCACTTGTCTTTACTATAACCAGTTAGCCAATGTCTCGCATTATTCATATAAACTTGCCTAATATTATGAGCTGTCGTAGCGTCTGGAGCCACCCCACATGCGTCGTATAATAATCTGACTATAACTGATGCCCACAATGATCTTTCGTTCATGCCTCAATATCCACCACTTGCCCTTTTACGTATCTTTCTTGTGTGTTTGCTATAATGGCCTTGCGTAAATTATCATTTGCATTCGGGTAACGCATTCGTAAATAGTATTGCACCCATTGCCGCTTTTCCAATTGTGTTTGCTGTGTTAAAGGCTTCATGACGTTATATCCAATCCCTGATACTTGCCCTGATGCTCCTTGGCGTATTCCAATAACTTAGTGCCAAGCTCTTTTTTTCGTACCTTGTTGCTAATAAACCGACCTTTGCTATCACGGGGCTGTTTGCCGTATATGTGCTTTTCCATGGCAGCAATTAGGTTTTCAGCTGCCAATGCCCGTCTTGCTGTGTTAATATGGTTGTCAATTTCAGTTATATACAACTTACGCGCAGCATTATAATGCGCATGATATTCGATTGCAGTATACCCGCCGAGTTTTTTGATTAACCAGTCATTCATTTATTTTCTCCTAATCTATTGCTCTGCGAATTTCTCCAAAAACATCTTCTTCACGTTGACGGTGGACACGGTACTTGCCTGGCTTAACCTTTATTGTTTCGTGCTGTTTGTAGGCTCTGTGATGCTCAAGCAGTGCTTCAAATTCTTCAACAACAAGGTAAGCAACAAGGTTATCATTTGAACTTTCATACATTTTCACATCCTCACGTTCTTTTACAACATGGTTATGACCTGTTTCGCTGTGAGTTACAATGTATTCACCTTTCACTGGTTTTGCTTCTACAATGTCATTTGGTAAATCTTCAATACGTACAATAAGCATATCACCCTGTCTTGCTACGTTGTTAAATTCTTTCATGTTTTCTCTCCTTGTTATGTTTGTGTTTCTGGTTTGTAAAGTTCTGGTTCAATATTCCAAGTCCAAGCGTTTGCTTCAAGAGCTGTCTTACAGTGGCTTGGTACACTGAGGGCTACATATTCTCCTGTGTTTGGGTCAAGCACTTGCAGGAAGTTTCTTTTTCCGACTTCTGGTATTTCACACTCAAGAAGCGTTCCTATTTTTTCGTCTTCATCCTTGTCAATCTCTTTAGCGTTCAGTTCTTTTAGTATTTTATTCCAACCAATAATCTGGCAACCAACCGACCTTTGATCTATATTAGCATGTTTTAATATATCAGAAGCCTTTAATTTGTTTTTATCAGTTATCCATTCCTTTGGAATTCTGACACCATTCCAAGCATAAACCTCAAACCCATCTGGATAAGCTATTGCTGGACCATCTTCACAATGAATAACTTCGTCTTTATTGAGCTTGCAAACATTATGACGTTCGGAGACAAAACAAACTTCTTTACAAGGAATCCACCATCCATGTGACATACAACCTTGAGCCAACCCTTGTACCTGTTCAGTTTCTTCTTTCAGATCGCAAACTTCTCTGAAGTAATCAAAAAACGCCAACCAACTTGCATCGTGCTGGCCGTAACCACTGGCATCAACACTTTTCCAAACACTGTCCCTGACACTTTCCAGAACACTGTCCCTGACACTGTCCCTAACACTGTTCCTAACATTAAATGCTACACTGTCTCCCACACTTTTTTCAACACTGTGTCCAACACTGCCCCTGACACTGTCCCTGACACTAGCCCCCACACTGTTCCAAACACTTTCCAGAACACTGTTCCAAACAATGTTCCTGACACTGCCCTTAACACTGTCCTCAGCACTGTTCCTGACACTGTCCTTAGCACTGTCCTCAGCACTGTTCCTGACACTGTCCTTAGCACTGTCCCTAACACTTCCCAGAACACTGTCCTTAACACTGCGCCAAACACTAAATTCTAGACTGTTCCAAACACTGTCCCTGACACTGTGCCTGACACTGTTCCTGACACTGTCCCTTACACTGTTCCCGACACTGTCCCTGACACTGTTCCAAACAGTGTCTTCGGCTTCATTAAGCTGATTAAATACTTGGTGAGTAAAGCACATAGATAAAGGGCTATCGCACCAAACTATTTGTTTAGGTTCCTTTAAACCAGCAAATCGGTAACATTTTTTTATAGCGTTTTCTGCTAAGGGTCTGTCTGCAGGGTCTGTGCTTAGTCCCATCTTTTTCCACTTTTCAACAAA
>Ga0102940_1002282_pt1 | contig 11630 bp, 9 predicted proteins | sample SalPonR2_C_D1_MG_FD_78215 | JGI IMG/M metagenome (GOLD analysis project Ga0102940, IMG submission 78215) | Salt pond soil microbial communities from South San Francisco under conditions of wetland restoration - Salt Pond MetaG R2_C_D1_MG | ecosystem: Environmental > Aquatic > Marine > Intertidal...
AAGGGCTAAATATTTAATTATTAAAGCAATTCATTACTCAAATAGTTTTCTATGGGCGAAGAGCGTGTAAAAATACCGGAGTCGAAAGAGCAGTCGCAAAAATTTCTTAAGTACCTGCTCCGTGATGTACGTGCAATGGGGCGCATGCTTGATGAGGGCTGGTTTGAAATTGATAATATTCGGATTGGCGCTGAGCAGGAACTTTGCCTGATTGACAGAAACGCTAAACCGGCTCCCATTGCAATGGAGCTCCTGGAGGCGCTTGGTGATGACAGCTTCACCACCGAACTGGCCAAATTCAACCTTGAAACCAACCTTGAACCACTCCTTTTTGAGGGAAAATGCCTCTCGCAGATGGAGACCAATATCCAGAAAAAGCTGGAGCTGATTCGGGAGACCATCAAACAGTTCGATGGTGATGTGGTATTATCGGGTGTGTTGCCCACGATTCGAAAATCAGATCTGGATATTGAAAACCTGACCCCGCTGCCCCGCTACCGCGCAATATGCGACGCCATAAACAAACTTCGTGGTGAAGAGTATGATTTAAGAATACAGGGGGCTGATGAACTGCTGATGCGATTTGATACGCCTCTCCTTGAAGCGTGCAACACCGGATTCCAGGTTCATCTTCAGGTAAACCCAGATGACTTCGTTCAGAAATATAATCTCGCCCAGGCAATTACGGGTCCCGTACTGGCGAGTGCCGTTAATTCACCGCTTCTCTTTGGAAAACGTCTGTGGAAAGAGACCCGCATCGCGCTGTTTCATCAGTCGGTGGATACGCGCCAGGTAGGCGACCATCTCAGGGAATCGAGCCCCAGGGTGACGTTCGGAAACCAATGGCTTGAGGAGAGTATCCTGGAAATTTACCAGGAAGATATTGCCCGGTATCGGGTGATACTAAGCTCCGAAATCGATGAAGATGTGGAAGCGATGATGGAGAAGGGTGAAGTACCTGAGCTGATGGCCCTTCAGGTGCACAACGGTACCGTCTACCGCTGGAACCGGCCATGCTACGGCATCAGCAACGGTAAACCGCATCTTCGCATAGAGAACCGTGTGTTTCCATCAGGTCCTACAGTTACAGACGAGATTGCAAACGCCGCGTTCTGGCTCGGTCTTCTGAACGGCATGGACAAAGAATACGGCAATATCACAAATGAGCTGGATTTTGATGATGCAAAAATGAATTTCTTTGCGGCTTCCAAGCTCGGGCTCGACACAAAATTTAAATGGGTGAACGATTCGCGCTACTCAGCAGTGGATCTGATTTGTAATGAATTATTGCCGCTTGCACGCGAAGGTCTGGAAATATCAGGCGTGGATGAGGGTGACATCTCAAGCTACCTCGATGTGATTGAAGAGCGGACAGATGTGGCACAAACCGGCAGCTACTGGATGGTGCAATCATATAATTCGCTTAGTAAATCCGTGACGCGCGAGCAGGCGCTTACCGCTGTGGTCAATGCAATGATTAAAAATCAGAAAAAAGGAGAACCAGCACATAAGTGGGGGCTTGCCAGGCTGAACGATATGGAAATGTGGCAGCCCTCGAGCCTTCTGGTAGAAGAGTTTATGACGACCGACCTGTTTACTGTTCAGCGTGACGATATTATTGAACTTGTGGCCAACCTGATAGACTGGCGCAGGATTCGATACGTGCCGGTAGAAGATGACAATAAACATCTGGTAGGACTTGTGAGCATGCGGATGGTGTTCAGGGAGTATAACAACATCATACATGAACAAGGCAAAGCCAGTACGTCAGTTGATGATGTGATGATCCGAAATCCAATAACCATTCACCCGGAAGCCTCTATTCTTGAGGCTGTGGATATCATGGACTCTCAAAAGATTGGTTGTTTACCGGTTGTTAAAAATAACAGGCTGATTGGTATTATAACAGAACAGAATTACATGACAATCACAAAACGATTGTTAAAACGTTTGCATCGTGGTGCAGATGGATAAAATCTTATCAAACCCCATCATTTAACAGACCAAAGGAACAGATATGGGAACGCAAGAAATCTCTATTGCGAGGGATCCGCAATCTAAAAAACGGTTTTTAAAGCATTTACTGCACGATGTTGAAGCGATAGAACAGATACTTGACCGGGGTTTGTTCGAGTCTGGAATTACACGCATTGGTGCAGAGCAAGAATTTTGCCTGGTCGACAGACACTTCAAACCGTCTCTGAATGCCCTGGAGGTGCTGCAAAAAGTCAAGGATAACCACTTCACCCCGGAGCTTGCCAGGTATAACCTGGAGATTAATCTGGATCCGCGTCCGCTAACAGGCAACACACTGTCTGCCATGCATATCCAGCTCGATACTCTGCTCGAGAAAGCCTCCAAAGCGGCAACGTCAATTGATGAGCAGATCATTCTGTCCGGAATACTGCCGAGTATTGACTTTCGCGCCGTTCAGCGAAAATATATGACGCCCCGCAAACGGTATGAAGAGCTCGGGAGAATTATACTCGAATTGAGAGGCCACGATTTTGAATTGAATATTACCGGTGTTGATGAGCTCCTGATTTCTCACCAGAATATTCTGTTTGAAGCATGTAACACAAGTTTTCAGTGCCATTACCAGGTGCAGCCCGAAAAATTTACTGATTCTTATAACTGGGCTCAGCAGCTGGCTGGCCCGGTACTATCCGTGGCTGCCAACTCTCCAATTCTTCTCGGCAGACAGCTTTGGGCCGAGACAAGAATTGCCTTGTTTCAGCAGAGTATTGATACAAGAGGTAAGGGGTTTCACTTGCGAGAGCGCGAACAGCGGGTAACGTTTGGGAATCGCTGGATCAAAGGGCTGGGAGATGTGTTCAAAAATGATATTGCGCGTCATACTCTTTTGTTTCTGATGGAAATTGAGAATGATTCACTTGACATTCTTGACCGGGGTGAGATTCCAAAACTTGAGGCGCTTCAGCTTCACAACGGAACCGTTTATAAATGGAATCGTCCATGTTACGGAGTCTCAGACGGAAAGCCGCATGTACGAATAGAAAATCGCTATCTGCCCTCGGGACCTACCACGGCCGACGAGATAGCCAACCTTGCATTTTGGTCAGGTTTGATGGCGAATATGCCCGATTCATATGCGGGTAACTGGGAAGCCATGGACTTTGATGATGCAAAAGAGAATTTCTACAAGGCGGCCATGTGGGGCATTCAAAGCGGAATGGTATGGGAAGGCAGGCTGATGTCGGCCACTCAATTGATCCTTGATGTGTTGCTGCCCATGTCTCGCGAGGGGCTTGAGAAAATGAAAATCAATGAAAATGAGATCTCTTACTATCTTGATATAATTCGGAGACGGGCCGATAAAAAAACAACCGGAGCCCGGTGGATGGTCGGAAGTTTCAGGCGTCTGAAAGAGACTCTTGATAAGGAAGAGGCGTCTGTTGCCCTCACGGCAATCATGGACAAACGCCGCCGATCAGGCGTGCCGGTGGATGAGTGGGAACTGGCATCGCTGGAAGAAATTGAATCGGTTCATATTCAGTATGATATTGTCAGTAACGTGATGTCAACCGACCTCATTACGGTAACGGATGATTATATAGTGGAATTGGTTTTGAAAATCATGGAGTGGAGAAATATCCGTCACCTGCCGGTTGAGGGGAAAGATGGAGAATTGAAAGGGATCATTACGAAAAAGCGATTGGATCGTTATCTTACAGACGATAAAAGTAACAAACAGCTCACAGCTGCAGATGTGATGGATCGGAACCCGACTACCATCAAACCTGATGAAGATATAAAGTACGCGATGTTATTGATGCTGGATGAAGGTATCAGTTGTTTGCCGGTTATAGAACAGGGCAAATTAATTGGGATTATTACCGATAAAGACACACAGAGTATCTGGAGCAAGATCAAAAAAAATTCAAATGCAAAACGGTGAATCACAGGACGTAATTATTAAGGGTACAGAACGCATTCGCTGGTCTGTACCCGGCAATGAAACAGGACCTGTGATGGTTGTTTTTGCCGGAATTCACGGAAACGAAACAGCCGGGATACACGCAATTGACTCAGTGGCGTCGAACCTGATTGATACCAAGGCAAACCTCAACGGTACCCTTTACTCAATTACAGGAAATATGAGGGCGCTTGAGCTTGGGGTACGTTATGTGGATACCGATTTAAACCGTTTGTGGGAAAATGGATTCGATCGGAGCCAGTATTCATCATCTGGCTCAGCTGACCATTCGGTAGAATTCAAAGAGAGCCTGGAGATAAAAAGAGCCGTTGAATGGATTCTGGAAAAGCACGGTGACGAAGCGTCACGAATTATTTTTGCCGACCTGCATACCACATCTTCGGAAAGCTGCGCGTTTATACTAATAAATGACACACTCGCTAACCGGGAACTGGCCCGAAAATTTCCTGTGCCGCAGATTCTTGGGTTTGAAGAGAATATTCGCGGAACGCTGCTTAGCTACATCAATAATATCGGCCACCTGTCGCTGGGGTTTGAAGCCGGTGCACACACTAACGAGGCATCCATTGAGCGAAGTAAAGCATTTTTGCGTCTTTCCCTGCACTGGCTGAATATATTAAGGCTCAGCGATGCTGAGGTCGGTGCATATGAGCGCCAGCTCGACATCCACCCGGATGTGCCAGACTCCTATTACCAGGTGTCGTACCACAAAATTGTAGAAGATCCTGCGAAATTCGAAATGAAGCGAGGCTTCCAGAATTTTGATGAAATTAAAAAAGGAACACCGCTTGCAAAAGAGGAGGGTGAATTGATAGAGGCCCCGGTATCGGGCAGAATATTTATGCCTCTGTATCAGAAGAAAGGACATGACGGATTTCTGATTATTAATGAAGTGTCAACTTTTTGGCTCAAGCTCTCAGCTTATCTCAGAAAGAGCTTTGTTCATAAGCTGCTCCGTTTTCTTCCCGGTGTGGAAGTTGAGAACAAGCGCGCATTCAGGATCAACCTGAAGGTAGCACGATTTTTAGTTAAAGATATTTTCCACCTGTTTGGCTACAGGGTTGTTAAAACAGGTGAGCATACCGTGATTTGTTACCGGCGCTAATTTTTCTTTTGCTGATTCCACTATATCTTATGCGGATACATGTTCACCAGCAGTCACTTATCGTTTATCTTATATCTCACATCTAATATTTTTAAAAACACATGCTTGACTATCGTTTTGTAGATGGCACACGACTGACATCTGTAGTGGAAGCCCTTATTTTTTCAAGTCCGGAACCGCTACCCTGGGAAAAGCTGTCTGAGATTATTCAAAAAAATGAGGAGGAGATTGTTCTGGATGAGGAGATACTGAAGCGAATCGTTACCCGTTTGAATGAGCGGTACGAGGAGAATGACTTGTCGTTCAGGATAGAGGAGACCGGAGGGGGATTTACATTTGTCACACAGCCGCGATATCATCCGTGGCTAAGTATATTTCAGCATGAGAATGCCTATCGAAAACTTTCACAGTCAGCCATAGAAACACTGGCTATTGTTGCCTATCGTCAGCCAATCACAAAACCGGAAGTCGATCAGATTCGGGGCGTTGACTCGGGGTATATTCTTCGGCAGCTTCTGGAGAAAATGCTTGTGAGGGTGTCCGGACGGGCCGATTCACCGGGTAAGCCGCTTCTTTACAAAACCACTAAATATTTTTTAAAGCATTTTGGCATCAATGCAGTGGATGAACTGCCCAAGCCGCGCGAGATTGATGAGATCCTCAAAGATGACGATATGGCTGATCACCGGCGCCTGCTCATGGAGCGGCAGATGGAGCTGGAGGAGGGAGAAGCGAAAGAGCTCATCGAATATTACGAGGAGGAGCGGTCTTCTGGAAAAAGTGAACATCCCGACGAAGGAGAAGAGAATGATGGCCCGGCTGAATCGGATGATGAGGAGCTGAAGCATGCCGGTGATGTAGAAGATAAGCCATCACCGGACGAGCAAGAACCCGATACCGATTCCGATACCGATATTAAAAATGCTGAGAATGACAGCAGGCACACAATAAACGGAACGGATAAAGATAACAGACCTGATAAACAGGAGTAGGGTCATGCCAACGGTGTGATGCCTTTAGCGAGTCATCGGATGAGTGTGATCTACGAATGATTTGTTGATCCGGTACGACTCGATTTTATTTAAAACTCATTCCGAAAGCATACAGGGCTACCCGACAGTTTACCGGTTAAAAGACCTTTAAGCGTCCGTAGGTCCTTGAAGCGTCTTTTGTGTGAGTTGTTCACGAACGTCGTGACGCTTGCAGGACTTCCGCTCCGCTCCAGACGCTTCAAGGTCACTTTATGGTTAACCGGTAAACGCACTACAGTAGTCTTTAATCAGTTGTGCCACACGGCCAATTTTTGAAGTGGCAACAGTACTTGAATGCCGGTATAAAAGTGTGTACTTTAATACACACTCAAAATACTACAGCAAACCACCTATTTTTTGCCTGATAAAACCTTAACAGCTTCCGTCCTTTGGGACAAGTTCGGATTTGGCGTTTCAACTATCTGCGCCATCCACTGTCTCTTTTTTCCCGTTTTGATCTCGATCTTGCCTGTTACTACTTTTTTGCCGGCGCTTCATAACTGGGCACACCCGTTTTTTATCATAACATTAATACCGATTGTCTACTTTGCTTCCCGTCGGAGTCATTACGATTATAAAATCGTGTCGCTTCTGACAGGCGGGTTCCTGATTGTGGTAGCCGGCTGGCTCGGAGGGCACCTATTGTTTGGATATGCATTCGAAACCATAACCACCCTGGCTGGCAGCGCGGTCCTGATAGCTGGTCACTGGTTCAATTACCGGCACCACCAGCAGTGCAGCAATAAATCTCATCATCACCATCCTGTTGAGGAAAAGCTTGAAGACGAACGGAAACTTGAAAAGGAGCAGGCATGAAGCGGCTTAATTTTACACTTGATGACGATACAGTACAGCTTCTCGAAAAGCTCTCCGGCAAGTATTATGGAGGCAATAAATCCCAGACGGTAAGGGCAGCTTTGGAAAGCCTGGCATCGCATGCGGGTCAGGAGGGATGGGTGATTAAAGGGTACACACCGCTGCGTGCCGATCATCAGACGCAGTGTCATGAGTGCGGTACGGATCAAAATGAAGGCACCATACTTTTCAAGCCGGTATTTGAACGGGGCAGCAGCCCGGGCGCTATCAAGAGAATTCCAAGTGAGGAGTGGGTCGAGTGCCCGGAGTGCCTGGAGACGAAGTAGGGAGTTTAAATCTTTTGAATACTCGTCAATAGTATAACTGTACGTGAATCCTGGCTGTTATTCTTAATTTTTTGATGTTAAACGAAGCACAAACTTTGAAATAGCCGCTCTTTTTGGTTCATTCAGGTTATGAAACGAGTTGCCGCTATCTTTTTAATGTTTTTAGTATCGGGTTCAGAATATCCATCAAGCCAACCTGATGGCCAGTTTATCACAGTTCTGGGCATCGCACAGGATGCCGGGTTTCCGCAAGCTGATTGCGATAAAGAGCATTGCCGGCAGTACTGGAATGGGACCGTTGACAAGAGGCTCGTGGTAAGCCTTGGGCTGACAGATGCAGCCACAGGTCAAAACTGGATCTTTGAAGCGACGCCTGATTTCCCGGAACAGCTTCACGCCCTTAAAACTGAATCAGGGATTGAGAACTTATCCGGAATCTTTCTTACTCACGCTCATATCGGCCATTATACCGGGCTGATGTACCTGGGACGCGAATCGATGGGCGCATCTAATATTCCTGTATATGCGATGCCGCAAATGTCTGGATTTCTGAATGCCAATGGTCCCTGGAGCCAGCTGGTTAGTCAACAAAATATCGCTGTCAACCGGCTTACGGCTGACTCAACAGTAAAGCTAACGGATCATGTATCTGTGACTCCTTTCCTTGTGCCGCATCGTGATGAATTCTCAGAGACGGTGGGCTACAGGATCGAATCTGCTGTGAAAAAAGTGCTGTTTATGCCTGATATTGATAAATGGCATGTGTGGGATAAAAATATTTCAGAGCAGATTCGTGCAGTGGATGCCGCGTTTCTTGATGCCACGTTTTTTTCAGCCGATGAGCTGCCCGGACGCAATATGGCTGAAATTCCTCATCCGTATGTGGAGGAGAGCCTGGAACAGTTCAGTGATCTGCCGGCATCAGAGAAAGAAAAAATTATATTTATTCATTTCAATCATACCAACCCTTTGATTCTTGATAGCCCTGAACGAGAGTATGTAGAAAAGCTTGGGTACCGCGTGGCAAGTGAGGGAGACATGATTAGTCTCAACTGAATCTATATGAATTATGTCCAGGGCGCTCAAACTTATTCAAACATCCATTTTCACCGGCAATGTTGCAAAAGACCAGATGGAATGGCATGTTCCGCTGATCTAATCAATCTATTTTAAAGTGAGTTTGCCCTGTTATCATTGGCAAGATCCCGATAACAGGGCACCTGACAAATGAGTATTACGAACCATAAGGCAGGTAACCGCAAACATAGGTAGCCATCATGAAAAAATGTATTCTCATATTATTTCTCACCCTCTTATCAGTCGCCGTAAATGCCCAGGAACTTTCAGAGATTGAAAAAGAGATTCTTGAAAGAGTCGAGGCAAACCATCAGCAAGTCCTGAATACGCTGGAAACCAACGTAAATATTAATAGCGGTACAATGAATTTTGATGGTGTCCGTAGAGTAGGTGAGAACTATATGGAGGCATTTAGCGATCTTGGGTTTGAAACCGAGTGGGTGAACCAGGATCACGTGAACCGGGCCGGACACTTTTTTGCTGAGCAGCAGGGGGATTCAGGCAGAAAGATATTGCTGATTGGCCATCTGGACACTGTTTTTGAAGAGGACAGTCCGTTCCAGGAGTATCAGGTTCTTAATGAATCCACAGCCACGGGGCCGGGTGTTAACGATATGAAGGCCGGAAACGTGATGATCCTCTACGCGCTGAAGGCTCTAAAAGAAGCAGGAGCAATTCCGAATGCTCAAATTATTGTTGCTTTAACCGGTGACGAAGAAGATGCCGGGCACCCCATTTCGCAAAGCAGAAAGCATCTGATTGAAGCTGCACAGCGAAGTGATGTAGCCCTGGGTTTCGAAACGGCGTCAGGTTTCAACTTCGCCACTGTAGCCCGGCGGGCATCTTACTCCTGGAAGCTTGAAGTGACCGGTAAACAGGCCCATTCATCCGGCATTTTCAGTGACAATACAGGGGCAGGTTCTATTTATGAAGCGTCACGAATACTGAATCGATTCTATGAGGATTTAAGGGAAGAGAACCTTACTTACAACGCGGGAGTGATGATAGGCGGAAATGAAGTGTCATATGATGAAGAAAATATGCGCGGTTCGGTTAGCGGAAAAACCAATATTGTCCCGAAGACAACCATTGTGCACGGTGGTATCCGGTTTTTAACCATGGAACAGGGAGAGCGGGCATTTGCCAAAATGGAGGCGATTGCGAATGAAAGTCTTTCTCAGACATCTGTTGATCTGACTATATTTGATGGCGGATATCCTCCAATGGAGCCAACGGTAGGCAATATGGAACTACTGGGCATGCTCGATGAGCTCAGCCGGGATATGGAATTGGGTGAAGTAAATGCGTACGATCCTGCAAAGCGAGGGGCTGCCGATATTTCGTTCGTTGCGGATTATGTAGACGGCCTTGATGGTCTTGGGGCGATGGGCAGCGGAGCTCACGGGCCTGATGAGACAATCAATCTTGAAACCTACAAAGAGCTGACGAAACGTGCGGCTTTACTGATATACAGAATTGTTAATAGTGAATGAGTTTTTCTGTTTTATTAATACGGTTCACTTTAAATAGTCAGCTCATTTTTAAAACGCATCTAATGTTGACGGATTATACGAGCTAAAAAGAAGAAATAAGTTAATGATAAATACGTGTTACTTTTGGACCGCCAAAAGTAACCAAAAACTCACGGCTGTGATTGCTTACGGGCCTGGTTTAACCCGCGTGGTTACACAACATCAAAGGCTACTTTAGTAGCCGATGTTGTGATTTCTCCCACGCTATGGTTTAAACCATGCTATTCCTTCACCAATCAAGGCCGTTGGATTTTTACTCTTGTGCTAAAATTGCTAGTCAATAGATAAATGAACAAAACAGCTATATTAGTTGGCGCGACGGGCCTCGTCGGGTCACATGTCTTAAAGCTTCTCTTGGAGGACGATCGCTATTCTACCGTAAAAGTCTTCCATCGCAGATCAACCGGCATCAGTCATGAGAAGCTGAAAGAACATATTATCGACTTTGATAATATTGAGGACTGGAGTGATAAGCTGGCAAGCGACGAGCTCTATTCCGCGATGGGAACCACCATCAAAAAAGCGGGAAGTAAAGAGGCACAGTATGAAATTGATGTATCATACCCTCTTGAGGTAGCAAAAGCTGCCGCCTCAAATGGCGTTAAAAAATATTCGCTGGTATCCTCTGCCGGCGCTGATAAGGATTCGAAGCTTTTCTATCCGCGGATTAAAGGTGAACTCGATGAAGCGGTTAAAGAGCTGTCATTTGATCGCATCACAATTTTGCGACCATCCATTCTTGATGGAGACCGACAAGAGAGCAGGCCCGGCGAACGGTTTGGTTTAGCCGTGATGAGACTGGCGGGAAAGATTCCCGGCCTGAGAAAATATCGTCCCATTCCGGCTGAGCAGGTTGCCGGAGCTATGATCAATTCACTTCAGGATGATACAGGCGGCTATTGCATTTACGAGCCAAACGAGTTATTTCATTTGTAGGTCTGTTTCACTACTATCAGAAGACACCCATAATCTTATGCCTATCCTCATGAGATAAACTGTACTTCTTTTTTTACACTGCTTTTGTTGTCATCAGCATTTGCTCAAACCTCTTAACTAAAACGCATCATAGACAAGCGGGCGAGCGAATGAAGAGTAAGTCATTGAATGGCGCCGCCATTTCCATGAGAACCCTGAGCTTTCAAACAGAGAATTTGAGACGGCAGACTATATCGCTGAGTATTTAATTGATCTTGGGCTGGAGGTCGAAACCGGGGTTGCTAAGACTGGTGTGGTGGCACTGCTTGAGGGCGGGAAGCCCTGGCCTGTAATTGGTCTTCGTGCCGATATGGATGCCTTGCCCGTGACCGAGCGAACTGACGTACCGTTTGCCTCAACAGCAACAGGTGTGAACCAGGGGAAAGAGGTTGGTGTGATGCACGCATGTGGTCACGACACACATATGGCAATTTTGATGGGCGTGGCAAAAATACTTACAGAAATGAAGGATGAGCTGTCAGGTACCGTGAAGTTCATTTTTCAGCCTGCTGAAGAAGGGGCTCCTCAAGGTGAAGAGGGAGGAGCAGAGCTGATGGTAAAAGAGGGCGTTCTTCAGAATCCGGACGTGGATGTCATTTTCGGGCTTCACATAATTGATGATACTCCGGTAGGATTTATTGAATATCGTTCGGAAGGAATTATGGCAAGCTCAAACAGCTTTAGCCTGGATATTCAGGGGAAACAGGCCCATGGATCGTCTCCCTGGGCCGGCGTTGACCCCATCATAACAGCGGCTCAAATCATTAATAATGCCCAAACGATTGTAAGCCGAAACATGGAGCTTACCAA
>Ga0102940_1002283_pt1 | contig 11626 bp, 8 predicted proteins | sample SalPonR2_C_D1_MG_FD_78215 | JGI IMG/M metagenome (GOLD analysis project Ga0102940, IMG submission 78215) | Salt pond soil microbial communities from South San Francisco under conditions of wetland restoration - Salt Pond MetaG R2_C_D1_MG | ecosystem: Environmental > Aquatic > Marine > Intertidal...
ATTTTCATTTTCATGGTGGGGAAACACCAGCTCTTTCCCGCCGGTGTGGATATCAAAGGCTTCCCCCAGATACTTCATGGAAATGGCAGCACACTGGAGGTGAAGGGATGGCCGGACATTGCCCCACTTGGTCTTGATGCAGACCCCCCTTTTCAGTTCAGCCAGCCGCACCCGCTTGAGCAGGGTGAAGTCCCGGGGGTTGTCCTTTTCATAATCATCAAGGTCAACCGTGGCCCCGATGCGGATCTTGTTGATGTCCACATTGGAAAGCATGCCGTAATTGGTCTGGGAGGAAAGATCAAAATAGAGGGATCTGAGTTTTTCATAGGCCGCCCCCTTTTCAACAAGGGTGTCGGCAAGGTCGATCATATCATCGACATGCTCTGACACAAGGGGGTATTGCTGGGCTTTTCGGATGCCCAGGCGGTCAAGATCCTCTTTAAACGCCAGGATCTGCTGGCCTGTAAACTGTTCAATGGATTGTCCTGTCCTTTCCGATGCCTGGATGGTCTTGTCATCCAGATCGGTGATGTTGACAATGTGGTTCACCGACAGGCCGGAAAATTCCAGATACCTGCAGAGCAGGTCCGCTGACACCATTCGCCGCATCTGTCCGGGATCCATCCGTTTGTGGGCCGTGGGGCCGCAGGTGTACACCGACGCCCTGCCCTGGACAGCGGGCTGGAAAAGCTCTCGCTTCCGGGTAAGGGTATTGTAAAGCCGCAGCAGAACATTGTCCCGAACCGTAAAAAGCGGGGTTGAGAGGTATCGTTCACCGCTGTCCGGAAAAATCACCACCAGGGTACCGGAGGTCATCCGCTGGGCCTCTTCCAGGGCAACGGCCATGGCAGCACCGCTGCTCATGCCCACAAAAAGCCCCTCTTCCCTTGCCAGCCGCCTTGCCGTTTCAAAGGCCAGACCATCCTCCACATTGATTTTTTCGGCCAACCGTTTTTTATCAAAAATATCGGGAACATAAGACTCTTTCATGTTTTTGAGCCCCTGGATGCCGTGGCCGAGATAGGGTTCCGCCCCGATGACCCGAACGGCGGGATCAAGTTCCCTGAACCTCCGGGCCAGCCCCATGAGGGTGCCGCTGGTGCCCAGGGTGGCCACAACAGCATTCACCTCCCGGCCTGTCTGTTCCCAGATCTCCATGGCCGTTGTCCGGTAGTGGGCCTTCCAGTTGGCGTTGTTGTTGTACTGATCCGTCATAAAATAGTGATCGGGGTTTTCCCTGGCCAGCCGATACGCTTCTTCAATGGCACCGTCGGACCCGAGATGCCCCGGGGTCAGCAGAATTTCCGCCCCCCTGGCCTGGAGTATCTTTTTCCGCTCCTCGCTGGCAGATTCTGACATGGTCAGAACAAGGGGGTACCCCTTGACGGAACAGATCATTGCCAGGCCGATGCCGGTATTGCCGCTGGTGGCCTCGATAACGGTCTTACCCCTTGTCAGCAATCCCCTTTTTTCCCCGTCCTCTATCATGGAAAGGGCCGCCCTGTCCTTAATGGAGCCCCCGGGGTTCATGTATTCAAGCTTTGCCAGAATTTTGACACCGTTAAAGGGATTGATCCTTTTTATTTCAACAACCGGGGTGTTTCCAATACAATCAAGAATCGAGCTCATTGGTTTCCTTTTCTTTTCTTCAGATGGCCAGTTTCTGGTGAATCCCTGAAAGAATCTGCTGAAAAACCGCCTCCCTGTCCTTTGACGCGTCCACCACCCAAAAGCGCTGTTTTTCCCTGTGGGCAAGGTCCAGATATCCGTTTCTCACCCTTTTGTGAAAGGCGATCTTCTCCTGCTCAAACCGGGTTTCCCTGTCTGACCGCTGCCCCTTCCTGACAGCGGCAAAGGTCCTTTCAAGTCCTGTTTCCGGTTCCAGGTCAAAGAGAAGGGTCAAATCCGGCTGAAGCTCCTTGACAACAATCCCGTGGATCTTTTGGATCAAATCCGGGTCAAGGCCCCGTGCCGCGCCCTGGTACACAACCGTTGCATCGGCAAACCTGTCGCAGAGAACAACCTTTCCCGCCTCAAGGGAGGGGATCACAACCTCGGCCAGGTGCTGGGCCCGGTCGGCTCCATAGAGGAGAAGTTCACACATGGGAGCCATGCCTGCATTGTCAGGGTCCAGGAGAATGGCCCGTATTTTCCTTCCCACGTCGGTATCACCGGGCTCCCTGGTCACAACGGTATCATATCCTGCATCATTGAAAAAGCCTGCAATTCTTTCCAGCTGTGATGTCTTGCCGGAGCCTTCTATTCCTTCAAGGGTGATAAACATATTTTTACAATCGCTTCCTCTTTCCCGGACCATTGTTGACGCAGGTTGATCCTTGACCCTAGCACCGGCCATGCATCGGTTCTGCTTGCAGCAATTCCCATTTTATCCCCCCGCACCAAAAATCGACAGAAGAATAGAATTGCCGTTCCGCTTGACATTTCATTGCTAAAATGGCTTTATACAGTAAAATTTTAAAGTGTGCAAATTGCAAATTTGGCAATTCCAAATCCGACCGGGGAGTGCCCCTGACTGCGTAGAGTTTATCCGTTTTAAGGGAAAGAGAGATTGAACTTTTTGAAACAGAAAAATAACAGCCGATTGGTTTCAGCAGCGGTGATCATCACCATGGTGATACTTGCCCGGCCGGCAGCTGCCCTGAAAAAACCCGACAAACCGGTGGACTGGCACATCTCTGCTGCCACAGCCACCTTTGATCAAGAAAGGGATCTCTATATTGCCCGGGGGGACGTGGTCATCACCGGGGGGAAAACCCGACTCGAGGCGGATTATGTGGAATTCAGCAACCGGACAAAACAGGCCCATGCCACCGGCGGGGTTCTGCTCATCGCCGGGGAGGATGTTGTCACCTGCCGCGCCCTGGATATCAACCTTGCTGCGGAAACCGGCACCATTTACAATGGAACCCTTTTTGTTGAAAAAAACAATTTTTTCATCAAGGGTGAGACCATCAAAAAAACCGGGGAAAAAACCTACCAGGCCGACAGAGCCTCAGTCACCTCCTGCCCCGGGGAAAATCCCGACTGGAAAATATCCGGCAGAGACATCAAGGTGACCATTGAAGGCTACGGCACCCTGAACCATGCCACCCTCTGGGCCAGGAAGGCCCCTGTTTTCTACTCCCCTTTTCTTGCATTTCCCGTGAAAACCCAGCGGAAGACAGGGCTGCTGACCCCGGTGGCAACACGCTCGGACAGGAAAGGGGTTGAATACGAGCAGCCTCTGTTCCTGGCCCTCTCCAGGAGCAGTGATGCCACTGTCTACGCTGATTACATGGAAAAAAGAGGGGTTAAAGCAGGGCTTGAATACCGCTACATTCTCTCCAGAGAATCAAAGGGCGCTTTTTTTTATGACTTCCTCCACGACCGACAGACAGGGGAGCAGAGTCCCGGCAACGAAGATTTCAATGTCACGGCAACACCGGACCGCACCAACACCCGCCGGTACTGGTTCCGAATGAAGCATGACCAGACATTTTCAAACGCCTGGTCCCTCAACCTCGATCTCGATTATGTCAGTGATGCCGACTATCTGAGGGAATTCCAGGAGGGGTATACAGGGTTTGACAGAACACGTGCCTATTTTGAAGACCACTTTGGCAGAAGCCTGGATGACTACGATGAAACCATCCGGGAGAACAGGCTCAACCTCAACAGAACCTGGTCCGTCTACTCCCTGAACATGGCCCTTGACTGGCAGGACAATGTCCTTGCCCGCCAGAACGATGAAGACGACACCACCCTGCAGTCCCTGCCCGCCATCACCTTTAACCGGTCAAAACAGCAGGCCGGCACACTGCCCCTGTACTATGACCTTGACTCCCGCTTCGACTATTTTTACCGGCAGGATACCGAGGATGCCCTGGTCAGGGGCAGCCGCACCGATCTTTCCCCGCGGATCTACCTGCCCCTGGATTTTAACGGTTTTCTTGCCCTTGAACCCTCCCTGGGCATCCGACAAACCCTCTGGTATTCCGATGAATTCCAAGGGACCCCTGGTGATGAAACGGCCTTTCACCACCGGGAGATCTATGATATTGACCTTGAGCTCTCCACGGCAGTATCAAGGGTGTTTACCCTGAACAACGGTTTTGCCGAAAAAATAAAACACAACATCCAACCGGCAATCATCTATTCTTATATTCCCAAAACCGACCAGGACGAACTGCCCGAATTTGACGAGATTGACAGGATTGAAAGGGAAAACCGGGTCACCTGGGAGTTGACCAACAGGTTTACCGCCAAAACAAAAAAGCCTGGCAAATCTTCGGGCATTACCGATTACGCCTACAGGGATTTTGCCCGGGTAAAGCTCTACCAGAGCTTTGATATCAACAAGGAAAAGGACCACATGGAAGAGCCCTTTTCCGACATCTCGTTTGAGGGAGAAGTCCGCTTGAGCCCGTTTCTCTTTTTGGAAGAAAACCTTGACTGGTCTCCCTATGATAACAGATTTACCTCCAGTGAAACAGGGATCTCCCTGAAAAACAGAAGAGGAGATGCCATCCATGGGGAGTACCGGTACGAACGCTCCACATCAGAATCCCTCTATGCCCGCCTGGATACTGTGCTGACCCGGAACATCGCTGCCTACACGAGTTTTGAAAAAGACCTTCTTGCAAAGAAGCGAATTGAAACCCAGACAGGAGTGGTTTTCAAAAGGAGCTGCTGGACATTTTCCCTGGCCTTCACCGATGACGTCGATGAAAAAGCCCTGTCCTTTATGTTGACCCTCCACGGAATTGGAGGATTTGGAAATCTATGAACCCGGAAAAAAAGTGGTACGCTCTTTTAACGAGAAGTCATTTTGAAAAACATGTTTGCACAGCCGTGGCAAAAAAGTCCGTTGAGATTTTTCTACCCACAATAAAAAAACCGAGCCAGCGCAAGGACAGACGGATCATGATCGATGCCCCCCTGTTTCCCGGGTATGTTTTTGTCAATATCTCGGACGAACCCGGGGAACAGCTCAAAATTTTGAAGACCGTCGGGGCCGTCAGGATACTCGGGTACAACAACCGCCCCATTGCCATTCCCACAACCCAGATTGAATCACTGAGAATCATCACCGGCCACGATAACAGCATCATCACCGGATCAGAGAATCTGCTTGAAAAAGGCGAGCCTGTCCTTGTTACCCGGGGGATTTTTGCCGGGCTCCAGGGGGAATTTCTCAGGTACAAGGGGGCCGACAGGGTGATGATACGCATCGAAACCCTGGGCCAGTTTGCAGGAGCCGAAATTTCCCGGGAGGACATTGAGAAATTACCGGAGATCATGTCATAACACCTTGACTTATTATCAAAATTTATGTAATTATACCTCCTTGTCATGGCCATGCATGGAAACCCCATGACAGAAGCCTGCCTTGATTTCATGCAGGACCCAGGTTCTTCGGGTGTAAACAGGGGGCAGGAAGCCCATGGGCGGGAAAACCGAAATATCCCGGCATCAGCGCACGCAAGACACCTGACATAACAGCCAACAGATGATACAACTATTTAAGAGGTTTTATGAATAAACTTGAACTTATCGCCGCTTTAAAACAAAAGGCCGGACTGACAAAAACCGAAGCCGTTGAAATTGTACAGATTTTTTTCGAATCGTTAACCCATGCCCTTGAAAATGATGAACGGGTTGAAATCAGGGGGTTGTGCAGTTTTTACATCAAGGAATACAAAAGCTATACAGGGAGAAACCCCAAAACAGGAAAAAAAGTCACCATCCCGGCAAAAAAACTTCCATTTTTCAAGTGCGGCAAAGATCTAAAAGAACGGGTGAACAGCTGAGAAAATGGCCGCCCCCATGGACACAACCGCCCCTTCGCCCGAGGCAGAAACCGTTTTAAAAACGATCGTCAAAAACGGGCAGATACCCAATGCCCTGGTCTTTACCGGACAGAAAGATTCCGGCAGAAAGCAGGCGGCCATTGGTTTTGCCCAGACAATAAACTGCCAGAAGGATGACAGGATCTCCGCCGACGGGAAACCCTGCCATCAATGTCCATCGTGCAGAAAAACAGCATCCGGAGCCCACCCGGACATATTGTCGGTGGTTCCGGAGAACGGTATCATCCGAACGGCACAGATAAAAAACATTTTTTCATCCACATCAACAAGGCCCCATGAAGGAAAAAGGCGCATGGTGGTTATTGAAGATGCCGACATGATGAACCGGGAGGCGTCGAATTCACTGTTGAAGATCCTTGAAGAGCCCCCGTTGCGGACGTTCTTCGTTTTAACGGCAAAAAACCTGACAGATCTTCTGCCAACCATCGTTTCCCGATGCCGGCACGTCCGGTTCAAGCCTGTGCCGGCAAAAACCATACAGCAAACCCTGGTGACCGACCATGGCGTGGAACCGGTTCTCGCCGCTGTTGCGGCTGAATACGGAGAGGGCAGCCTCAACCGGGCCATGATGTTTGCCAGTCTGCCGGGTCGGGAAGATCCGACAGACTGGGTTCAGCGAAGAAAATGGATCATTGGTCAGATATCGGAGATGATCACCGGAAAAAACACCGACTGCCTGGCCATGCTTGCCTTCACGGAAAGACTCAGCAAAGAGGCCCACCTTCTGGACAACTCCATGGTTGTGATCCGGACATGGCTCAGGGACCTTGCCGTCTACAGGTTCTCCCCGGAACAGATTGTTAACCGGGACCATGCCGATGGATTGCAGAAAATCTGCGGGTGTTTACCCCTGGAAAAGGGTCTGTCCCTCATCGAGGAACTCCATGGGGTTGAAAAAAAGCTCCAGGCCAACACCATACCCCGGCTGACCCTGGAGAGTTTTTTTTTAAAATTTTACACGTAAAAACGGGTTCTGAAGGAGAAATCAATGACAAATGTAGCAGGGGTAAGGTTCAAGCCTGCCGGCAAAATATACGATTTTAACAGCAAAGAATTTCTCCTGAATGCCGGCGACAAAGTGATCGTTGAAACGGAAATGGGGCTTGGATACGGTACCATTGCCGTTCCATCCGCCCCCCTTGAACAGACAAAACAGAAAAAAGAACTCAAACAGATTGTCCGCATTGCAACCGAGGAAGATTTCCTCAAGCGACAGGATAACAAACAGATGGAAAAAAGGGCCTTTGATTTTTGCCAGGAGCACATTACAGCCCTGAAAATCAAAATGAACCTCTTTTCCGTTGAGAGCACCTTTGACACCACCAAACTGACCTTTTTCTATACAGCTGACGGCAGGGTTGATTTCCGTGAACTGGTTAAAATCCTCGTCAAGGAGTACCGCATCCGCATTGAAATGCGCCAGGTGGGAATCCGGAATCAGTCCAAACAGTGCGGCGGCCTTGGGAGGTGCGGCAGGGAAATATGCTGCACGAGCTTTATCAACAACTTCAGCCCGGTGTCCATCAAGATGGCCAAAGAGCAGGGACTCTCCCTGAACCCGACCAAAATTTCAGGGCTCTGCGGCAGGCTGATGTGTTGCCTGACCTTTGAAAACCAGACTTACAAGGATCTGAAAAAAGAGCTGCCAAAGATCGGCAGGATCGTTGAAACGGACAAGGGCAGGGGAAAAGTGATCCGGCAGAACATCCTTAAAAGCTGCGTCACCCTGCGCATGGAAGACGGAACAGAGATAACCGCTGACAAATCAACCATTAAAAAACCCCGGTGACCAGCTGATACATTGCTGATTTTCACCGCCAACCGCCTGTTGTCAGGTACAGGAAACGAGAAAAATGAGCACAGAAAAACCCCTTTTTTTCACGACCCCCATCTATTATGTCAATGCCAAGCCCCACCTTGGCCATGCATACACCACAATTGCCACGGATGTCGCGGCACGGTTCAGCCGAATGAACAATTGTGACACCTTTTTTCTTACGGGAACCGACGAGCACGGCGACAAAATTGTCGAGGCCGCTTCCCGGGAAGACGCAACGCCGGACGAATACACCGACAGGATCAGCGCCCTTTTCAGAGACCTGTGGCCTGTCCTTGATATCAGCAATGACTATTTCATTCGGACAACGGACAGCGATCACATAAAAACCGTTGAAGATCTCCTGTCAAAGATATACCACTCGGGAGACATCTACTTCAGCGAGTATGAAGGGATCTACTGCTTCGGCTGCGAGCGCTTTTACCAGGATCGGGAACTGGAAGACGGAAAGTGTCCTGACCACGGTACTGTCCCGGAAAAAATAAAAGAATCCAACTATTTTTTCAGGATGAGCCGATACCAGGAATGGCTCATCGACCACATCAAGGGAAACCCCGATTTCATAAGGCCCGAACAGTACAAAAAAGAGCTGCTCTCGTTTTTAAAGGAACCCCTGGAGGATCTCTGCATCTCCAGACCCAAAACACGGCTCACCTGGGGCATCACCCTCCCCTTTGATTCCGATTTTGTCACCTATGTCTGGTTTGATGCCCTGACCAACTACATCTCTGCCCTTGGATACCCTGACAGCCCTCGTTTTGAAAAGTTCTGGCCCAACACCCGCCATTTTGTGGCCAAGGATATCATAAAACCCCACGGTATTTACTGGCCCATCATGCTCAAGGCGGCAGGCATAGAAACCTACCAGAGCCTCAACGTCCACGGTTTCTGGAACGTCAGGGGAAGCAAGATGTCCAAAAGCATCGGCAATGTCACCGATCCGGTGGCAGTTACCAATGCTTACGGAACCGATGCCTTCCGTTATTTTCTCATGCGGGAGATGGTGTTCGGACATGATGCCAATTTTACCGAAGAGGCCATTGTCCAGAGGATCAACTCTGATCTGGCAAACGATCTTGGCAACCTGACATCCAGGATCCTTGTGATGAATCACAAATACTTTAAAGGCATGCTGCCGCAACCGGATAAAACCATTGAAAAGGAAAAGGGCCTCTGCCTTGAAACCAATGCCCAAAAAGCCATTGCCGACTTTAAAGACGCCATGGAAACGACCGAATTTCACAAGGCACTGGCCGCCGTCTGGGAGCTGATATCTGTGATGAACCGGTACATCGACGAAACAGCCCCATGGCTCCTTGCAAAGGATGACAACGAAGAACCAACCCTGAAAACGGTCATCTACAACCTCGCCGAGGGATTGAGGGTGGTTTCCTGCCTGATATATCCGGTGATGCCGGCAACGGCCTTCAAAATCCAGCAGCTGCTCGGCATTGCCAGGCCGGAACCGAACAGCTTTTATACCATGGATGAAATCATGCCCTGGCAGCAGCTTTCCCGGGGTGTAAAACTTGAAAAGCCTCCGGTTCTCTTTCCGAGGATCACTAAATAAAACAACTCAACTTTTTCATACAGGAATTGATTGGTGCATAACAATTTGAATAATGGCTCCTGGCGGGAATTCCAGGCGGAACTCAACCGGGGCTCCAGAAAAAAGGGCTGTTTATCCAAGAGCGTCAAGCTGTTTACCCTCCTCGGTGGAGCGTTTCTTGTTTTTTATTTTGCCGCCCCGGAAGGACTCCAAAACCTGCTTCAATTTGGCAGCCAGGGGAATCAAGACGCCGGAGCCTACCACAAGACAGATCCGGACCAGCCAGGCGGGGAACAGCTGAAGCTGTCCCAACAGGGGAACCGACTGTCCATCAAAGATCTGCGGACCCTGGTGGCAGGCAGTCAGCTGGTCAAAGCCACAAAAAAAACCATCCATGTTCCGTTCAATGATACCATGGTAGAAGTGGAAACAACCCTTGACATGCCCCTGCAGCAATACATCCTTTCAAAGCTGGAGCGGCTGAAAACCCTGAAACGGGGAAAACCCCAACGCATCGGCGTGCTTGCCATGGAGCCGTCCAGCGGTAGAATTATTACCATGGCAGGCTTTGATCTTTCCGATCCAGAGGCCAACCCCTGTATAGACGGAGACTACCCTGCAGCCAGTATCTTCAAAATCATCACCGCCGCAGCTGCCGTCGAAACCCGGGGGTATACACCGAACACCCCCCTTTACTTCAACGGCGGCAAGTATACCCTGTACAAGCGGCAGCTGAAAGAGAAGAAAAACCGGTACACCACAAAGGTAAGCTTTGCCCATGCCTTTGCCGACTCGATCAATCCGGTTTTCGGAAAAATAGGCTCCCTTTACCTCGGGGGAGACACCCTGAAAAAATACGCCCGGTTGTTTGGATTCAACTGCCCCATCACCTCGGAGGTCTCTTTTGAACCCGGGGCTGTCACAATAACCGACCAGAAATACCAATGGGCTGAAGTGGGGTGCGGCTTCAACAAAACCACCACCATATCCCCCCTGTTTGCCGCCATGGTGACCAGCACCATTGTCAATTCCGGAACACGGACAACCCCGTGGATCATTGAAAGGGTCTCCGACATCCACGGCAAAGCGCTGTACGAAAAGGAGGGTTCAGCAGCCACCAGGGCGGTAAAACCGGAAACCGCCAACACGGTGATGCAGCTGATGACCAGGACCGTTGCAACGGGAACGGCCAGCAAATCCTTCCGCGGTTTCAAAAGGGACGCTACCCTGTCAAAACTCAGCCTGGGGGGCAAGACAGGTTCCCTTTACAACGAGTCCCACACGGTCAAATACGACTGGTTTACCGGGTTCGGCCGGGAGAAAAACGGGGAGAAACAGATCGTTGTTGCCGTTATTGTGGGCCACCGAAAATACATTGGAACCAGGGCAAGCCGGTATGGCCGGATGATTTTCAAGGAATATTTTGAAAATTATTTTATTGCCAAAAACCAAGCATCTGCCAGGGAGGGATAAACATGACACAGCAGACCAGTTTCTTTTTACGGTTACACCGCAGGATATCGGCTTTTTTTCCCACCAGAATCGCCTTTTTCAAACCGCTGAGCCAGGTACCAAAAAACTGCCTGGTTCTGTTTCCAAGCCTTTCAAACACCCTCTGCTGCGGCATTTCTGCCCTTGTTGCCTTTAAGGATAAGGAACATTCCTCCGACAGCATCGACCTTGAAGCGCTTGAGGCCATTGTCCAGTCCATCGAGGATTGTTGCCTTTCATCCTGCCTGGAAAAAGGGTTTGATTTGCAGACAAACTACCTTGACGGGGATCAAACCCTTGGTACTTTTTTCAAAAAAGTTCAGGATCTCAAGCAAGACAATGGAATTTTTGATATCTTTTCCAACCCGGACAGGGAACAGCGCCTTGCCGCCATGGTCAAACGCGTCGAGACTATCCTGGCAAAGGAGGTGGATCTGCTCAAGGAAACCATGGCCAAACTGTCCGGTTCTGAGGTTGAAACGGCAACAAAACGCATCGAACTTCTCAAGGACGCCAACTGGTGTATGGCCAAGGAGGTTCTGGAAAACATCGACAAGATAAGAAACCTTGCCGTACGGCACAAAAATCCCCAAAACAGCGATGCCATTGCTGTTTTTAAAAAAATAAATGCGGTGTTAAACAGCATTGATCGCCTGGAAGTCAGGGGACGGGATTCCGCCGGAATTTCTCTGGTTTTCACCTTTTCCAAGGAGAATTTTGAAGATTTCAGAAACGGCCTGATCCAGGCCGGCCTGGGTGATGACCTGAAAAAGAGGACCACCAGCACCATACTGGCCAACAACAGCATCACCATTCACGACACCCATGGTGAAGACCCGGGGCACCTTGTCACCATTTCCCTGGTGTACAAATGCGCCG
>Ga0102940_1002285_pt1 | contig 11617 bp, 11 predicted proteins | sample SalPonR2_C_D1_MG_FD_78215 | JGI IMG/M metagenome (GOLD analysis project Ga0102940, IMG submission 78215) | Salt pond soil microbial communities from South San Francisco under conditions of wetland restoration - Salt Pond MetaG R2_C_D1_MG | ecosystem: Environmental > Aquatic > Marine > Intertidal...
CGGAGATCGCCACGCCTAGCAGCCGGGCCTCGGGCGACCAGGCGGATCTGTGGTAGCCTCGCGAAGACTTCTCGAGAGCGCTGGCATGGCCCCGCGCCGCAAGGGCGCAAGGGCGCAAGGGCTTAGAGGTACAAGGGTGCAAGGCCGCGGTCGAGGCGGAGTCGACGGAGAGTCCGGGAGATGACGAGCTTCTTCGATTTCGATCGTTTCGATGCCATCGATGCCGAGGTCTTCTCCGCGCAGAAGCCGTTTCCCTTCGTGAACCCCAGCCATCTCCTGCGTCCCGGCGCCTGGGAGGCGCTGCAGTCCGAGCTTCCGCCGATCGGGTCCTTCGAGGCGAAGTTCGGCAAGAAGCGGACGGGCGGACAGGCGCCGCACGACCGCTACTCCCTCGAGTACGCCGAGGACCTCGAGCTGTCGCCCTCCTGGAAGAGCTTCCTCGCCGAGCTGCGCAGCGATCGCTATCGGCGCTCGATCTGCCGCCTGCTCGGTGTGAAGGACGTCCGCTTCCGTTTCCATTGGCATTACACGCCCTCGGGTCGCAGCGTCTCGCCCCACGTCGACCAGCTGCGGGAGATCGGAAGCCACATCTTCTACTTCAACGATCCGCAATGGCAGGAGCGATGGGGCGGACAGACCCTGATCCTCGAGTCGAAGCGGCCCCTCCCGCGCCGCTCCGCTCCCTCCGTCGAGGACTTCGACGGCGTCATCGACACCCGCTGTGTCGGCAACCAGAGCCTGCTCTTCCGGGGTGGAGGCCATGCCTGGCATGCGGTTCGATCGGTCCGCTGCCCCGAGCAAGAGATGCGGCGCGTCTTCATCGTCGTCTGCAACACGACCGCGCTCTCCTGGCGTCTACGCGACTGGCTGATCGGAAAGAAGAGCCCGGGCTTCTGATCCCTTGCCGAGCCCGCAGGCCCCACACGACTGCGTCGCAGCCGGATTCCGGGACGTACGGCGCCGGCAGCGCGGCAGTGGGGCGGGGGACGCCGGGAAAGAGGTCGGATGAGCTTCCGTGTCACGAGGCGGATCCGCGAGGCGCTGTCTCCTTCCTTCCGGACGATCGTCGGCCTACTCTCGGCCCGCCTCTCCCAGGCATGGCTTCCCTGGCTCTCGGCGGCCGCGATCCTCGCCTGGATGCTCGCACGGATCTCGCCTGCCGAGGTCGTCCTGGCGACCCGGGACGCACGAATCGGGCTCTTCGGGATCGGGATCGCCGCGGCGTGTGGAGGCTGGCTGGTCCTGGAGTCGACGACGCTCTGGATCCTGCTCCGTCGACTTCCTCGTGAGGCGGACGCAGCGCGCCTGTCCTGGCGGGAGATCCGATCCGCGCGCGCGGCCAGCTACCTGCTCGTTCCGATCCATTGGCATCTCGGCCGCGCCGGCTTCGCGCTTCGCCTCGCCCGCGCCCGGTCCGTCTCCCTGCTCGACTCGACGAGCGCGCTCCTCCTGCAGCAATCGATCGATGTCTGGCTGCTGACCGGCTGTGCCTGTCTGGGGCTCGCCTTCCTGCCCCCCTCGGCGTCGACCCTCCTCCTGAGTCGGACGGCGGGAGGGATCTTTCTCGTGCTCTCGGCGGTCTGTCTGCTGCTGGCCTGGCCGTCACGCAGCGGAACGTGGCGATCGCGCCTGCGCGAGGTCCGCCTCCTCCGTGCCTGCCGATGCATGCGACCCGCAGACTGGGGGATCCTCGTCCTCATGCGCACGATCCACGCCTCGCTCCTCGTCGCGGTCCATCTCGGCGGCACCGCGGCCTTCGGGCTCGACCTTCCGCTGACCGTCGCGATGGCCGCCGTGCCCGTGATCCAGACGATCGGGGCGATCCCGATCACGCCAGGTGGACTCGGCACGCAGCAGGCCGCGATGCTCTTTCTCTTCGCAGATCACGGCAGTGAGTCGGCGATCCTGGCCTTCGGCGTCGCCCTGCCCCTCACCCAGATGCTGATTCGCTTCGGGATCGGCCTCGCTCATCTCCCGGGCCGGACCTCCGTCCGCTCGGGAGAGGCCGGGACCGGCCTCGCCCGCCTTCCGGTCGACCTGCGATAGCATCGATCGCCGCGAAGGGAGGACCTCCATGAAGCTCGGCTATCTGCCCCCGATGACCCGGGGAATCACCACGGACCCCGGCTACGTCGTGCCTCTCGTCGAGATGCTCGAGGAGACCGGCGTCGAGTCGGTCTGGACCGTGGAGCACGTCGTCGTCGCGGAGGACTACGAGCCCCTCTATCCCTACTCCGAGGACGGGCGCATGCCGGCGGGTCCCGACACACAGATGCCGGATCCGCTCGAGTGGCTCGCCTTCGCGGCGGCGCGAACCGACCGTATCAGGCTCGGGACCTCCGTGCTGATCGCCTCGCAGCACAGTGCCGTGATCCTGGCCAAGCGGACCGCGACCCTCGACGCTCTCTCGGGCGGAAGACTGACGCTCGGCGTGGGCATCGGCTGGCAACGCGAGGAGTACGAGGCGATCGGAGTGCCCTATCGGGATCGGGGACGCCGCCTCGACGAATCCATCGAATCCATGCGCGCCCTCTGGACGCAGGACGTCGCCAGCTATCACGGACGCCACGTCGACTTCGAACGGATCCGGCTCGATACGCGCCCCGCCCGGGCCGAGGGCGTACCGATCGTGATCGGGGGCAGCTCGGAGCCTGCAGCCCGGCGGGCCGGGCGGCTCGGGGACGGCTTCTACCCCTACGTGATCTCGCCGTCCGACTACGCGAGCCGACTCGAGACCCTGCGCGCCGCAGCCCGCGAGGCCGGGCGTGATCCCGATCGGGTCGAGCTCACCGTCTGGCCGGCCAGCTACGCCTTCGACCGCGCCTTCGACCCGGAGCTGGTTCGCGAGTACCAGGAGGCCGGCCTCGACCGGGTCGTGATCAGCGCCGTCGAGGCCGGGACGACGGACATCGACGGACAGCGCGACTTCATTCGACGCTATCAGGACGAGGTCCTCGGCCGACTCTGAGCCCGACTGGCTCCGCGCCGAAGCTCCCGAACGGCATCGACTCGCTCGCCGAGCTCGAGGGCCTCGGGGCTCTGGCGAGGACCCGCGAGGGCGTCAATCGGCGGCGAACGCCTCCGAGACGGCCCGCTCGACGGCCGTGCCTTCAAAGAAGCGGGGGTCGGCCTCGATCCACATGCTGGCCGCGTTCTCGAAGGTGAACTCGCGGAAGTCCTGCTCGGAGAGGAGCCCCCTGTCGACGAGCTCCCAGGCCTCCTCCAGGACGCGATTCATGTCCGGGACGTCCCAATGTCCGATGTCCGAGCTGAAGATCGCGCGGATCCTCGCGCCGAGGGGGTTCAGGCGACGATCGAAGCCGATCGCATTGATCGGATCGTCCGCCTCGCAGCCGAAGCGGAAGCTGCGCTCGAAGATCTCGCGGACGTCCTCGGGACGCTCGACGCCCGCCTCCGCGAAGTCGTTCATGAAGTCCCCGGGTCGCGAGAGCACATGAAGCCCCTCCTCGAGCTCGTCGAGATGCTTCCTGAAGCGGGAGGATCCATGGCTCTCGAAGAGCTTCGCCACGAGCTCGCGATCGATCCGATCCGGGTCGTAGGCGCGCACGCCCTCCGCGCCCCGCTTCTCGAGGTGACCGACCAGGTCCGAGTAGAGATTGGCCGCCCATCCCACCCCGCCCTCGAGAAAGGCGCAGCGCAGGGCCGGAAAGCGATGCGGCACCCCATGCATGAAGAGGCTGCGACAGGTGGCCTCGCCGGCCTGTGCGAAGTTGCCGATGTGGTTGTAGACGTAGTTGCGCTGGGAGATCCGGCTGCCCCAGCCCATGGCGCTGGAGTGGAAGGTCGGCGCCACGCCGAGCTCGACGCATCGCGCCCAGACCGGGTCGTAGTCGTAGGGGCTCTCCGGCCCGAACGTATCGACCCACCGCGCGCCGCGCGGCAGATCCGGCCCCAGCGGTCGATGGACCAGGCCGTTCAGCAGGACCGCCTTCGATCCCAGCTCGCGCGTGCAGTACTCGAGCTCGTCGATCGCCTCTCCAGGCTCGTACATCGGGATCATCGCGACGGGAGTCAGCCGGTCGGCGTAGGGGGCGAAGAGCTCGGCCGCGCAGCGGTTGAAGGCGCGGATGGCGACGTTCCGAAGGTCGGTCTGCTCGAGACTCATCGCCGTCAGGCCGAGGGTCGGATAGAGGACGGCGAAGTCGAGGCCGAGCTCGTCGAGCCTCTCGTAGAGCAGGCCGGGCAGCATCCCGGTCGCGCGATCGAGGGAGTTGCGCGCCGGATAGGCCCACCAGGTCAGCTTGAACAGGCCCATCGCGCGCCGATCGCTCTCCGGCAGCGAGTCCAGGCGTCTGGGAGCCGCCAGGACCTCGTCGAACTCCTGGACCAGCTTCCGCCCTCCCGCCTCGAGCAGGAAGTCCCGGACGACGGGGAGGAACTCGATCATGTGGCCATCGGCGTCGATCACGGGATGATCGAGTCGGGACCGCACGGCTGCGCCGGAGGCCTCTGCGGACGAAGAGCTCGACATCGTCTCCTCCCTGGATGAAACGCTTGGCGCTGCCCGCATTTCGGATCGCAGATCGAGGATCGCAGATCCTGAAGCCCGGATCCCGGATCCCGGATCCCGAGCGGAACGCTATCGCGGCGTTCCGGGCTCGAGCCACCCCCGCTTGCGGGAGCCGCCGCCCGGGAGCGGAGGATCCTCGCCGACCGGCCCGTTCTGCCTCCAGACGCGGCGGCTGCGGCGCTCTGCGATCGCCCAGCGCCCCCCGCGATGCTCGAAGCGATCCCGGTAGAGGGTTCCGCTCACGTTCTGGATCCGCACTCCCCGCGCATCCGGAGGATGGAGCGCCGAGTTGATGGCCACCGTCTCGCAGTCCGCGACTCCCGCCGCGAGATCGAGGTCGATCAGGGGACGGCCGAATCCGTGCAGCGTCCCCCCCAGCCGTGGCAGGGAATCCTCGAGCCAGGCGAGTCCCTCCTCGAGACTCCCGCTGAACCAGTCGTCGTAGTGGATTCGGGCATCGGCATGGAAGCAGGAGCGGACGCGATCGAAGTCGAGGTCATCGAGCCCCCGGGCATAGGTCAGGATCACGCGATCGATCTCACGCTCCGCCCAGAGGATCTCCAGCCGCCGACCGGCCTCCGCCTCGTCTTCCCTCTCCACGCGGCGTCCGTCAATCCGCCAGCGAGGCGTGCTTCACGACCTTCGTCCGCACGCGCCGCGGCGGCTCCACCGGGAAGACGTAGCGCCAATAGATCTGGCCGCTCGGGCGACCCTCCGTATCGAGCCAGTTCGGGATCCCGGGATCGGAATGCGCGACGACGATCCGGAAGCTTCCGTCCTCCTCGTAGTCGATCTGCCGACGATTGAGAGAGACCTGGCGATTCGCGAAGTCGTAGCTCTGCATGAACCGGTTCCAGAGAACCACGTTCGCGAAGCGACAGTCCGGAAAGCGCCCCTCGATCACGAGCGCCTCGTCCGGCTCCAGCCGATACGGCGCCGAGGCATAGTAGGCATGCGTGTTGCCGTAGGCGATGTCTTCCGAGGCGGAGACCCACTGCCCGGGCTTCGTGAAGCGATTCGGCTCCAGCGAGACCCAGCCGAGCTTCTCCGCCATCTCGGGCGGGGTCGGCGTCATCTCGAGCGCGGCATGATCCCGGACGAAGTTCGCGACCCACTCCAGATGCCGCGCGACCTCCGCGTCGCCTCCGTAAGGGGCGAGAGGCGGGGGGTCGAGGGGCTCGATCGAGATCGGAACGAGTCGCAGATCGCTGGCCGCCACGCTCTGTCGACTCTCGTGATAGTGGCGGGTCGTGATCTGCCCGGCGCCGTCGTCGAGCCGGAGCCAGCTTCCACGGGCGGGGCGCTCGCGGCTGACGATGATCTCGAAGCTTCCATCGGCGTCGACCTCCAGCTCGTCGTCGCCGATCGCCGAGATCGATCGACGGGCCGCATGGCCCTCGCTGCTGCCGCCCTCGATGGTGAACGAGGTGAAGGTCGCGGCCCCGACGTTTCCGGTCACGCGATAGCTTCGATCGTCGCGAATCGGCGCGAAATAATAGATGGAGTCGGGGTTGTCCCCGAGCAGCTTGCGGGTCGGGGTGACGTAGGGCTTGAAGACCGGACGCTCCGGGCTCGCCTCCATCCAGAAGAAGAGCGCCGTCTCGAGGATATGGGCGAGGGCGCGCTGGCCCTCGGCGATCGTGTCGGGGTCGGTGAGGCCCGAGGACGCGCCGAGGTAGCGATCCTGGACCTCTCGAACCGTATCGAGAAGCGAGAGGAGGGCATCCCGGGCCTGAGAGGGCGCTCCCCCGCCCGAGGCGGCGGTCCCGCCAGACTCGGTCGCCGTCGCTCCGGCGGCGGCTCCGAGCGTCAGCCCGATGGACGAGAGACCCGTCGCCACCCCGCCTGCCACGCCCATGCTCTTGATGAAATCCCGTCGATCCATTCTCTCTCGCTCCTCTCGTCGACTCGACTCGACTCGGAAAACCTCAGTCGCCCCGCCCGGCCTCGTGCACGGTCAGGACCGGACACGAGGCATGCTCCACGACGCGTTCGGCGGTGCTGCCGAGGAGCCATTGGCGGAGCTTCGAATGCCCCCGCGTGCCCATCACGATCAGGTCGACCTCGCGCTCGGCGGCCAGCCGAGTCACGACCTCCGCCGTGTCCCCCTGCTCGACCACGACGTCGACGTCGAATCCCCGCTCGCGCAGCATGTGGGCGACGGGCTGCGTCGCCTCCTCGGCGAGCTCCTGCGCATTCTCGACCAGCATCGGTGCGACGCCGCCCCCGAAGCCCCCGACCGGAACGATCGTCGGCGCGATCTGATAGGCGTGCACGAGCAGAATCCGGGCCTCCCGCGCGCCAGCGAGCAGCCGCGTCGCCGTCGACAGCGCCTGCTCGGCGGCGGGCGAGAAATCGGTCGGAAAGAGCAGACGGCGCAGGGGCTCGATCGGGCGCTCGTCGCCGGGGTGGACCGTCAGGACGGGTCTTCGCGCGGTGCGCACCACCTCTTCCGCCACGCTGCCGAGCAGCAATCGCTTGAAGCCCGTGTTGCCCCGGGTCCCGATCAGGATCAGGTCGACGTCGAGCTGATCGGCGAGATCCGTGAGCGTCTGGGCGGCATGGCCCACCTCGAGACGCGCCGCCGCCGTGACGCCCGCCTCCCGCGCGCGAGAGATCGCCCGGTCGAGGCCTTCCTGACAGGACTCGCGCAGCAGGTCCTCGTAGTTCGCGGGAACGGCGAGCATCTCCGGTGCCGCGAGCGCGGGCAGCTCCGGCTGCATCACATGGACCAGATCGATCTCGCTGCCGTGGGATCTCGCGAGGTCGATCGCGCGCTCGAGGGCGAGCGCTGCCGTCTGCGAGAAGTCCGTGGCCACGAGGATCCGTCGGAGCGGATCGCTGGAGAGCTCGAGGGCTCGGATCCCATTCGTCATGAGGGCGGTCTCCAGGCTTCGATCCGGAGCCCCACGGACGGGAGCCCGTCCGGCCGGATCGCGATCGGGATCGGGATCGGAACGGAGGGGAAGAGCAGCCGCGGATGCGGATCCCGCACGATCGCGCCCCTCATCGGCCGCCCGCTCCGTCCCCAGCCGCGCCCGAGCCCGAGCCCGCGCCCGAGCCGGACGGCGTGCCGACGCTCGCGGAGCCAAACACGCGCCGAAGAAGCGAGGTCGTGCGAGCGGCCGGATCCTCCCGGATCCGGGCCTCCTCCTCAGCCAGCTTCGCGAAGAGCGCCGAGAGCGTCCGATCGGTGACGTAGGCGTCGAGATCGAGAGCCGGAGGCTTGGCCGCGAAGGGGATCGCCTCGTAGCGAGCCACCAGCCCCGAGTAGATCGCGTAGAGACCGACCTCTCGCATGGCCTCGTTCACGATCGGCGAGAATCGCGCGCGGAGCGTCCCGGACGTCTCCTCCTCGAAGTAGCGCGTCGCGGCGTCCTCCGGTCCGTTCAGGATCGCGAAGGCATCGGCGATCGACATCGACGCGATCGCCGAGGCGAAGACCGGGAGCGCGGCGCCCGCGGCCCGCTCGGCCGCGTCGTTCATCGAGGCCTCGAGCGCGTCGACCCGACCCCCGAGCCCGACGGCGCGCAACGCCTCGGCCACCCTCCCGAGCTCGCCGGGCAGGCGAAGCCGCAGCCGGGGATTCTCCGAGAAGCCGCCGGGCGCAGAGAGCGTCGAGGTCGTGCGCTCGGCTCCGATCCGCAGCGCCTGCTCGAGGCCCTGTGTCACCGTCCTCTCGTCGAGCGGGGGTCCACCCATCAAGAGGCGCTCGAGATCGACGCCTTCGAGAGCGGCGCATCCACCGAGGGCGACCGACACGGCCATTCCCAGCAGCAGACGAGCGATGGAGGCGGAAGCGATCGGAGCGCGCATGGGGATCCCTCGAGTGAGGGGATCACTGTAGCGAGTCCGGTCGAGGCCCCAAGCCTCCGCTCGCCCCAAGCCCGCTCCCGAGGCCCGGAGTCGATCCCGATCTGCGGCCCGGCGAGTCCGATCGCGCCGGCGCGAGCCCTCCGTCCCGAGCGTCGTGGATCGCCGCAGGACCCGGACGGGATCGGCGAAGCGGGCCATGGAGTCGGCGAGGGGGATCGACGACGGGAATCGCCGAGAGAAGCGCCGAGAGGCGGATCGGACGCTTCTCGACCCCGGGTCGGGCGATCGCCGCGGGGGCGCATTGCAATTCGCGACCGATCTCCGATCCTCGGCGTCATGAAACCGACCGCAGCAGCCTCGAACGGACGAACCGCTCTCGTGACCGGCGCCTCTTCGGGCATCGGCGAGGCGAGCGCGCGCGCGCTGGCCGCGGCGGGCTTCGAGGTCGCGCTCGTCGCCCGGCGCGCGGATCGACTGGAGAGCCTCGCCAAGCAGGTCGAGATCGAAGGCGGCCGCGCTCATCCACTGGCTGCCGACCTCGCCGACGAGCGGGATACGGAGCGGGTCTTCGACGAGGCCGTCGGGCGTCTCGGCGGACGGCTCGATCTGCTCGTCAACAACGCCGGCTTCAGTCCCGGCGCCGCCATCGAGCAGATGTCGCGCGCCGAGATCCGCGACGTCTTCGAGGTGAACCTCTTCTCGGGCCTGCAGCTCGTGTCCCAGGCCGTCCCCTTGATGCGGAGCCAGGGGCAGGGGCGGATCGTCAACATCGGGTCGCTCGCCGGCTCGGTGCCGGCTCCGCTCGCCATCCCCTATGCGACGTCCAAGCTCGGCATGCAAGCGGCCGGCGACGCCCTGCGTCTCGAGCTCCGACCCTTCGGAATCCGGGTCAGCACGATCATCGCCGGCTTCGTGGACACCGCCGTCTTCGAGAACGCGCGGATCGGCAGCGCGCATCTACGGGACGACCCCGCCAACCCCTATCGCAAGGCCTTCCTGGTTCTCGACGAGCTCGCGAAGAAGAACGTCGGCAAGGCGCTCTCCCCCGAAGACATCGCTCGCGTGGTGGTGCGGGCGGCCACCGCCCGGCGACCGAAGGAGCGCTATTACGCGCCCTTCTCGGCGCTGCTCCAGAGCAGCTTCCTGAAGCTGCTTCCCGCCCGGACGCTCGACCGCCTCCTCTTCCGGATCTACGAGATCGATCGCTCCTGAGCGCGGCGCCGGACGCGCCCGACTCGGGGGCGGCCTGCTCGTGGGCGGGCCACTCGGGCTCGGCCCACTCGCGCTCAGGCGTCTGCGAAGGGCTCGGGCTCGATGTCGAAGCGCTCGCGATAGCCCTCGAAGGCCTCGTTCACGCTCTCGGCCTCGAGTCCGAAGGACTCGAGGCGATAGCGGTGTGGGCCGTGCTCGTTCCGCGGATGGAGAGCGAGATAGCGCTCCATCCGATCCCGGAACTCCTCCGTCAGCTCGAGATCGAAGCGACGATAGATCCGCTCGACGCAGGCGACCGGATCCCGAACGATCTCGCTCATCGAGAGATCGACGATCCGCTCCTCGCGCTCGGGATGGGCCGCGCGGCTCGCCATCCCCTGATCCAGCAGCCTCGACCAGACCCGCAGCTGCTGCCGCCCGAGCGCGCGGGGATCGAGGTCGTCCGTCGAGACGAGGCGGAGCGTGTACTCGAGGCTCGCGACCGAGGGAATCACACGCAGGGGATCCCGATGCGTCTGGACCACCAGCGCGTCGGGATAGGTGTCGAAGAGCGCGTCGATCGGGCCGAGATGGCCCGGCGACTTCAGGATCCAGCGTTCCTTCGCATGGCGCGACTGCATGTGCTGCAGGAAGCGCCGATGATGCGCGTAGGTGGCCTGGAGATCCTGCTCGAGGAGCCAGTCCTGATAGGAGGCGACGTCGAAGCACATCTCGAAACGGATGCTCATGAACTCGGAGGCGGTGAGCACGATGCATTCCTGGGGCATCAGGGCGCCGACGGGATGGATCGCCTGGATCCCCGGCGCGAGCTGGGCGAGCTGCTCGAAGCGCTTGCGGCTGGTCTCGATGCGCGGATCCGACGCGTACGTCGCCGCCTCCGCGGGCGGACAGGGCTGGTCGACCTCCCAGGACAGCGGCACCCGATGCGCCGGATCCTCGGCGAGGAGTCCGTAGAGCAGCGTGGTTCCGGTGCGAGGCAGTCCCAGGATGAAGAGCGGCCGCCGGACGACCTCTTCGGCGACCTCGGGATGTCGCTTGCGGTGATCGACCAGCTGCAGGCGATGGGAGAGCAGCTCGAGCACCTGTCGCCGAGCGAAATAACGACCGAAGAGCGTGAGACGCGCGTCTCGCTCGAGCGAGTCCAGCAGGACACGCAGGCCCGGAAGAAAGCTCTCGTCCCCGAAGTCCGCGAGTCCGGTCTGACTCGAGGCCGCCCCGAGCAGGGCCTCCTCGTCGAGGGCGATCGGCTTGCGGCCGACCCGGTCGAGACCGCGTCCCACCGCGTTCAGGGCCCGGATGGGCAGGGGACGGAAGGGGCTGGCCAACGCCATGTCGCTCAAGGTCGATCCTCTCCCGTGACCGAGGGGTTCATGAGATGGCCTCCAGACCCAGCGAGGCCCGGGCGGCCGAGAGCTCTTTGCGATAGCTCTCGATGCGCGCGAGCTTGAGGTCTTCATAGCCGCGCACGACATCGGGCAGCTCGGCGAGCTCGACGACCGCCTCGAACCGGGCCTCGTCCAGGATCGCGAGCGCCTGATCGAGCGTCTCCACGTACTCGCCCGGAAGCGCGCGCTCCAGCCGCCGGATCCGAGCTCGACCGAAGGGGTCGAAGGGCGTCCCGCGCAGGAAGCGCGCGCGGGCGAGCCAGCGGATCGCCGGCGTCGCCCAGCTTCCGACCGTGATCTTGCGACGCAGGCCGAGCGCGCGCAGCAGCGGCGGATGGAGCTTCCACGCGACCCGGCTCCCGGGCACGGCGATCTCCCGCGCGGCCGCCATGCCGTCGGGATCGGTCATCAGCCGCGCCACCTCGTACTCGTCCTTGTAGGCCATCAGCTTGTGAAGCGAGACCGCCACGGCGCGCAGCAGCCGACGGCTGCCGGGTCGAACGGACTCCTCCGCGCGCAGCACGCGCTCGAGCACGCTCAGCCATCGCTTCGCATCGCGCTGACTGCCCCAGCCGACGAGGTCGGCCGCCAGACGTTCGAGCGTGGCTCTCCGCTCGGGAGACGCCTCGAGACGCGCCAGACGGCCGGCGAGCTCCGGAGCCAGCCGAGCGGC
>Ga0102940_1002287_pt1 | contig 11615 bp, 7 predicted proteins | sample SalPonR2_C_D1_MG_FD_78215 | JGI IMG/M metagenome (GOLD analysis project Ga0102940, IMG submission 78215) | Salt pond soil microbial communities from South San Francisco under conditions of wetland restoration - Salt Pond MetaG R2_C_D1_MG | ecosystem: Environmental > Aquatic > Marine > Intertidal...
AACTCAATAACTCAATAACTAATATATGCGCGTCAAAAGAAAAGAATGGACCCAATCGGTCCCGAAACCACTAGATGAGGTCTGGGATTTTTTCTCCCGCCCGGAGAACCTAATGAAAATAACGCCTGAGGGCGTCTTTAAATCTATTCAGACCGACCTGGAAGGAGTGGAGATGTACGAGGGGATGATCATCCAGTACACCATTGCTCCGCTCTTTAACATTCCGATGAACTGGGTTACGGAGATCACGCACATCAAGGACAAGACCTACTTTATTGATGAGCAGCGCTTTGGCCCCTACGCCTTTTGGCACCACCAACACCATTTTGAGGCCATTGAAGGCGGTACCCGTATGCGCGACATTTTACACTACAAGGTGCCCATACCGGTCATTGGTGACCTGGCGGACCTCATCCTGGTCGACCAGCAGGTAGAGCAAATTTTTCGCTACCGAGACGAAGTAGTCGCTGACTTATTCGGCACTTTCCCAGAAGACACGGCTAAATAGTCACCCTGCTTGCCAGACTAAAGCCCGGCGAACGGCTCAGGGTTTGGTGGTCTGATGAATTCGAGATATTTTTGCACTGATTTTAAAAACTAAAAGTCGGAGCCTTCAGTTCCGCCTGGTAAAAAATAAGTCTTATGTACCGTATTCTTAGTACTGCTGTCCTGCTCTTCATTAGCCTGTCGCTAAGTTTCGCTCAGGAGAAAAAGCCTCTGGGGCATCAAGAACTGGTAGACTGGAAAAACATCAGTGAAAAGATCATTTCCAATAATGGCAGATGGGTCACTTACCAGGTGGAGGCAGAAGAGGGCAACCCGACGACCTACCTGTACCAGGCCGATCAGGATAAGACCCTTAGCTTTGAGCGGGCCAGGAATCCCGAATTCACGGCCGACAATCGTTTTCTCCTCTTCAGTCTACAGCCGGATGTGATGGCGCAAAAAGCTTTACGCCGCCAGGGAGAAGAGGTAGAAAGCGTAGATACGCTGGCCATTTATCACCTGACGGAGGGCCGTTTTACGAAAGTGGCCCATGCCAAAAAGATACAGGTACCCGAAAAATGGTCGGGCTGGGTCTTCTTCACCCTCGAACAGGAGGAAGAAGAAAGAACGGACCTGATTGCGCATCAGCTCGCCACGGGCGACCAGGTCATCCTCGAAGCGGTGGATGACTTCACCCTGGCCGAAGAGCGGGCTGCCGCCAGTGCGATATCCAAGGGGACTGATCAGCGTAACGCCGGGGTTTATCGACTGAATCCGGAAGAAAAAACCTGGCAGGCCATTCACCAGCAGAAGGGGGAATACGCCCAGCTCCGGATGGATGGTCAGGGTCAAAAAATTGCCTTCCTCGCCGATTTTGACACCCTCGAACAGCGCATTGATTATTTCGACCTTTATCACTGGAGTACAGGCAGCGCGGCGGTGCGTAAAATCGCCGATCGCGTGGATGCTTTTTTGCCGGAAGGCTGGCTCATCAGTAAGCACGGACGGCTAAACTTCTCCCGAAATGGTCAACGCCTGACCTTTGGCATTGCCCCCGAGCCCATCCTGGAGGATACAACAATGCTAGCCGAAGAAAAAGTAAACGTGGAAGTCTGGTCTTATCAGGACGAAATCCTCTATACCCGCCAGGAATTACAGGCCGATCGCGAAAAAGAACGTACCTACACCTGCGTATGGCTGGCCGATCAGGAAGAAATCCTGCCACTCGAATCGCCCGAGCTGCCCGACGCGGAGCTCTCCGATGAAGGGAATGGCCGCTACGCTATGGTCTACACCGAAAGCCCCTACCAAAAAAGCAGCTCCTGGGATGGTGGCCCTTCCGGGCGGGATGTCTATTTGGTAGACTTGCAAAACGGACAGCGCAGCCTGGTTGAAAAAAACCTACAGGGCTATCCAAATTTCTCCCCCAACGGCCAATTTCTGTACTGGTACAGCTATCCCGATACCGCCTGGTACGCCCTGTCGGTTACGAAAAAAGAAAAAGTGCAGCTGACGAATAATGAAATGGTGCCCTTCTATGATGAGTTGAACGACCGTCCTATGCTACCCGGCTCTTACGGCCTGGCCGGCTGGACCGAAGACGATGACTTCCTGCTCCTCTACGACCGCTACGACGTCTGGCTGGTGGACCCCAGTGAGGAGCTGGCCAGCAACAACCTGACCAACGGACGCGATGAGCGCCGCGTGAGTCGTCTTGTACGGATCGATCCCGAAGCACGAGCCATCGAAGAAGTAGAACCTATGCTTTTCCACTTTACCGATGAAGAAACGCGCCGCAGCGGTTATTACTGGTTCAACATCCATACCGGAACTAAAAAGATGGTGCAGGAAGGTGATTTTGCCTACGAGCGCCGTCCGCAAAAAGCTAAAGATGCCGACAGCTGGATCTTTACCAAAGAAAATTATCAGACCTTCCCCGATATCCAATACGCTCCGAAAGGCCTGGCGGAAGCCCGGAAGATCAGCCAGGTTAATCCGCAACAGGAAAACTATAAGTGGGGCAGTATCGAGCTGTATAGCTGGACCTCGGCCACCGGCGAAAAGCTGGAAGGACTACTGGTTAAGCCCGAGGGCTTCGATCCCAATAAAAAGTATCCGATGATCGTCAACTTCTACGAGCGTAGTTCGCAGGGACTACACCGGCACCGCACGCCGGAGCCGAACCGGTCGACCATCAATTACCCCTTTTACGCCAGTCGCGACTATCTCATTTTTAATCCCGATGTTCCCTACCGTATCGGCTATCCGGGCGAAAGCGCCTATAATGCCGTCCTTTCCGGCGTAACCGCCCTGATTGACGAAGGCTTTGTGGATAAAGACAATATCGGTCTGCAGGGCCACAGCTGGGGAGGCTATCAAATCGCCCATATCATCACAAAGACCGATCTGTTCAAATGCGCCGAATCGGGTGCACCGGTGGTCAATATGTTCTCGGCTTACGGCGGTATCCGCTGGGGTTCGGGGCGCAGCCGGATGTTTCAGTACGAGCGCACGCAGAGTCGTATTGGAGGTACCATCTGGGATAAACCACTACGCTACCTGGAAAACTCCCCGATATTCTTCCTCGATAAGATCAATACCCCGGTTTTGATCCTCCATAACGATAAGGATACGGCCGTGCCCTGGTACCAGGGTATAGAATTCTTCGTGGGGATGCGCCGCCTGGGCAAACCCGCTTGGCTACTCAACTACAACGACGAGCCACACTGGCCCCTTAAACTACAGAATCGCAAAGATTTTCAACTGCGGATGTCGCAGTTCTTCGATTATTACCTACAGGGCGCCTCCATGCCGCTCTGGATGGCCGAAGGGGTACCCGCTACCGAAAAAGGAATTAACCAGCGACTGGAGTTGATGGACAAGCATTAGGTTTGGCGGTTTGGTGAATACCTAATACTAGGTACTGAGACTGGAATAATTAGGTATTTTTACAGATTAGTGACTTTTGTTAGGCTTTTCGAAATCAAAACCGTGTAAATTAGCGTTCATAACTTAGATTAAATACAAATAAGCGTGGTAGCGACAATAGACACAGAAAAACACTTAGCACAACTTAAGAGAGGAGGACAGGCTTTGGTGTCCCATTTTCGGAACCCACAGATTGCCAGTAAGCTGATGGCGATGGGCATCATGCCGGGTTCCAGTATCCGGATGATTCGCAAGGCGCCCTTTGGCGGTGGATGTTACATCAAAGTCGATAACTTACTGATTGCTTTGCGCGAAAGCGAAGCCTTAAGTATTATTCTGAAGTAAAGTGGAAGGAAATAAGCGGGCATTTCAGGTCGCCCTGGTGGGAAATCCCAACAGTGGCAAAACATCTTTATTCAATCAGCTTACCGGTCTGCAGCAGAAAGTGGGTAACTTTCCGGGGGTTACGGTAGAGAAAAAAGTAGGTAAGATCAAACTTACCAACGAGATTAATATAGACCTGGTCGACTTTCCGGGTACCTATAGCTTCTACCCCACCGCAGCCGACGAAAAGCTGGTCGTACAATCTATCGTCGATATTGATTACCCCGATTATCCGCAGGGCTTTCTCTACGTGGCCGATTCGACCAAATTAGACAAGCACTTATTATTGCTTACGCAAATCCGGGACCTGGGCATCCCCGTGGTTCTGGCGCTCAATATGTCTGACCTGGCCGATCAGGGTAAGGTAGAGATTGATACGGCCAAATTATCCGAAAAACTCGGGGTGCCGGTTGTCCGCGTCAGTAGTCGTACCGGTAGCGGAGTAACGGAGCTCAAAGAGCTATTGCTCCAAATGTACCGGGGAGCATTGCCGATGCCGAAAGCCAATAGCTCCTTTTACCGGATCTCACCGGAAGAATCCAAACTGGCCACCGCCCTGGAGGCCGATTTTCCCCGTCACAATAACTACCAACGCATTCTGATTGGCCACCATTACGAGTGGCTTCCCTTTCTGGATCAGGAACGCAAGGCCAGCGTAGCCGAAAAAGTCGAACAAACAAAATTTAACAGCCTGCAATTGCAGGTCCGCGAAACCATGGAGCGCTTCGATCACTTTACGCCCATTGTACGCAGCGTAGTGACCGAGCCGGGCAGCCGGTCTGGTCTGTCTGAGAAGCTGGATAATATTCTGACCAATAAAGTCTTTGGTCCGCTCATCTTTTTTGTTCTAATGCTCTTCATTTTTCAGGCCATTTTTCTCTGGGCCGGATACCCCATGGACATGATTGAGGCCATCTTTGGCCACGCTACCTCCCTGGTAAAGAACGTATTACCGCAGGGCTGGCTATCGGGTCTCATTGCCGACGGGCTCCTGGCCGGTCTGGGTGGCATCCTGGTCTTTATACCGCAGATCGCCATTCTGTTTTTTCTCATTTCGCTGCTCGAGGAAGTGGGCTATATGGCCCGGGCCGCCTTTATGTTTGATCGACTCATGCAGGTCTTTGGCCTAAACGGTCGCTCGGTAGTTGCCCTGATATCGGGAGGGGCCTGTGCCATTCCGGCCGTGATGAGTACCCGAACCATTTCCAATTGGAAAGAACGCCTGATCACCATTCTGGTCACGCCCTTCATCAGTTGCTCGGCACGTATCCCCGTCTACACGGCATTAATTGCCTTTGCGGTTCCCCAAAAAACTTACCTGGGTGGCGTATTAAATGCGCAGGGGCTGGCCTTTATGGGCTTATACCTACTGGGCATTGCCGCGGCCCTGCTGGCCGCCCTGGTCTTTAAATGGATCTTAAGATCAACGGATAGTAGCTTCTTAATGCTGGAGCTACCCGAATATCGCTTGCCCGTGATGCGCAACGTGGGGCTAACCGTCTGGGAAAAAGTAAAGTCCTTCACCTTAGAGGCTGGTAAGATCATTTTGATTATCTCCCTGGTACTCTGGATACTTTCTTCTTACGGTCCGGGCCAAAAAATGGAAACCGCCCGCGCCGAAGCGCGGCAAACCGCCCAGGTAGAGAATCTGGACGAAACCGCAACGGCCGATCTGATTGCCGCGCGTCAAATCGAAGCCTCCTACGCCGGTCACATCGGAAAATTTCTGGAGCCCGCGATTGAGCCCCTGGGCTTTGACTGGAAAATCGGGATTGCACTGGTGACCTCCTTTGCCGCCCGGGAAGTATTCGTGGGAACCATGGCAACCATCTACAGCATTGGCTCGCAGGAAGATGAATTCTCCATCCAGCAACGGATGGCCAAAGAAGTGAATCCCAAGACCGGCGAAAAGGTCTACAATCGGGCTACTTCCTGGTCACTCCTGCTCTTTTACGTCTTTGCCATGCAGTGCATGAGCACCCTGGCCGTGGTCAAACGCGAAACCAATAGTTGGAAATGGCCGACCATTCAGTTTTTCTTTATGACGGGACTGGCTTATCTGTCGAGTTTGGTGGTGTACCAGGTCTTGAGTTAAGGCTCCCCTACGCCCCGAATTTATCTTTTACAATATCTCCTCGGCTACCTGCCGCAGCCACTCCCCTTCTACCTTTTGTTTTGTCTTTTGGATCTTCTGGAGGACTTTCTCCTTCTTGTCGGGGCGACTGCGTAAGATGAGGTGCAGCAAGGAGCAAAAATTAAGTAGGGTCTGCTTATAATCGTTGGAGATCTTTTTATTGCGCCGCAGGAACATCATAAAGGAGGCAAGTTGAGACGACAGTGCATCCAGGGCCTCGGTTGCGTAAAAGGATTTGAGCAGCATGATGCGAGAGCCCAGAAAATACTGCGGGTCAGTGAATGTGACCTGATTAATATGCTCCAGGCAGCTGTCGTAGTCCCCCTTGGAAAAAGCCAGTTCGGCCAAACTGAAATTCATGGCTTCATCTCTGACTTTGGTAGCCAGGTGGATATGGTTCTGTTTGATAAAATCCTCCAGCCATTCGTACTCCTTGAGTCGCAGGGCCAGTTTGACGACGTTGTTGAAGGTCCAGTGGGTCAGCGAATTATCCGTAAACAGGGCCCGGGTATGGATGCCCAGCATGTAGAGTTCTAGGGCATCCGCGTAATAGTCGTGCAGTCCCTGGCGGATTTTGCGGGCGCAGATATTAATGGAAAATACGATAATCTCTCTTAATTCACCTTTAGACAATTGAGACTGGTAAGTTTCGATTTGTTTACGCAGCAGCTGAAAGGTCTCTTCATTATCCCGCTGGGTCAGGCATTGATAGGTTTTCAAATAGATGTCGATGTGGAAATCCAGCTCCGACTTATCTTCCAGATAATTACTGATCTGCTCAATAAAGTGAATATCGTATTTATTGGCGCCGATGGCTTCGAGGTTGACCATGGCACAACTGTACCTGAGCTTTTCGAAGAAGTAATAAGCATCCAGGTTGTCGGAAAGATTCTGAAAACTACGGATATATTGCCGCTTGCGCTCACTCATTAAGGCCTGTACTTCAATCTCGGATAACCAGTAGCGATCTCGCCAGTAATGGACCGATCGCTTTTCGTCCTGTTCTATACGCTGCTGCGCTTTATTTAACTGAAAATTAAAATGCTTTTCCAGACCTTTCTCCAGGAGTACGTTTAATTTGGTCCGGTCCGTGAGGAAGCTATCCTGCTCAATATCCTGCTGAGCCAAAAAATCTTCGCAGAGCCGCAGAAGATAATTAAACTGATAAGCCAGCCGTTTTTCGTCGAAAGACGTGGAGGGAAAAACGTACCGGAAAATCAGCCGCCTATCCAGGTCGGCTTCGGCCAGCTCCTCGCGTTGCTCGTAGAAGAAATCAAACAGGCGGCAGACCTCTTCGCGCTTATTAAAATAAGGAGAGTATACATAATCCCGCAGCCGATTCCACTCTTTGGCTTTCAATGCAGAAAGTAAGACCACCAACTTGGAGCTATGCATTGAAAAACAGTTTCGTTAAATTAAATAATTCTATATGTATCAGATCTAAAGGTTTGACAGTCACCAAAATAGATACGAAAAAACGCAAATAATGTTGCTCTGGAAAGTAAAAAGACTTGAAAATGTCAAAAAATTGTACTTGGAAAGCTAGCGCTGAACACCTATTTTTGGTAATGATGAATTAGATAACCTAGCAATCTCCTATGAAAACGATCCTATCCACCCTTTGCGGCCTGTTTTTTACACTTACGGCCTTTAGTCAGCCCTTTGTCTGGCCCGGCGACATGAACGATAACGGCATCGTTAACGAAGTCGATGTGCTGTACTGGGGTAGCGCCTACGGGGCAGAAGGTCCCGCCCGGCCTACCGTAGATAGTAGCTATATTGGATATCCGCTTCCTTCCGACTGGACCCAATTCTTCAATAATGGAGTAAATTACCTTTACGCCGATGCCAACGGAGATGGTCGGGTAGACGATCTGGACCTAAGGCCCATCATCAAGCACTTTGGCCGACGCAACGATTCCATTATCGGCTCGGATGCCTTCCCGGTATTGCCCGGTGCACAAGCGCCTTCCCTTAGTCTGACGACGCAGGTGAATACTTTTCAGGGCCGTAAGCTGGTTATCTTTGAAGTCAACCTGGGTAGTGTACAGCAACCGGTGGATAGCTTCTACGGATTCTCTTTTCAATTACACTATGATACACTTTTTGCTAAAAACGGAATCAGTGCCAATCTCGCCCCGGAAAACTGGATTGAGCAAAGCGAGAATGACACCGAATTTTTTATCAATGACAACTCGCAGACGGGGGTTGCTTCGGTTGCTGTCACTCGCCTGGATCAGCAAACCGTTAGCGGATCTGGTACCCTCCTGCGCGGAATCATCGCCGTAGAAGACATCATTTTTACGCCAGAACGAGATACTTTTACCATCGAGATCGACAGCGTCCGACTGGTCGGCTCCTCCCTGTTCCGCTACCAACCCCCACCGCCCGTAAAAGTACAGGTGAATAATGTGGTATCGAACACCCAATCCATCAGTGCCCAAACCGGGCTGCTTAAGGTTTACCCCAATCCCGCCCGGGAGCGCATGCGCATCGAATTACTCGATAAATCACAAGTCATCCGCCAGCTCCGGGTATACAATAATTTCGGTCAAGGCATCGAAAATGTGACTTTCCGGGGTAGCCCGACGTCATACAATATGTCCGTACAAAATTGGCCCCCCGGGCTATATACCGTACTGGTTCGAACCAGAGATGGATTATATACGGAGAAGTTGATCGTGCAGTAGGGCCGTTGAGACTGCTGCTGATCGAGTAAGTTAAAAATAAAATTTAGTGAGTTAGTTAATGTTTCATACTAGTTTTGGTTAGTGGCCTCGGCCACAGTTTCATAATCCCATGTGCATAGAGGTGTTCGTTTGACGAAGCACCTCTATTTTATTTGGTCTTGTGGTCAGGGAAATTTTCTTTACTTTTTTTCGCTAAGACGAAAAGCCATCTTGAAAAAATTACACTTCATATTTTAATAAAAAATAATACGTTAACCAAGATCCCTTATTTATTAGGGTTTCTTCTGTGATGGAAATCCTAAGACAGTAAAACACTGCTTGAAAATATCCTTTTTTTGTTGTTGATTTGTCAACAGAACCGCCTTATATTTGAAGTGTTGAAAGGATAAAGAAATGAAAAGCTAATCCTGGAAACCTAAACTAAGTAGGTTGCCCATATTGAGTCTGTAATAAGGTGCTGGCTTTTTTGGGGCTAGTTCGAGGCGCAAAAATCGCCCCAAAAAGACGCAGATTATTGCTTGATTTAATTGGACAACCTACTTAAGCCCAGAAAAGAAAGAATTATTTCGCGCAAAGCACCAGTAGAAAGGTGCGTATCTTGAATTACAAGAGCTATATTTAAATAGTGAAGGGGTAGATTTACAAGGGGTTCTTCGGAACCCCTTGCTTTTTTTATGTCCCAGGCAAGCCCTCCTTATTATCTATTCTACGAATGATCTTTCCACATCGATTTTCAGTGCCGGGAGCGGTCTAAATCTTTGAAATCCGTAATCATAATTTACTTTTCACGAAAATACAGGATTTTGAGGAATTCTGTATCTTTACCCCCATGAATCAAGCCTTAGCACCCACCCCACGCACCCGGGCTCAGGAATCCCGGGCCGCCGTACAGCGACTATACATCGCGATGCAACATCTCTTCATCCGCGGTTTTTATAAACCCCTCGGAGTATCCGGAGAAGCCATCCGCGATGCCCTGATGGTATTACGCCCTGAGATATACGGGTCTATTGCCGATGAAGAGCGGGTAGAGCTCAATGGCCTGTTCTACGTATTCCAGCGACTGCCCATGGGTATCGAGGAATGCCGTTTTGTCAAACTCGTCAGCCGCGAGGGGCTGGAAGAGACCCGCTTCGATCCCATCGTGCCGAATAAGCGCCGGCGCAAATGTTACCGCATCGACGACGAGCAGGTCTTTATTGAAATGACCCGGGGGCGCAGCGATATCTACGATATCTTGACCCACCTCACCTTTATGTACATCGAGTCGGAGAAAATCCGGGATAACATCCTCGACCACGACCAGCAGGTCAAGCGCGAATGGCGGATGCTGGAGGAAATCGTAGAGAAAGAAGAGCGGGGGGAAGAGTTCAACCGCGAGGTTGCCTACACCTATCTGTCGACCATCCTGGGGCGTACTTATCAGGAGACGGTAGAGGTCTGTCGGCGTTTCCGCAACGACCCCATGGTCAACAGCCTGTTCCACGTAACCTACTGGCTGGGCCGCCGTTCGCTGGAAGAATACCGCAAAGAAAAAGACCGCGAAATCACCTTTTCCTCCGCCCTGCGCGAGCGGATTGGCCACCACTACTACGGCGAAGCCTGGGCCAATAATATCAAACGCCTGCTGAGTGAGGAAGAACTACTCGAGCGGCCCATCCACATCCTGAGTGCTAATCTGCACAGCGTGATGAATACCTTCTACGGCTTTGCCGCTCTGCCCGATCGTCCCGACATCAACGAGCTGGAGGAACTGGCCCGCGATCTTAGCCAGGATGAGCAGGAGAAACTCCGACTTCGCGTCAAAAAATACGCCCTGCAAAACGGCATGTACCAGATCGACGATATGACGGGCACCAATATCTCCGTTCAGGTATTCGACACCAGCCGCATCAAGCTGGACCGTTTACCCACTGAGGTCTCTTACGATGCCGAATACATCAAGCGCGAAAAACCGGTCATTCTGGTGATGGACTATGCCTTCGGCGAGCAGGCCTACGAGACCATGGATGAGTTGCTGAAGCCTTTCGGCAAAAAAGAACTCGACGTGCGCAGTATCGGGATTATGGGAAAAGCCGGTATTCTGGAGGGTAAAAAAAGCGATATCATGGTGGCCACGGCCCACGTCTTTGAAGGTACGGCCGATAATTATCCGCTGCAGAATGAATTTCAGAAAAGCGATTTCGAAGGCTACGGACTGGGGGTTTACGAAGGCCCCATGATCACCGTACTCGGCACCTCTCTGCAAAACCGCGAGATCCTGCGCTTCTTCCTGGAATCCTCCTGGAACGTCGTCGGACTCGAGATGGAAGGCGCTCATTACCAAAAAGCCATCCAGGCCGCCGCCAAGATCCGGGGTACCATCAGCGCCGAGGTACGCCTGATGTACGCCTACTACGCCTCGGATAATCCACTGGAGACGGGCAGTACCCTGGCCAGTGGGAGCCTCGGCCTCGACGGCGTAAAACCCACCTACCTGATCACCGCCAAGATGCTCGGTAAGATTTTACAAGGATAAAGTAAAAATTAGAGGGTCAAATTAACATTAAATTGCTGTCTATCAGCAATTTAACGATCAGCCTACGCTTGTATATCAGGTAAAAAATGGCCTATCCTGTCAGGGACATCCTGAATTATCCTGCTTATTATTGTACTAAACGATACAATAATTCTTTCATCATTCATTGAAGTTGTTTAAAAACTCCTCAGTAAACCCTTGACACCCCAAGCAAAGAGCCTTTTTTATTGATGCTTTTCCGAATACCCCAACCAAGTCCGGAGTACACTGGTGTCCGAGATCAACCCGTCCGTCACTACGGAAAAAACCAACTCCTCCGACCCGGTCGAAACGCCGCTTTGACGGGTAAACAGAAACGCAACCACATTCTTTTATTAACCTTTAAAAACAAAATGCTATGAAAACAACAAACAAACATTTCAAACCACAAACCCTGAGCATGCAGGAAATGCGTGTTGTGGAGGGGGGCTGGGTG
>Ga0102940_1002295_pt1 | contig 11595 bp, 14 predicted proteins | sample SalPonR2_C_D1_MG_FD_78215 | JGI IMG/M metagenome (GOLD analysis project Ga0102940, IMG submission 78215) | Salt pond soil microbial communities from South San Francisco under conditions of wetland restoration - Salt Pond MetaG R2_C_D1_MG | ecosystem: Environmental > Aquatic > Marine > Intertidal...
AGCGCGAGTTCCACGGTCGAACTCGCCTCGATCCCCACCACCCCTTCCCCAGGAACTCCTCGATCGACCCCGGCATGTCGTCCCTCGAATCGACCGCACTCGTCACCAGGATCTCCACGTCCTCGAACTTCGCCTCCGAACGAGCCGGTCCCACCGACCGACCGCCCCCGACGAAGGTGGACTCGACCCGAGAGGTAGGAGAGACTCTCGACCAGGAACGACCCACACCGGCCCCACGAGGAAGAACACGATGCGATCGCTACCGATGATGGTCCTGTCGATGCTCCTGCTGCTGGCGCCCCCGCTGGTGGCCCAGGCCGACGACGAACTGCGTCCGGTCACCCACGAGGACGTCTGGCTGATGAAGCGACTGGGAACGCCGGCGGTCAGCCCCGACGGAAAGCACGCCGTCGTGTCGATCATGGAGCCCTCGTACGAGAAGGACGGGGACGTCACCGACCTCTGGTTGATCACCGTCGACGGCAGTGCACCGCCACGTCGGCTGACCGCCACCAAGGGTGGTGAGAGCGGCGTGGACTGGGCGCCCGATGGTTCGGCGATCGCGTTCTCGGCCAAGCGCGGTGAAGGCGACGACGCGAAGGCCCAGATCCACGTCCTGCCGATGGACGGACCGGGCGAGGCGGTCGCGATCACGGACCTGTCGACGGGGGCCTCGAACCCGAAGTGGAGCCCCGACGGAACGATGATCACGTTCGAGAGCGCGGTCTGGCCCGATGCCGAGGGCGACGAGGCCAACGCCGAGCAGACCAAGGCCGAGAAGGACGACGGCATCAACGTGTCGCGCTACGAAATCTTCCCGATCCGCAGCTGGAACACCTGGCGCAGCGAGAAGCAGACCCGGCTGTTCGTCCAGGCCGCCGAGGCGGGGGCCGAGGTCGAGGACCTGCTGTTCGGCACGGAGTTGGTCCAGAACCCAGGTTACGAAGGTGGTCTGAACGCCGTCTGGACGCCCGATGGGCAGGCGCTCGTGATCACTGCCACCGAGAACCTCGACGAAGCCGCACACGCCGTCGTCCGGTACGACCTCTATCGTGTGCCGCTCGACGGCGGGGAGCCGCAGCAGCTCACCGCGGGCAACTTCAGCGCCACCGGCGCAATGTTCTCGCCCGACGGCAAGCATCTCTACTGCACCTACGCGCCCATCGACGAGCACGTCTACAACCACACCGAGGTCGCCCGCACCGACTGGGACGGCGACGCGATCGACGGCGAGCTGCAGGTCCTGACCCGCGACTTCGACCGCTCGGTCAGCGGCTTCGACCTCTCGGCCGACGGCGGCACGCTGTACATGAACGCCCACGATCGCGGCCGTACGCGGTTGTTCGCGATGCCGGCCGACGGCGGCGCGGTGCGCCATCTCGACGAGGACTCGCCGGGCGTGTACGGCACGCCCCACGTCGCCGGTGACGCGTTGATCACGATCTGGCAGAGCGGCGTGGTGCCGGCCGAAGTCGTTCGGGTCGATCCGAAGGACGGTGACCGGACCGCGCTGACCGACGTCAACGTCGAGCGGGCCGCGGGCCTGGATCGCCACGAGTTCCGCTCGTTCTGGTTCACTTCGGCCAAGGGTCGCGAGATCCACAACTGGCTGGTGCTGCCGCCGGACTTCGACGAGAACGAGCAGTATCCGCTCGTGCTGTTCATCCACGGCGGCCCGTTCAGCTCGTCGCTCGATGCCGACCACGTCCGCTGGAGCCCGCACCTCCTGGCGGCTCCCGGCTACGTCGTGCTGCTGACCGACTACACCGGTTCGGTGGGCTACGGCGCCGAGTTCTCACGCAACATCGAAGGCGACCCGCTGAAGACGCCGGGCGAGGAGCTGGTCGAGGCCGCCGACGTGGCGACCGAGCGGTTCTCGTTCATCGATCCCGAGCGCCAGGCGGCCAGCGGGGCCAGCTACGGCGGGCACCTGGTCAACTGGCTTCTGGCCACGACCGACCGCTTCGATGCGCTGGTCGGCCACGCCGGTCTCGTCGATCTCGAAGGGCAGTACTCCACCAGCGACGTCATCTACCACCGCGAACGCATGAACGGCGGGCCGGCCTGGGGCGACAGCCCGATCTGGAAGGAGCAGAGCCCGTCCAGCTACGTCGGCAATTTCTCGACCCCGACGATGCTGACCATCGGCGAACGGGACTTCCGGGTGCCGATCAACCAGACGATCGCGGCGTGGTCGTATCTGCAGCGCATGCAGGTACCGTCGCGCTTGCTGGTGTTCCACGATGCCGACCACTGGATCATGCAGGGCAAGGAAGCGAAGCACTTCTGGCAGGAGGTGCACGCGTGGTTGGCCGAGTATCTGGAGCCCGAAGGGTGATTCGGGGGTGGGCATCGGGGTCGGGAGACCGGACTGCGTGGATCCAGCGTCGTCACGGCCGGATGGGGCGGATTGGTGGGGACTGATTCACCGCCACGCGAGTTTCATGTCCCAAGCCGAACCGCACCATGCCAACCCCGAGGATTCCGAGGGACCTGTCCCTCCGGGGTTCAGGCACAGGATGTACCGCGCGGACAGGTTCGATCCCTGTAGAGCCTGTCACCTCGACCGGTGCTGACGAGTAATGGGCAACGAGTCACAAGGTCCGAAGGTACGAGAAGTCGCTGACGACCGGAGGTCGTGTTTCGATGCGTCACGTCGTTCTGCTCGGTGATTCGGTCTTCGACAACGGAGTCTATGTGGAGCCGGGGGAGCCGGATGTGGTTCAGCAACTCCGGGAGGAATTGCCCGATGAAGACGAGGCCACCCTGCTGGCGTTCGACGGCCACGTCACCTGGGATGTGCCCGACCAACTGAACGAATTACCGGATTCCGCAACCCACCTCGTGCTCAGCGTCGGGGGCAACGATGGCCTGCGCTACCTCGCCGAACTCCAGGAGGTCCTGGTCGGGGCTGGCAGTCCGATGGAATTGATGATGACGCTGGGGGCGATCAAACGATCCTTCGCCCACGACTACCGCGCCACCATCGAATCGATCGCCGCACACGATCTTCCGACCTGCTTGTTCACGATCTACAGCGGAAGTTTCGCCGAACACGGCGAAACTGCCCTCCAGCAAGTCGTCGATACAGTGCTCCCCCTCTTCAACGACGTCATCTACGAGCAGGCCATGGACCACGGCTTTCCCGTGGTCGTCCTCGACTGCCTCTTCGACGACCCGAACGACTACGCCAACGCCATCGAACCCTCGGCCCAGGGAGGCAGGAAGATCGCCCGAACCATCTCCCGCATCGTCGAGACCCATCCGTTCTCCGATCCGAACGTCGTTCTCTTCCATTGAAGCGCACCCGGATCCAGACCTCGACGCGAGGTCCAGGTCCTCGTCCACAAGTGTCGGGCGACACCCACCGTTCCGCACTCAGGCGACATGCAGTGACGCGCACCGGGGTCAGCTCTGCTGGGTGACGGCTTTCTCCAGATCCCGCAGCCGATGGCTACGGCCCTTGATGTTCAGGGCGTTGCCGTTGGGCAACACGCGGCCGAGGGTGGCCGTGGCCAGGGCCTCGTCGCAGCCAGGATCTCCGGCCAGTCCTTGATGCCGTTGTTGCTTGTGATGAGGCGGCAGGATCTTCAGCAGCATGCGCTCGCGCTCGAACGAACCGCGCAAGGCCTTCGGCACCGTGAATGTCACGTGGCGGTGCGGCACGTCCTCGAAGGCCCTGCGTGTCAGTGAGGGCGATGCCGTGTACCTGACGGAAACCCCGGACGGCTTCCAGCTCGTGGCACACGATCCCGACTTCGAGGAGCAGATGCGGGTCGCCGAGGACTTCATGCGACGGTATCGGAACACCCTGCGGGAGCTGGCGAAGTGAATCCACCACGGTGGATCTCGAAGACGTTCCTCCTGGCGATCCACGGCCGACTCCTCGCCGAACACGGCGGAGGGACGGGGCTGCGCGACGAGGGACTGCGCGAATCCGCCCTGGCCAGCCCGCGCAATCGCTTCGAGTACGAGGAAGGGGACCTCTTCGACCTCGCGGCCGCCTATGCGCGGTGCTGGCCCTGTCGCGGGGCGAGATCGATGCGGACGCGTTCGCGGTGTGGCTGCGCACCAACTCAGAGCCGATCGGTGACTGAGCGCACGTGCTGCGCCCCATGACCGGCGTGAAGATCTCGATCCGTCCATCACCCACGGTGAACGCCGTCGAGGCGAACGCGCGCTTCGTGGTCACCGGTGTGCTCGGGCCGAGCGGCAGCTCGCACGGGCCGAACGAGTTCCTCGGGCTGAAGGCCCGGGAACGGCCCACGTGCAGCGTGGCGTGGGTGCTGGAGAGGATGGCACGGAAGGGGGCGGCGGGGAGCGGGGCCTCCGGATGGGGCCGCTGGTGGGGATCGATTCACCTGTCCCCTGCCTGCGAACGAGACTTCGGCGCGAACCCCATGCCTCGTGGCACCCGGGCTTGACGGGAATCAGTCCCGGCCCTATAATCTAACAGTGTTAGATCTTTCGAACGCTGCTATAGGAACGTCCTGATGCAACCGGACCGACGGGACCGACGGCGCACCGAAACCCGCGAAGAGATCAAGGACACCGCGCGCGCCCTTCTGGCCGAACGGGGTGCGGCGGGCTTGTCGCTGCGCGCCATCGCGAAGCGGATGGGCATGACCGCGCCGGGGCTCTACCACTACTTCGGCAGCATCAACGACCTGATCACGGCCCTGGTTCTCGACGCCTTCACCCAGCTTGCAGAGGCTGTCGAGAACGCGGATGCGGACGTCGCCTCACGAGGCACCGCGGAGAGACTGGCCGCCGTCGCCCATGCGTGGCGGCGGTGGGCCCTCGATCATCCGATCGACTTCCAGCTCCTCTACGGGAGCCCGATCCCCACCTACGAACAGCCCACCGACACGACGTACCCGGCGGCGCGGCGCAGCTTCATCGTCACCGCGAACATCTTCGCGCAGGCGATCGAGCGCGGCGAGATCGAACTGCCGGAGGAGTATCGGCACCTGCCCCCGGAGATCGAGCGCTCGCTCGACGCGCTGACCGCGGTGGACGGCCACGATCTTCCGCACCACGCGCTCCATCTGGCCGCGATCTCCTGGGCGCGGCTGCACGGGCACATCATGCTCGAACTCTTTCACCTCATCCAGCCGGTCATCGGGAACGTCGACGCGCTCTTCGCCCACGAAGTGAAAGCGCTCATCCGCCAGGTCGGCTTCACACCAACCGAGTAGGAGGACACCCATGAAGATCCATGCCATCGAGACAGGACGCGTCCGCATCACCGAGCGCTGGCGGGAGGGCGAGGGCACCGGGATGCGCCGCCTTCTGAACACCTGGTTCGACAAGGCCATGACCGACTGGTTGCCGGTCCATGTCTGGTTGATCGAACACCCCGAGGGCCTCATCGCCGTCGATACCGGCATTCCGGCCGATGCCAACAAGCCGCGGTATTTTCCACCCTTCATGCCGCTCGTCCAGCGGGCGGCCGTCTTCGACATCGCGCCGGAGGAGGAGATCGGCCCGCAGATGCGGACGCGCGGCCTCGCGCCGGAAGACGTGCGCTGGGTGGTCCTGACGCATCTGCATCAGGACCACGACGGCGGACTGCATCATTTCCCGAACGCCGAATTCCTCGTCTCGCGGGCGGAGTGGGCCGTCGCGACCGGGTTCAAGGGCCGCATGAACGGCTACCTCAACCAGCGCTGGCCGCGCGGTTTCGCGCCCACGCTCGTCGATTTCGAGGACGGCCCCCTTGGCCCCTTCCCGCGCCATACCAGCCTCACCCGTGCGGGCGACGTGAAGCTCGTGCCGACGCCGGGCCACTCGCCCGGGCACCTGTCGGTGCTTCTGGAGGAGGGCGAGACCACCATCATGTTCGCCGGCGACGCCTCCTACACCGAGGATCACCTGGTCCGGATGGTGGCCGACGGCATCGGCACCGACCTCCAGGCCGAGATCGAGACGCACCGCCGGATCCTCGCCCATGCCGCGCAGCGTCCGACGGTCTACCTGCCCAGTCACGATCCCGACGCCTCCCGTCGCCTGGCCGACCGGACCACCCTCGACCCGCGAGGCAAGGCCCCCGCGGTTGCGGTGACCCAGGACGTCGGCATCGTCGAACCGGCACCGGAATCCGCGATGCACGATCTTCGAGGCACCGTCATTTGACCAACGAGACGCGGTGTCGATCGACCCCGTCCGGATGCACCGCCCGCACGAAGTACACCCCGCTCGACACCGTCCGGCCGTGATCGTCGGTCCCGTTCCACACCAGGTCGTGGCGACCGGCTTCGACCGCGCCGTCGAGCAGCGTGCGCACCCGACGTCCGCGCACGTCGAAGATCTCGACCGACGCCGTGCCGGCCCGGCTGATCGCCAGACGTACCGTCGTCTGCGGATTGAAGGGATTGGGGAAGACGGATTCGACGCCCGACACCCGCGGTGTGATCGGACCGTCGACACCCGTGGCGAGGATCGGATGCCAGACGATCACGCCCTCGCTCGACCCGTCGGCTGTGCCGAGGAAGTCGCCGCCCATCCAGACGCTGCCCAGGCGCGGCAACAGCGCGCCGACGCGGGCCGACGGCGACCCCTCGACGTCGACCCAACCGCCCACGGGGTCGTGACGGGCGACCGCGCGAATGGCCTCGCCGTCGATCTCGCGGAAGTCGCCGCCGATGATCAGGCCGCGCGCAGTCGACGCGATCGCCAGCACGCCGCGATCCATGGACGTGGTGCGGGCCGACCACGAGCTGCCGTCCCAGGCCACCAGGCCGGGCGACGACAGATCGCCGACGCCCTCGAGCGTCCCCCCGACCAGGAGCTCGCCGTCGTGGACCGCGCCGACGGCGGCCCATCCACCGGCCGCCGTGCCGTCGGGGGCGATCGACGTCCAGGTGCCGCTCGCGGATTCGTAGCGGAACACGCCGATCCGTGGCGACGGAGTGAAGAAGTCGAGCGCGCCCAGGGCATGGAGCTGTCCGTCGTACTCGACGAGATCGAAGACGACCGGATCCGACGGCAGGGGCGCGCCCAGCCGTTCCCAGCTCGAACCGGTCCAACGGTGGACCCCGTTGGCGGCGACCACCACGTCTCCCTCGAAACGGATCACCGCCGTGGCGCTGCTCGTGTTGAACTGCTGTTCGCCGAGTGGCGACCACGCCGTGCCGTCCCAGCGACCGACGAGGTCTTCGGTTCCATCCGGGAACCGGAAGAACCCGACGACGACGAGTTCGGTCTCGTCGACGAGCACGTCCACGACGGTTCCGTCGAGCCGCTGCGTCGGCACGAAGCCGTACGGGTGCCAGCGGAAACCGTCCCACCGCGCGATCGGACCCGTCGCGACGGAACCGGCTTCGTCGAAGCGACCGCCGACCACGACCCCGTCGTCGGCCAGTGCGATGGTGGTCACACCGGCGTCCGTGCCGAGTTCGTCGTCGGCGACGCGCTCGAAGGTGCTGCCCGTCCACGCGACGATGTTCTCGATCGAGCGGTCCTCGGTGCGTGGGAAGAGGCCGGCCAGGACGAGACGATCGGCCCAGGGCACGAGCACGTTCACCTCCCAGGCCGGGGCGAAGTCCTCGGCGTAGCCGCCGAAGGTGCCCAGACGTTCCCACGCGGTTCCGTTCCAGCGTCCGGCGATCGGGCCGGGACTGGTGAAGCCGGTGCCGAAGGTTCCGCCGACGTGCAGCTGGCCGTCGAAGACCGCGAAGTCGAGTACGATGACCGACGCCGGGGAGAGGAAGCGATCGAAGAGACTCTCGAAACCGTTGTCGGCGCCCGCCCAGGCCTGCCCGTCGAAGCGGCGGACGAGCGCACCGTCGCTGACTCCGCTCGAACTCCGCAACCCGGCCCAGAGTTCGCCCGCGAACTCGATCAGGCAGCGGGCCGCGCTCGGGGTGCCCCCACCGATCGCCGTCCACTGCGAGCCCGTCCAGCGCGCGATGTGATCGGCCACGCCACCGCCGGTTACGGTGAAGTCCCCGGCGACGACCAGGTCACCCTGCCACACGCCGAGCGCCGTGACGTCGTCCCCCGGTCCGGAGCCGACGGCCGACCACGACGTGCCGTCGAACGCGGCCAGTCCACGCGGAACGTCCACACCGTCGATGCGATCGAAGCGCCCGCCCACGTAGAGCGTCGAGCCGATCACGAGCACGTCGACGATCGAGGCCGAACCGCCGGTGTCCTCGAAGGTGCCCAGTGCGTGCCACGCCTCTCCGTCGAAGCGCGCGACGTAGGCATCGCCGCCGGAGTCGTGGGCGTTGACGAGGTCACCGCCGTACACGGCGAGGGCGTTCACGCGACCGTTCGCACCGGCGCCCAGCGCTTCCCACGCGCGACCGTTCCAACGGGCGACCGACCGCGCCGCGACATCGTGGACCGACGTGAAGAATCCGCCGACCACGAGCTGGTCGTCGAGGAGGACGGCGTCGTGGACGGAGTGCGGGAAGGAGGGACGCGGAAAGAACTGCCATTCGTCGTGCCATTCGGACTGGGCCACAGCCCCCGAAGGGCCGAAGACGATCGACGGCAGGACGAGAAGGACGAGCGACGCGAGGGCGATACGCATGGGAACTCCTTTCTCGGGAGTGGGCACCGACGGCATCAACGCCGATCGTTCTGCAGCCATTCGTACGACGAGCCCGACTGCAGCTCGCGCAGTGCGCGCGGACCGCGTTGGTAGATGAACCAGAGAGCCCGGCGATGGGGCAACGGTAGGCGCAACTCACTCTCGAGGACACGTTCGATGTCGTGGGTCATGGGCAGTGTCAATCGCTTCGTGCCATCGTCGATCCTCACCGAATCCTCGGTGCGGTGAACGCCAGGGAATCACTGTCGGAACCCAGGACGAAGGCTCGGAAGTCGGAGTAGACACTGTCGGGATGCGCGAACTCGGCGATGAGTTCGCCATCCACGTAGATCTTGATCGGCCGCCGCCAGATCGTGCTTCTGGGGCTGCATTCGTACCCTCCAAGGCGTTCATGGTAGATGTCGTACTCGTCCAGTTCGACCTTCATGTCTCGTGTCGACTCCTTCGACGTGGGCAAGAGCCAGAGGACGGACAACGATCCGATGCAGGGACCGTGCAGAAGGATGGACAGGACGCTCAATCTTCCTTCTCCTCTCCCGGGTACCGCACTTGATCAGCATCCGACCTCTGGAACATCGCCGACATGCCGAGCAGCGAGCCGAAGACCGTGACGCTCGTCGTGAGTCAGCGCCGTCCGGCTCAGGTAGATCCGGGTCGTCGTGCCCTGCATCGGGTTCCACCACGTCGTCAGCATGCGTCCTCGACGCCGAACCTCTTCCCCACAGCGGCGGACTGCAGGGTGAGGATGATCAGGAACAGAACGGCGATCGGGACGAGTTCCATGTGGGTCATCCGTGGCGCACGGAGCCATGGCCGTCGCGGCACCGGCCGGGCTTCCGGCGAGGAGCGGTGTGATGGTGGCGAAGGTACCCGACCTGGGGGCGGACTTCCACGATTGTGCCCGACTCGTGCACGCGGAGTGCCGGCGTCTCGGTTGCACCCTTGCCCGGAAGAAGGAAGGTACAGCCCGATCGAGACCGTCGGGAACGCCAGGATCGGCGAGGTCGACCCCTGCTCTGCCCGCAGTGAGCCGTCGAGATGAAGCCGTCGCCGTGGCGCGGGATGGAAGCCGGGGCCTTCTTCGGAAAGCGTCGACAGGCGCGGGTCCAGCGCCGTCTTCCTCTCGTCGGTCGAGCACACGAGCAGATCGCGACTTCCTCTCACTGGATCTGGCTGGTGCCCTCGTGGATCTCCGTGATCCCCGCATCGCGCACGTACTTCTCGGTCGAGTCGTCGTGCATCTGGCCGCGACCACCGAACACCTGGACGGCATCGGTGGTGATCTTCAGCGCGACGTCGCCGGCGCAGCAATTGGCCATGGCCGGGTAGGTCCATGGTCGGTCGCTCCCTGCGCTGCATGTCGACATGAAACGCCCCGCGTAGCGCAACGCAGGCGCGGCCTCGACCTCCGCAGCGGACGCGAGAAACGGGGACGTCTTCCCCATCACTTCCGCACCGGAAGTGGCCGGGCCGGTCTGCACGAAGACAGCGCTTTCGGCACGGTCTCTCGCGGAACTCAGCTCGACGAGAACGGATTCAGCAGCGTCACGCCCGTTCGCTCGACGTCCTTCGTGTTGCGCGTGACGAGCGTCAGGTCGTGCTCGAGCGCGGTGGCGGCGAGCATGCCGTCGACGAAGGGCAGCGGGTCGGGCACCGACAGGCGAGCCCAGCGCTCCGCGGTCGCCCGATCGATTTCGTAGATCCGCCCCCGATAGGCCCTCTTGACGCGGTCGAGCCACGCCTCGAGACGTCGACCGGTCGTCGGGTCGTGACGCGCCACCTGCTCGACGCCGACCCGCAGTTCGGCGATGACCAGGACGCTGAGATGGAGTGCGTCGCTGTCGACGTTCTCCAGCCAGGCGCGCGCGGCGGGGTGAGCGCGCGCCTCTCGGCGGAGTTCGGACACGACGTTCGTGTCCAGCAGGTACTTCACGACAGATCGATGTCGCGCGGGTACTCCCTGCGGCGCTCGAAGAACGCCATGGACTCGTCGGGGATCTCGGGCCCATCGAGCAGGACCTCCTTGAGGTCCGGCTCCGCCGGGTCTCGATCGAGCAGGACGTGCCGAAGGATCTCCCGATGCTCGGCCTCGGCCGAACGCCGGTTCCGCGCCGCACGTTCCTTCAGGGCACGCACGATGGCGTCGTCGAGATTGCGGACGAGAAGCTGGGCCACGGGCAGCTCCGTGAAACGAGGCATGGCGGATCTGCAGTCCGGGAGGACGAGAGTGATAGCGATGATATCACCGAGACCCGGCAGGCGCAAGACGGTCGAGAGCGTCGCCGTGAACCGCGATCATACCCAGGACATCGCGCCATTGCCGCTCCGACGCTCGGCCACCCTCGTCGTACCCGTCGCAACTCCTCGACGATCCAGGGATCGTCACCGGCCACGAACACGTCGACCTCGAAGACCGTTTCACGGTGCAGTGCGTTGAAACTGGAGACATCGGAGATCGCGCTCGCGATCGCCCACTCGTCGACGTGGAACTCGACCTCGGCGAGCTCTGACAACGCCTTCGCGTGAACCGGCCGCAGATCGGCGACGAGGTCGACGTCCTGTGTCGCGCGGGGAACGCCGTGAACCGAGCTTGCCAACGAACCCCCCGATCAAGTGCTGCACACAGAGCTGCTCGAGCAGAGAGCAGAACGCGCCGACCACCGGGAATGCCTCGTTCATGAGCCGGTCCCGCCGGACTTCAGGCGCACCATCTCGGCCCGGACGCCGGCGTCGTCGAGCTGCGGCTGGCGTTGACGGATACCTGCGGCGAGCAGGGCATCGACCGCTGCACTCAGTTCGAAGACGATCTCGAGCTTCCGCACCGGCGACATCGAGCGGTAGCGACTGATCTGCTGGGCATGGATCCCGGCGTCGGTGTCTCGGGCTCGGGCGCCCGGATCGACCGCGACCCGCCCGGACCTTCCACGGCCGGCGCTCTCGAACATCGTGATCTCCGTGCCGCGGCGACGATACGGCGCCGACACTCTACCACGAGCGAATTCGACGGACAGGGCGAAGAGTCCGATCCACACCCC
>Ga0102940_1002298_pt1 | contig 11592 bp, 6 predicted proteins | sample SalPonR2_C_D1_MG_FD_78215 | JGI IMG/M metagenome (GOLD analysis project Ga0102940, IMG submission 78215) | Salt pond soil microbial communities from South San Francisco under conditions of wetland restoration - Salt Pond MetaG R2_C_D1_MG | ecosystem: Environmental > Aquatic > Marine > Intertidal...
GGCCCTGCGGTTCTGCCCGTTTCTGGCCTGCAACCCCAGGGGGTGACCCGCTCACTTGGACAGACGGCCGAGAAGGAAAAAGAGCAGGGCGGTCCCGATGATCACCCAGAGAAAGATCTCGTTGTCGAGCAGGTCCCGGAAGTTGGTCTGAAAGAAGTTCCAGGTTTCGTAGATGGGGTAGTTTTCTTCCATTGCTCCCCCCGGAGGTATGGGGGCGGACAGTCAGGTCCGCCCCCTTTTTTTGTGTGTATCAGGCCATGGATTTGATGGATTTTGGATGAATAGTGTCCCGCACCCAGTAGCTCAGGCCGTATGTTTCCTCGAGTTCTTTGCGCAGCACGTTCTCGTCCGCCTTGTCCATGTTGTGGATGCGGATATATACGTCGCGCAGCCCCTCGTCCTGCCGGTTGTACGCGGTCAGGATGGAAATGATCCTGGCGTTGTGCTTTTTGAGCGTGTCCAGGATGACCTTCAGGCTGCCTTCGGTGTCTGCCAGCTTGAAGCCGAGCTGGATTCCGCCCAGGTACACTCCGGTGATGTTGATGAGCAGTTTGAAGACCTCGCTGTCGGTCATGATGCCGACCACCTTGTTCTCGTCATCCACGATGGGCACCGAGGAGATTTTCTTCTCCTGCATAAGCACGGCGCACCGCTCCACGGTCTCGTTCTGATTCAGGATGCGGGGGCTCTTGGTCATGATGTCCTTCACCTTGATCTCCGAGAGCAGGTAGTACAGCTCGTGGACATCCAGGGTGGTGGCCTTGGACGGGGAGGCCTCCTTGATGTCCCGGTCGGAAACTATGCCGACAAGCCTGCCGCTCTCGTCGACCACGGGCAGCCTGCGGATGTTGTTTTCTTTCATCTGCTTGGATGCCTTCATCATGGACGTTTCGGGCAGAGCGGTGATGACGTTCTTCGTCATCCATTCTCGAATCAGCATGGGCAACCTCCTGGCATGGGTCGGTTCGGTTTGATGGAAGAGGGAAGCCTGTCCCGATGGGGTACGTATACGGGATCGGCATATAGCTAAAGTTTACAGTTTCGTAAATTTAGTCTTTTTTCAGGGTTTCGTCAAAATGATGGAGCAGGGGACACGGAGGCGGGAATATGGAGAAAGTTCTTGAAAGAGTCTGTGATTTATGAATATTGTGTATCTTGCTGGTAAAATAATGCTCATCTCGTGGAGTATCCGTCTATGAATGTTACCCGGATTTCATTTTGGGAACTGGTGATGCCCCTTGTCTACGTCGTCCTGATCTGGGCCGCCACGATGGCGGGATGGTTCGCTCTGCCCCAGGGGATGTTGTACGATGCTGCGGTGCGGTTGACTCCTCCAGGTGGAGATGCAGGGCAGGAACTGCTTATTGTTGAAGCGGACCTCCGTAACAATGACGGGGCTGACTGGGCCGGTGCCCTGGAAATTCTACAGAAAAACGAGGCGGCCCAGATCCTTTTTCTGTTTATGCCCGAAGATGCAACTCCTGCTTTGTATGAGGGCGTGGCCGCGATGGACAACGTCCGTTTCGGAAGGCGTGTGGTCCCCGGGGAGGAGCCGGTTCTCGAACCCGTTCCCGCTGCCGGGCGCGGGATTCCCTTCAGAACCGGGGTACTGGCGCATCCGGTGTCGACGTACGGCATGCACAGGGAGCATCAGTCGCTTATCCGGGTGGAAGGCCACCTGCTTCCCTCGCTGGCCCGGGAGGCGGCCGGATTCGTACACGGTCCTGAATATATTCCCCTGCAGGACCGTTTTCTCGTCAACTTCGTGGACCGTCCAGCATTGCTGCCTAAAGTTTCCCTGAAGCAGCTGCTTGCCGAAGAACTCGTTCCGGAAATGATTCGCGGCAGGACCGTGGTCGTCGGCTTCGGCCACGACCCCGCATACCCGGGGCTGCAGACCCCCCTTAATCCCAACCGCGAGTCCATGTCCATCCTCGACTTCGAAGGGTATGTTCTGGATACCCTGCTCAGGGGAGGCATCATTGTCCGGCCTGAAGGTGTCGAAGTACCTGTCGCCCTGGCCATTCTCGGGGTGGCTGCATTGTTCGTATTTCTGCAGCTCCCCCTGGTTCTTGGACTGGGAGCGGGAGTGCTTATGCTGGTTGCCGTGGGTGCGGGAGCATGGGCCGTAGTGTTTTTTTTCAATCTCTGGCTCCCCCTTGTTCAGGCCTGGAGTGTGATCGTTCTGATGTTTCTGCAGGTGATCATATTTCGAAACATCCGCCAGGACAGGGTGCTTCGCAGGATGCTTCTGGAGCGTTCGGGCAGACTCCACAAGGTGCTGGTGCCGTCGGAATCGGAAGACAGCAGCGTGTCGTGGGACGGGATCATGAACATGGTCGACCAGTCCCTGAATGTGAACCGTTCCATCTTTCTGGAGCGTATTCCCGGGCAGAACAGGGTTCGTGAAATCGCGGCCCTGCGTTGCTCCATCAACGATATTCAGGAGCGGAGACGGGATATCGGTCGGTCTCCGTATACCACGGCCCTCGAGGAGGGCGGTCCGGTTCGACTGACGGACCGTCAGGTCCTTGCCTCCGGACCGGAGGCCGGAGTGCAGTATCTGGTCCCCCTGCGGCATGCCGGGTACACCCTGGGGTTCTGGGCCCTGGATATTCGGGATGGAGCAATGCGTTCCCAGCCGGAACTTGTGGGGCTTATCAGGGATTTTTCCCGGGAGATCGGCGAACTGCTGGCCCGGCATCGCGAGGGAAAAGCAAAGAAGGATCAGGCCCTGCTGCACCGTCTTGCGGGCGGAGGGAAACGGGGCGGGGGCCTGGTTCGGATCAATCGTGACCTGCACATGCTGGAAAAGCGGCTGCTTCTGCTGGACGGGGTGTTTCAGAGCATGGGGACGGCCACAATCCTGTACGACATGTTTGGACGGGTGGTTCAGATCAATGAGGGCATGGCCGAACTGCTCAGGCAGGCGGACCTGGCTCCTTTTGCCATGAGCGGTCTGGATCTGGCTGCGAAGCTGAGCGGTCGGCCTCTGGAGGAGGTTCGGGCGCTGCTGGCCGATTCCATTGTATCCAAAGGGACGCACACGCTGATCGTTTCGCTTCCCGCCTTTGAAAAGAAGTCGCTGCTGCTTTCCTTTCGGGCTCTCGGGAGAGACAGGTCGGAAGAGCAGGAGGAAAATTCGCCGTTTTCCGTGCACGGAATTCTTTTCGAGGTGGTCAATGCCTCAGCCGTTCGGGATGCTGAAGAGATCCGCAAGCGGTTCGTGGAGGAGGCCGTATTCTATCTGCAGCAGGGGGTCGAATCCCTTCAGGATGCCTGCACCCTGATCGAATCCGACGAGAGGAGCGCTTCCCGACTGCCCGAGGTCCAGGCCCGCAAGGAAAATCTTGATGCCCTGCTGGAGCGGTTTCAGCGACTGGCGGGAACAGACATGCTCGATTCCGTTACGGGGCAGTCCCCCGCGGACCCTGTGGCCATCCTGAACAGGGTCTGGGAGGGAGTGGCGGATGACGCCGGAGCAAGAAAGATCACTCTGGACAGTCCTGACCGGGAGGGGGAACTGGTCATGACCACTCCGGGGGGGCTGGAAGCCTGCCTGAGAAGCGTCTTCGCCTACCTTCTTGCCGACTCCGTTCAGGGAAGCCGCATCGTGGTTCAGCTCCGGGAATCGGATCAGGCCACGGTGCTCGATATTCTCGGGACCGGATTCGGCATGCCCGGGGAAGAGTTTGATCGGATGTTCAATGACCCGAATCTGCCCGTCTCTCCGGAACTGGCCAGAGTCAGAGAAGCCGCTGTCCAGGCGGCCCAATGGGAAACCGTTCTGACCGGGAGCAGCGAACTCGGCAGGGGGACCGCGTTTCGGCTGCGTATGCCGCGGTTCAAGCCCTTTGCCGCCAAAGGGGTGTCCGCGTGATGCTCCCTCTTTTTCCCGTGGGGTCGCTGGCCGCCTCCGTGGACGCCGCGGTGTGGGTCGGAGTGTGCGTGGTCTGTTTTTTCAACCTCAGGCTGGGCTGGGTGTTGAGCGGACTGGTGGTGCCGGGGTATCTGGTGCCGCTTCTTCTGACGCGGCCGTGGTCCGCCGGAGCAGTGGTTGTTGAAGCGGTGGTCACCTATGTGGTGGTCTGGTTTTTTTCTGAAGGGTGCGCCAGAGCCGGGTTGTGGACCAACCTGTTCGGACGGGATCGGTTCTTCGGACTTCTGGTGACGTCGGTCCTGGTCCGGGCCGTGTTCGACACCCTGTTTTTTCCGGCCCTGGGAGAGTTTCTGAACCAGTGGCTGCAGATCTCCTTCGATTACCAGAACAATCTGCACAGTTTCGGCCTCATTGTGGTCGCCCTTATTGCCAACCAGTTCTGGAAACCGGGTCTTGTGCGCGGAGCCGTTCCCCTGGTCGTTACCGTTGGGCTGACCTTTCTCCTGGTCCGCTTCGGGCTCATGGAGTTTACCAACTTCAGTATCGGCAACCTGGCCTACATGTACGAAGACCTGGCCGTGTCCATGCTGGCCAGCCCCAAGGCGTACATCATTCTTCTGACCACGGCGTATGTGGCCTCGCGCATGAACCTGCTTTACGGGTGGGACTTCAGCGGCATCCTCATCCCGGCCCTGCTGGCTCTGCAGTGGCATGAACCCCTCAAGATCGTGGTTACGGTGGGGGAGTCCCTGATTATTCTTGTGGTCGCCTCTCTGGTGCTCCGGTTGCCGCTCTTTCGCGGTATGACCATGGAGGGGGGGCGCAAACTGCTCCTGTTCTTCAATATCGGGTTCATCTGGAAGATTCTTCTGGGCCACCTTCTTCCGGAATTTTTTCTTGTCCACAAGATATCTGATTTCTACGGATTCGGGTATCTGCTGACCACGCTGCTGGCCATGAAGATGCACGACAAGGATATCGTGGCCCGCATGACCAGGACCACCCTGCAGACTTCTTTGACCTCCCTGGCCTGGGCCTCGGTGTTCGGATTCCTGCTCACCTTTGTACCCAACGTGCTTGTGCAGCAGGAAGTGAAGACCGTGGCTGTGGCCGGGAGCGTACTGCCGGTTCGGGAAATGGATGCGGCCGAGGCGCTGCAGGCTGAAAAACTGAACATGTACTCCAGCGGACGAACCCCCTTTGTTCCTCCCACGGTCAGGGATCTGGAGGTCTTTTCCCTGGGGCTCAAAAAGATACAGTCGTACCTCCGTAAACGGGATGCTGCCAGCCTGGAGCAGGCCTCGGCCCTGTTTCGCTCTCTCGGATTCTCCACGGTCCGGCTGCAGGGCGGAGAGGTGCTGGTGAGCGAAGGGGCCCTGCGACGGGGGTGGGGCAGCTATCTGTTCAATCCTTCTGCAGAGTCCCGCCTTGCCGTGGAGGTCCCCGCGCCCCTGGATGAACAGGGAATCATGGAGGCCGGCGCCGGGGTGTTCCACTCTCTGTCCGCCACCGCCATGGCCGTTGCCGGGGCCTCCAGGTATGCCCTTCCCGGCGGAGGTGCCGATCCTCTTATGGCCGATACGAGTTTTATGGGCTCGTTTCAGCGCATCTTCGGGGGGGCCGGCATTGTACAGGTTCGCGGGCTGACCGCCGGTCTGGTACGCAGATTGACGGGGGAACGGGTCGTGCCCGGTTTCCTGGAGGAGTCCGGGGTGGTCTCTTCGCTGTGGATTACAGGAGGGCTGTCGTCTGAACTGCCGCTGTCCGAGCTTGGCAGGGTCATCGGCGAGTTCGACATCAGGTGGAAAAAACCGCCGGTGGCCAACCTGCTTCGGGACAGAAGCGAGGGAGGCATGGCAGAGCTTTTTCTGGATAGAAACGGTGTTCGCAGTCTCCGTTTCAGGCCGGAGTTTGTCGGCCGGGGCGCTCCCCTGAAACAGGAAGGGCGCAGCATCGTGGGGTACCTGCAGGACTGGCTGCTGACCGGCAAGGGCCGTATCGCTCCTCGAGGGTCCGGAGAGTATCGCGTCCCGAGTACGGAGGAACTGCTCTACCTCGACCGGGAAGTGGTGACGCCCCTGCTGGAAGTGGCCGGCAGGGAATACGCGGACGGAGCCTGGACCCGGGCCGGGAAGGAAGAACTCGATCTGCTCTCCGCGGCTGCGGGTGTGGTCGGATACGGGGTGACCCGGTATCGCCACCGGGCCTCGGGGCGTAATTTTCTGATTCTGGCAGAGCTGGATGACACTGCGCCGCGGCGGTCCTGGGGGACCTATGTCTTTCGTCTTGGTCCGGTCGATCCCCTGGTGCTTCAGGTGCCGCGGCCGTTGTCCGAAGTGAATGTCTTTGAATACGGGGTTTCCCTGTTTGAGCGGACCTCGGCCCGGGCCCTGCTCATCGGAGGGGCCCATCCCCTGGCAGTGGATGACGGCAGCGCGGACCTGCTCAGCTTTGAGAACCGGGCCAATGTATTCAACCTGGTGGCCCAGGTGCTGCTTCGGGAAAGCCGCAAAGGGCCGGTCCGCATGCTTCAGTGCAGAGCCTACGGCCTGCGGCCGGGCAGGCCTGTTCCCGAGGGGGATGTGATCTTCTCTCTGCTGGAAGGACTCGGGGCGGAGTCGGACATGGGGGCGGCCTATGCCCGGGTTATCGACCTGCTGCGCGGGGACGGGCTGCGGGTCGAGTTTGCGGACGGTTCCGTAGCCACTTCGGGGTATGCGGCCGGGGGGATTCCCCAGTCCCTGTCCGTCTCCCTGGCCGAAGACGGGGATTTTGCCGTGATGTGGCTTTCTCCCGAGGCCAGAATGGCCTACAGGCAGCAGGCGGAGAATTCAGCCCGGCAGAGCCTTTTTGCGGCCATGGGGATTCCCACGGAAGAAGGTGACCTCGCAGAGCTGTTGTTGCGGGCCCCTCTCGGCCGGACAGGCGAACTGCCTCGGGAGATCGTGGAGGGAATCGAACACTACATGCGATCCCAGGATGCAGGCGCGCTGCAGTTTCTGGTTTCCAGGAAGGGCGGGTTGGATTTTCTTAGGTTCGCGGACCTGGACTCTCACCACGCCTTTTTGATCCTTCAGGACGGGCAGGGGCGGACCGTTGCCGTGGCCAACCTTTTTCCGAGACGGGTTGACTCCGCCGTGGAGGTTGCACTCCCGCTGCACAGTCGGGATGTGGTGTCCCGGTTCATCGATTCCCGTTTCGCATGGTTGAGGTTCGGAAGATGAGACGTTTCAGATGGCTCCTGATACCGGTTCTGCTGGGGGCGGCAGTGATGGCCGTGTTTTCGTACTCCCCCTGGCTGAAGGATCTGCTGCAGGAGATTCAGGCGTTGCGCACGGGGCCGGGAAAAATGGCCGAATCCCGCATCAGCCTGTGCTATGTGCTCTCCTTTCGGGAGTGGACCACGTTCACGGTTCCGGCAGCGGCCACGCATGTCAAAGTGGTTTCCAATGGTGACCGGATCGTTCCGGACGGGGAAGAAGAGATTGTGGCTGAAAGCGACCCCCTTGCATACGGATTGGAGTGGGAGGTGCTGGACCGTAACGCAGGCACCGTGCTTGATGAAGGAATCTCCCACCATGCTTCCCGTCTGACCCTGTATGATCCTCCGGGGCGGGGTGGACCGGAACCGGCCGCATTCTATGCGGATACCGGGGCGGTTCCCCTGGATGGGCGGGTGGTACGCCTCGATCTTAATGGGTTGAGGGCTTCCGATCCCCCGGGGGCCATCCGGTTTCGGTTGGCCGGCAAGGCCGTGGAGATCGAGGATGTCGTGATCCGGGTCTATTTTCGGGAGCCCAACCCTGAGCAGGAACTGGATCGTCTCTGGCGTCGTCTTCCGGTCCGGACCCGGGAGGGGCTGGCCAGGGCATCGGTCTACTCCAGGGATCTTCTGAGCCCGCAGGAGAAGCGTAACCTGGTCCGCTGGTCCTGGAAACCCGGAGGCCCCCGGGGGATTCCGGAGCAGGACTACCGCCTGCGCCGGATGTATGTGCGCAGGGACCTGGACGCATTCGAGGTCATGGAGCCTCCGGAACCGACGGGGCTGCGGGCCGGACCCGGACTGCGGGCGACCATGGTCCTGCCTGAAGAGGGGCGCGATCTGCAGTTGCGGTTTACCGCTGATGATCCGGGAGGTGACAACGCCACGGTGGAGGTGCGCTGGTACGGAACACGCCTTAAAGAGCGCAGTTCTTTTTCGGTTCCTCTGCAGCGTGGTGGCGGGATGGAGCGCAGGTTTTTCAAGGGGGGGCTGCTGGAATTCAGAGCTCCCGTGCCGGTCCGGATCAGGGCGGTCGAAGTTGTGGATGGGGAACCGGAAGAGCTGTTGCCGGACCTGCTGTATACCCGCACATTTACGACCGCCCCGAACCCGGTGAGGTATCGGTTGACCCCGCACAGGGAGCAGTCGCAACCGGTCCGGCTTGATTTCCGGATTCCCCTTGGGCTTGATGCGGATCCGGCCAGGGAGAAGCAGGTCCGGGTGGAGTTGCTCGACGGCGAGGGAAACACGGTCCGAACCCGGACGGTCTCCGTGCATGGCGTGCCTTCCCTGTATGACCGTGTTTCGGGAGGTGAACCTGAATGTGTTCCGTCAGACCCCGTGTCCGTATATCTTCAGGTCTCGTCTTCCGTGGCGGCCCTGCGGATTTCTTCGGATCGTCCCCTGCTGGTCAACGGATTCAGTCGTCCGGCGGGCATGATGCGTCGTGTTCAAGTTCCCGAGGATTTTTACCGTTCTCCTGAACAGCGGGAGGTGCGACTGCCGGTCTGGTTTCCTCTGTATCCCGAGCATGTTCGGAAGCTGTACGGCACTCCTGCCTCCAAACTGCTTACCGTGCAGTACCGTCCCCCTGAAGATGACCCGGATCTGGTCGCGGAACGGTATGCCTGGGAATCATTTCGCCCCCGGGGAACCGCGCGTGGACGGAGGCTGGTGGTGGACAGCGAGCAGACCCGGACCGTGCGCGCCGACAGCCTTGGGGCCCGGTTTTACCCGCTTTCCGCCTGGGAGCGCTCCCTGCGGCTGCAAAAGGGACGGACCGGCTCGAGAGTCAGCCCTACCCTGCTGTATGTGCGATCCGGGGCCGGGCCGTTGCGCATCAGGGTGGATGTGGACGGCCGGAAATTTTTTGAAAGAGAGGTTGCGGCCGGCGCCGGAACCGTGCGCCTGCCCGTGCTGTCCGCGGGAACGCACCGGTTTCGGGCAACATCGTCCGGTCCCGCAGAACTGTATATGAATTCGGTTGCTTCCACCGCGCCGGGCAGGCTGCTTCGGTTCGGGTATGTTCTGGACCGTCCCCTGACCTTTGATGTGCTCAAGCGCACCCGGGGGGAGGAGCTGGTCACCCTGCAGTTCTATTCCGGTGGAAGAGAGCGCAGCGAGATCGAGGTCTCCCTTGCCGGGAACGGGCCCGCAGCCAACGAACTGCTTGCGGACTACACGACCCGCAGGCGGGTCTTCGATGTCCGTCCCGGTCCCGGGAGTGTCCCGGTACTCGCAAGTGGCGGGGGGAGGCTTGGACAGGGGCGCCGGTTGTTTGTTCCCCTGGGTGCAGACCTGCCGCCCGGGCGGTACTCTTTGACCGTACGGCTGCGTACGGGGCCCTCCGGCGTGGTGGTTCCCTACCGGGTCGTGCCGGGAGCACGTTCCAAACGGTCCGTGTATACCGAGGAGCTGGGTGATGGGTCGTAGATTTCTGGTGATTCTGCTTCTGGGAGGGGTGATGGGCTGTCAAGTGGTTCCGGGGGTTGCCGGGGAGGGAAACATGGCCCGGGCACGGTCCCTCTACTTTGCATCGGCCACCAGAAATGTGTTTGAGGCGGTTTCCGTGCATGAGACCGCCCGTATGGAGGAGCTTTTTTCCCTCCTCCTGGCCGGAGATTTCAGCCCTGAAGTGCGCCGGAAGTGGCGGGAACTCGGTTTCACTCTGGAACCTGCCGAGCTGCAGGGACAACGGGTGTGGACCCTGACCGATGCCGAGGGCAGAGGGAGGGGGTTTTACCTTTTTCGCGGTCCGACATCGACGGGGCCGCTGCTGATGGCGCCGCACCGGTATGCCGACGCTGATACCGGCAGGATCGGCCTGGCCATGTCCCGGGAAGGGGATTTTTCGGTCACGGCCTGGAACACGACCCACAGGTACGAATCCGGTCCGGGCGACGTCCGGGGCCTTTCGGATTTTGCTCACCGGCCGGACAGCCCGTTCACGGCATTGACCAGGAGTTTTGCCCGCATGTTTCCGGACCGGGCCGTGATCCAGATCCACGGCTATGCCAACGGGCACCGCAAGGGGCGGGCCGGGAAGGGGTCCGATGTCATTCTCAGTGCAGGCGGGCTCCGTCCCGGCTGGCTGGGGTCACTGGGGCGGTGTTGTGACTCGGCAGGCATGGGGACGGTGCTGACCTACCCCGACGAGGTCTCTGAACTGGGAGGGACCACAAATGTTTCCGGGCGGATTCTGCGTGCCATGGGGCTCTCCTCCTTTGTTCATGTGGAGATGAACCGGGAGGTACGGACCAGGCTTCTGGACGAGGCTGAATTTCGAAAAGATTTTATAACCTGCTTATGCGGGGTGCGGCCATGAAAATATGCCGATTGAGCATACTGATCGTCCTGCTCCTGGTGGTGGTCGGCCCGGCCCGGGCCGGACTGGACCAGCTGGAGACGGACCTGCGTGCCGAGCGGCCCATGCCCCTGCGCTGGGACAATGTGGAAGGAGCACCTTTTTGGGCTCTGGGTGTTGTCCCCGTGTATGACAGGGACACGGACATGCATGTGGTCCGTCTCGACCCGGGGCAGGAGACGGTTATCCGCAATCCCCACGGCGGGGGGGTGCGGCTGGTGGGAGACTTTGCAGCCGGATCTCCTGCGGTGTTTGCAGGGTCCGGTACCGGCCTTGAGGTGGAACTCGCCGCCGTCCCGGGCGATGATGCACGGTCGCTGTTTTATTTTCCGGACCGGGAAGAGCAGGAACTGGTCCGTATCGCGGCCGGGAAAACCGGACCGCCCCTTGTCTTCGGCGTGTTTCTGGAACGGTTGGAAGCGCCGCCCGTGCCGGAACTCTACCGGGAAGCGCTATGCTCGCCGGCAATGCATCATACCCTGTTTCTGGAGGGACTGCCTGGAGCGAAGTCTTTTGCCCGGATCGAAGCGGGAGAACCCCTTGGTGTGGGTGTAACCGGTCCGTGCCGCATTCTGCTGACGCACCGGGTGGAACTGACCGGGCAGGAGGAGAGCAGACTGGTGGAGTACGGGCTGGACTGGAGTCTGGACACCGGGCCTTCAGGTGAGCTGACCTTTACCACCACCCCCGAAACCCGGCATACCCGGGTGGATGGAAAAACCGTGTTTTGCGGCAGAGCGCGCAGCGGGTTCGTGGACATCCCGGACGGAAAGCACCGGCTGACACTGGTTTCGGGGCGGGATATGCTGGTTCGTGTGCTGTGTCATGATCCCGAAGACTATCTTCTGCCCGACCTGAACAGGGCGCAGAGAACAGAGCCGGTCCGGACATGTGATCCCGTCGAGGCCGAGAAGCAGGCCAGGCAGCTGTTTCGGGATAATGCGCACCGGGAAGGGGGGCTTCTTGGTTCGACGCTGCTGCGTCGTGCGGCTCTGGCCAGGCGTGACCTGCCGGGATTCTCAGCCCGGGTTGCGGTACAGGAGCAGAGCATGACGTACCTGCGGGACCTGTTTCCCGAGGATGGAA
>Ga0102940_1002302_pt1 | contig 11580 bp, 1 predicted proteins | sample SalPonR2_C_D1_MG_FD_78215 | JGI IMG/M metagenome (GOLD analysis project Ga0102940, IMG submission 78215) | Salt pond soil microbial communities from South San Francisco under conditions of wetland restoration - Salt Pond MetaG R2_C_D1_MG | ecosystem: Environmental > Aquatic > Marine > Intertidal...
TACGGGGTCGCCATCCGGGTCAGAACCGGTAGCAGTAGCCTGGTTGGACACGCCGCCGTTGTTGATATCAGCCTGTGTAATCATATAACTAGCGGTGAAAGTCGTCGTATTGATTGCACCGGGTGCCAGGCTAGCAATCGGGCCGCCGGACACGGTTACCAATGGGTCGGTTACCATGACGTTCGTCAGGGTAACGTTACCCACGTTAGTGACATCGAAGCTGTAGCTGATGGTCTCGCCTACCTGGGCAAAACCGTCGTTATTCTCATCCTGGAAAGTCCCCGTTTTGACGATGGCAATAGCGGGGTCTTGGGACAAGGGTGTGTCCGTGGGGTCATCTTCCAGGTTGCTGTTGTCGTCGGAGTCGTCGGTGACATCCATATTATTCGGGTCTGTGCCGGTAGCGGTAGCCTGGTTGGACACGCTGCCGTTATCGATATCAGACTGCATTAATGTATAGCTGGCCGTAAAGGTGGTACTATTCGATGCCCCTACTGCCAGAGATGGAATCGGGCCACCAGATACGGTTACAAGCGGGTCCGTTACGGTTACGTTAGTCAAAACTACATTACCCACGTTAGTCACTGTAAAGGCATAGTTGATGGTCTCACCAGCTTGTGCAAAGCCGTCGCCGTTCTCATCTTGGAAAGTACCAGTCTTAATAATCGCAATGGCCGGGTCTTGTGGCAATTGCGTGACCGTATTGTCGTCTTCTAAGTTGCTGTTGTCGTCAGATACGTCCGTCACGGGGTTGCCGTTCGGGTCTGTACCGGTAGCCGTAGCTTGGTTTGTCACACTGCCGGCGTTGATGTCAGCCTGTGTGACTGTATAACTTGCTGTAAATGAGGTACTGTTGCTCGCTCCCGGTGCCAAAGTAGTAATCGGGCCTCCGGATACAGTAACTAGGGGGTCCGTAACCACTACGTTTGTCAGGGTCACATCGCCGGTATTCGTTACGTCAAAAGTATAGCTAATCGTTTCGCCTACCTGCGCGATACCGTCACCATTTTCATCCTGGAAGGTACCGCTTTTGATAATAGCGATAGCGGGATTTTGGTCGAGAACTTCAACCGTAGGGTCATCTGTTGGGTCGTTGTTCGTATTGCCCTCGCCATCTGGTGTTTCTACTGTATCATCACCAGCGTCAGATATATCCGTTACCGGATTGCCATTTAAGTCTTCGGCACTTGCTGTTGCCGTATTTTCTACATACCCGGCATCTACATCTGCCTGAGTAATGGTATAGGTAGCGGTGAAAGTAGAGTTATCACTTGCGCCCGGTGCCAAACTAGCAATCGGACCGCCACTAACGGTAACGAGCGGGTCGGTTACCGTGATATTGGACAGGGTGATATCCCCTGTATTGGTTACTTCAAAGGCGTAAGTGATCATATCACCTACACCACCGCTTCCACTTACATTGGAGACCGTCTTATATAGTTGAATACTTGGAGCGAATGTAGGGTCGACAACCACACCGTCTCCGTCGTCCTCATCATCAGGGTCATCCTCCACCATCCCGTCACCATCGGTATCGACGCCATTATTAGGTGTAGAATCATCATCAATACCATTGGCCATGGTTACTTCTGCGAGGTTGGTGTAATCGCCGGCACCAGCTACTACTGTTGCCACAATATTCAGCGAAGCAGAACCTGCGGGTGCTACCGTACCAACTGACCATACCCCAGTCATTGGGTCATAGCTGCCTCCACCATCGTCCGAGACAAAGGTGAAGCCGGCAGGCAATTGGTCAGTGACTTCTACCATGGTGGCATCATCTGGCCCCGCGTTATCCACAGTAACAGTGAAGGTGACATCATCCCCTGACATAGGCGTAGCGTTGTCCACCACTTTGTCAAGAGACAGGTCAGCACAACGGATTTCAATACAAGTCGTTTCGTTGGGCATTCCGTAGGGAGCCGTGCCCGGGCCGCTGTATTCCCAGTTGTATTGTACCACCTGTTCATTGGAAGGCGCGGAGTCCAAGTTAGGGTCGGAGTTGACTACAGTGATTACCACACCTTCGTCACCGACTAGGAATCCGCCATCGGCCGGGTCTACTTCGAGGTCCCAGGTTAAACTGGGGCAGAAGTTGTCCAGATCGGCGTTGGGGTCGTCTACCACAAAACAGGCTTGGTACAGTTTGGTCCAGCCAGTAGTGGATATATCAACCGGAGGGGCGTTCTGATCTACCAACTGAACGGCGCCGTTAATAAACTCTGCCGGGCCGGCATATCCGAATAGGTCCGATCCGCTAGATGCGTTACCGGTATTAATAATTGGAGGGTTAGGGTTTACAGGACCATAACCATTCGCAAAATCCCTGAAGTCGACAAACTCCAGGATATCATCGTCGTAAAAGAAGCGAACGTTCATGCCGAAGAGCTGCTCTCCAGGAGTGTCAGACTGGAATTCAACATCCACACAGTATTCACCGGTGGCGCAGTCGAACTGAGGGTTCGCAAAACGGACGGTTATTTCTGGTTGGGCAAAGGCGCTTACCAGCCCTACCAACAGGAAAACCCCGACCAAACCGTACTTGAACAAGTAACGGGCTTGGGCGGGCCATCCGCTAGGATTTAGAAATTGTAGGCCGAAATTCATTATTATTTCTTTTTCGTGATTAAGGAGGGCTGCTGCGGGTTATTTCAGCAGCTTGATATTGTTGTTGCGTCTTATGATTTGATCTTGCACTTCATGATCATTGATCAAAAATGAGCATCCGTAAAGAAGGGGACACATAGTCCTCCGTCTCCATGCGGTAAAGCAATACATTTGCCTGACTAAGGATACTCGCCTCGCTAACGTCAAGGCTGTTCTGGCCGGCGGGGAAATCGCCGCTGACCGCTCCTACTTCAGCCCCCTTGATGTCGAAGAAACGTATCGTCACCTCTTCGGCCCTGGGGATAGAAAAGCCTATGGAAGTCTCATCTTTTACAGGGTTGGGGATATTCTGGAAGAGTGCATAGCCTCCTTCGCCAACTTGACCATAGGTGCTGGTTAAGCTGACATTCGTATTCACCCCTACTTCCTCAACTGGCTCGCCGAAGGGCAACTCCTCGCTGCCGTCGTATGACCAGTTGAAATTGTCGGTAGCAATAATGGAAGGCTTCGACTCTAATCGCGTCTCCGGGTCTTGTTCTACGAGGGTCAGCACAATGCCTTCTTCCCCGGGCAGGAACCCGCCTCTGTTGTCCCCTTTTGAGTCTAATACAAGGGTGGGGAAAAGCAGCTCTTCAGACTCCGTCAAAGCCCGTTGTGTAAGCTGGAAGTGAAGCTCAAAAAACTTGGTCCAACCAAATGCCGGAATGTCTATGGCTTTATCATTCTCCATCAACTGCACTGCGCCATTGATGAAGGTTGCCGCTTCGCTCATACGGAACAGGTTATACCCGCTCGAGCTGTTTCCAGTATGGGTTTTTGGCGGCCCTCCCAAGAGGTCATAGCCATCTGGCAAGCCTTCGAGGCTTAAGAAGCCCATCTGTGTATTGTCATAAAACAAGCGGACATTCATCCCGAAGGGTTGCTCTCCCACAACTTCCGATTGCAGTTCAAGGTCTACGGCTAACTCTCCACTGCTTTTGTCAAACTGTGGGTTGTTCAGCCTCACCTTGATTTCCGGTATACTTCCCTCTTGCGCCCAGCCTATACTGGCCAGTAGGAGGCATACCAAAATCACGTTTAAGTATTTGATTCTTTTCATCATTCAAGTAAGCTTGTGTTAATAATAAATTAAGAGCTGAGCCGCCCGGAGACCATAGCGTCCGACCAACTCAGATTTATTCTTATGGTGAGGTGTACTTACATGCCTGCACCTTGCTTTCTATTATTGTAATCATCCATTGAAAAGGATACGCTCACTCAGAGGACCCGCTAACACTTATGGGCTTCTATGCAAGCTGCCAAACGGTCTTATGCTTTCATTTCAGCGTCTTTTTGCTTTCCAATCAATCTCATGTTCAAAAGTAGCGATCTGAAGTACCGGCTTGGCAGACAGTGAACGCGACTTCGTCCCTACCAGCCTGAGTGGGCTTTTTGGGGCGAATTAGTGCTGGCTTAATTGTGCTGGCCTGTAGCCATCAAAGTAGGCCAGTGTTGCCTTTTAAAATAAAATGGCCCTCCGGGTCGAGACTTTGCATCTCGACTCGGAAGGCCATATAAGAAAGGTGTTAAGTTTGTTTGTCAGGGCTGCTCAATCAAAGTATCGCAGCCACTACTGTGTGCACACCGTCAATCTCTAGGCACGCTGGTAAAGGTGCCGTTGTTCTGCTCGAAGATCAGACGGTCGGCGAAGTTGGTATCACCGCTCAGGTTGAAGTCTCCGATGCGGTACTCACCCAGCTCCGAGTTGTCCAGCTCGAAGCGTGCCCGGTCGTCACTGTTGACATCCGTGTCCGACACGCCCGAAGTAGCCTGGTCGCCATTGCCGCCGTACATCACGAACACGCCCGGCGAGACTTCCTTCTGCCCGGCGAAGCTGCCGAAGCCGAACGGGTCGTCTATATAGCTCTGCTGGTTGCGGAAGTCGTACGTCAGCTTGCCGCCCACGATAGGCACCGGCGCATCCGACATCACGATGAGGTGATTGCGGTGCTCCACTACCAGGTAGTAGCTCTGCGCCTCGTCCAGGGAGCAACAGTCAAAATTGCTGGTCAACTCGATACGGCCGTCGTCGTGCAGCAGGGCCGCCGCTTGGCACAGCGGGTTGCCCGTGGCGCCCGGTGTCTCCCGCAGGGACACCAGCACCCAGTCCACTACCGTCGCTGGGTAGCCGGCGGCTGCTTGGTTCGGGTCCCCGCCCGAGTCGTAAAGCGTGCCTTCCGAGCCGAAGTAGGACCACGGTGCATCACTGTATGCCAAGCCGGGGTTGTACTTGTTGCCCAGGAACGGGTCCACCAGCACCTGACCCGGCAATAGACGCAAGTCGTTCAGGTCCGTGCGCATCGGGAAGCTGTAGGTAGCTAAGCCACCCGGGTCTAGCGCCGCGCCCTCTAAGTACACCCAAGCTTCTATTTCCACGCAGGGCCGGGGCAGGGTGGTCAGGTACAGCGTCGCCATGTCTGTGGCTGCTAACGGGCTGCCGTTGTCCTGTACCGTATACCGTACTGCTTCGGTGCCCACAAAGCCCGCCGCCGGCTCATACAGATAGCTGCCATTGGCATTTAGGGCCAGTGTACCGCCGCTCGGCAGGGTGGCTGGCGTGCCCACCGTGATCGTACCGCCGTTGCTGTCCGTTGCGCCGACCACGATCTGCAGATCATTTTCCGGGTCGGAGTCGTTGTCCAGTACGTTGCCTACCTGGTCCACACCCTCCGGGCCGGTATTGGCGTCGTCGTTGGCATAGGTTTCGTTGCCAACATCGCCTTCTACCAGTATCGTCAGGGTGGCATCATCCGTCAGGCCGTCCGGATCGCCTATCGTGTAAGCCGAGGGTACTTCACCCAAGAATGGCGGCTCCGGGTCGAAGGAGTAAACCCCGTTTGTATTCAGGGTCAACACACCCGCTGTTACCACACTACCAGCCTGGTCGGTGCCGAATACCGCCGTGGGTGTACCCACCGGCAGGATGTCGTCAGCCTGACCGTCACCGTCCGTGTCCGCCAGGGCGCTCACCACCGTGATGGGGTCGCCGTCCGGGTCGCTGTCTTTGTCCAGCACATTGCCGCTCACGTCCGTATCCTGTTCGGTAACCTGCGTATCATCGTTGGCTACCGGCGGCTCGTTAGCCACCGGGTCCGACTCCCCAATCACTTCGATGGCCACCGTGGCGGCATCCGTCGAGAACCCGGCGGGGTTGTCATCGGTTATCGTGTATCGGAATGGTACATCGCCGGTAAAGTCCATGGCGGGCGTAAAGTCGTAACCCCCGTTGCTGGACAGCACCAGCGTACCTGCGGTGACAGTACTGCCATTATCATCTGTGCCATACAGTGTAGTGGACGTCCCTAAAGGTAGGTTCTCACCGACCACACCGTCACCATCGGTATCAGCCAAGGCTGAAATTACCGTCTGCATGTCTCCCTGCCGGTCGAAGTCGTTCGTCAGTACATTGCCGCTTACCGGCACGTTGACAGGGGTCTGGTTGATGTCGTTGACGGCAAAGGTATTGCAAATGACCGTTGTGACAGTCGGTTTGTCAATTAGCTCGGCGGAGCAAGCCGTTGTGCTATTGGTGGCTAGCACATTGTAGACCGTCGTACTCGAGATCGAAACACTGAAACTGATTGCGCCTCCCGTACCTGCGATGGGTGTTCCCACATTGCTGTCGTCAGCATCCAGCCGCAGTTGGTAGCTCACGCCGCTTTCGCTTGCACTGATGGTTATCGTTGCGGCTCCGTCTTCGCAGATCGTATCGTCACTCACCGCAAGACCCGCATCCGGGTTCGGGTTTTCCGTCACCACCACTTGCGCACTTGAAGCGTCGCAATTTGCCGTAGCGGCGTGGGTGTAAGTATACGTGCCTGCACCAGCCGGTGTCGGAGTCCACTCACCTCCCGAATCAGGATTGCCGCCCAGAGCAGCAAACAGGTCTGCTTCTGTCACCATCTCGCCCTCGCAAATCTCCAGCGTACCGTTCATGCCGGCTTCCAACTGGCCTTCAACCACTATGGTCAAGACCGCCTGATCGCAGTCGCCGTCGATATCGCAGATTTCATAGGTGAGCATGTCTGTACCTGTAAAACCGGCGTTAGGCGTGTAGTCAATACTGTCATCCGTCGGGTCATTCGGGCTGCCGTTGTCATTCACGCTGCCAGTACCGTTAGAGGCATTAGCGGTGATAGTTATGGCCCCCATGGCTGGCCCGTTGCCACCGAAATCATCGTTATTGACTACAGCCACATCAATGCTGGTTTCCTCACAAACCGTTACATTATCATCATTAGCCATAGGCTGTCCATTCGGAATTATGGTCACCGTTGGGTCATCCGGCTCGCCGTCTCCTTCCAAGTCATTATTGGTTGGATCATTGGGATCATCGGACAGGTCGGTGACCTCCATATTCTCAGGATCCTGCCCGGAAGCTTCTGCCTGATTCTCGTATTCTCCAACTGCTACATCCGCAGCGGTGACCGTGTAGGTTGCAGAAGCACCTGAGTAGGAATCTCCGGGATTCAAGGTACCTGCAAACCCAGCCAGGATCGGAAGCTGCGGGTCGGTAATATTGACACTTGTAATAGGCAAGGTACCTGTATTCGTCACTACAAAAGTGAAGGATATTTCGTCCCCTGCTCTAATGAAACAGTCGTTATTGGTATCGGATAGCTGCGAAGATTTCTCCAGTTCACGAAAAGCATTGTCTATTACTACATCAATTGATACCGGGCAGGAGATATCGTCGTTGGCTACAAAAAGGGTATTCAGCCCAGGTGCCAGCCCGGTAAAGGTAAAGCTGCCTGATCCAGGTGTCCAGTTCAGCCCATCTGTGCTGTACTGATAGCTGTCTAATACTTCGCCACCATCTACAAATAGTGTGGCACTACCGCCAGCTAGGCACTCGGAGCGTTCCGTGGTCAATCCAACAATAGTGGGTTGGCTGACATCATCCAATTGTATAGCTAGTGGGTCAATCTCACACGTTCCGTCGCTGTTTCGGATGGTTACTTCGTAATCCCCTGCCAGCAAACCAGTAAAGGTAAACTCGGTAGCTGCTGGTGTCCAGCCTAATACCAAACCATTCGGACCGGTCAACTGGAATTGATAAGGAGGTACGCCCCCGTCGCCTACAGCTGTTATGGTTCCATTATCTCCATCGCACCCCGTGGGGTCAGTGGAAGTAACAGACAATAAAATTGGATCAACTGGCTCTGTCAACCTGACGACCGGGCCAGCAGTTGAGCATGTACCATCACTGTTCCGGACATAGATTTCGTAGAAGCCGGCGATCAGCCCTGTAAATATATTGGAGGGCTGCCAAGTCTGGCCACCGTCTATGCTGTACTCCGTATCCAGTACTGGGGTATCCGTAGCCACGGTGATCGAACCCGTCGGGGAATCACAATCGTCAGGGTTGTCTATAGAGACATTCGTCACGGTAGGGTTGGATGGCCCGGCCAGGGTGACCGTGCCAAAGTCTTCCATGCAACCGTCTCCGTACATCACTACTACGTCGTAAGTACCGGGGTCCAGCCCAATGAAGATGCCGTTGTCGCTGAAGGACAAACCTCCATCAATACTGTACTGCAAGTCTGTAGCCCCCGTGGCTGTGATGACGATCCTGCCATCAGAAACCTCGCAGTCTGTAGGGTTGGTTGGAACCACATTGATGTTTGGTGCAGGAACTTCTGTCACCATAACGACTGTGCGGGTCGCACTCGTGCAGCCGGAGCTGATCTCTACCGCCTCTGCGTAGTACGTGCCTGGTGCTGAGGGCGTGTAGCTTGGCGTGCTGCTCGCCAGTGGCGTGCCGCCAGAAGGTACACTGTACCAATCCACCGTCTGCCCTGAAGGTACCGTAACGGTGACCGCAGGTATGGGGTCACCGGCGCAGTATTCCGCGTCGCCACCAGATATAGGCGGGTCTACCACTGGGCAGCTACAGTCCGGCGAGGTCACCGGCAAGGAGGCCTCGCAGCCGTTGCCGTCTGTCACCGTCACCGTAAAGTCCACGCCGACATCGGCTTCCAGCGTGAAGCTGCCGCCGCCGTTGTCCGTGACCGAATTGATCGTCGGGCTCGTGCTTACCGTGCCCCCGCTTACCGTGATGTCTATCGTGTAAGTCGCCAAGGACGGCGCACAGGTTGCTGCCATGTCTACTGTGATCGTCGGCAGCGGGTTCACTGTCACCGTCACTTGGTCGGTGGACGCGCAGCCGTTGCCGTCTGTCACCGTCACTGTATAGGTCGTAGTAGCCGTAGGGTTCACGGTTTGCGTAGCGCCCGTGCCCAGACCGTTGTCCCAGGCGAAAGTGTAGTTGCCGTCCCCGCCTGTCGCGCTTGCCGTCAGCGTCGCCGCGTCGCCGTCACACACAGACTGGCCGGCTCCGGCATCGGCTACTGGGTTGTCATTGACGGTAACCGTCACTTGGTCTGTGGACGCACAGCCATTGCCGTCTGTCACCGTCACTGTATATGTCGTACTAGCCGTAGGGTTCACGGTTTGCGTAGCCCCAGCACCCAGGCCATTGTCCCAGGCGAAAGTGTAGTTGCCGTCGCCGCCTGTCGCGCTTGCCGTCAGCGTCGACGCTTCGCCGTCACACACAGACTGGCCAGCTCCGGCATCAGCTACTGGGTTGTCATTGACGGTAACCGTCACCTGGTCTGTGGACGCGCAGCCGTTGCCGTCCGTCACCGTCACCGTGTAAGTGGTGGTTGCTGTCGGGCTCACGTTCTGGCTTGCACCTGCACCCAGGCCGTTATCCCAGTTGAAGGTATAGTTGCCGTCGCCGCTTGTGGCGCTCGCTGCCAGCGTAGCCGCATCACCTGTGCAGATCGACTGGTCAGCACCGGCATCGGCAATGGGCAGCGGGTTCTCCGTTACCGTGACCGCTGCGCGGGTCGCACTCGTACAGCCAGAGCTAATCTCTACCGCCTCTGCGTAGTAGGTGCCTGGAGCTGAGGGCGTGTAGCTCTGCGTACCACTGGACAATAAGTTGCCTCCTGTAGGCGCATCGTACCAATTAACCGACTGGTTCGAAGTTACCGTAACTGTGACAGCAGGTATCGGCTCACCGGCGCAGTATGCAACATCACCGTCAGGGTTTGGTGCAGAGACATCTGGGCATTCGCAGACTGGCGCGATCACTATAATGTCATCTGTTTTATTGCAGGTCGAATTGGTAGCAATCAAGCGGATATCGGTACCTGATGGGATACCAGTTATTTCGTTGGTGCCAATTGTGCCCACCATTGGGTCTGTGGTCAAGGTTGCTCCAGGGGCTAGTGTAAAATACACCGTGTAAGTAGAAAGGTCCGGGGCACATTCACCTAAGGCACTCACTGATATCAGTTCATCCGGACAGGAGATATTGCAGTCGTCCGGGCTTTCAGCAATCAGTGTCACCGTACAAGCAGGATCATTCGGGTTCGTTGCCGTGATCTCAATATCCTCTCCTAATGTGATACCCGTAATCTCATTTCCGTTAATCATATAATTGTCTGGCCCGGTAGTGATCGTAGCCCCCGTTGTTTCGGTGAAGGTTACTTTATAAGTGTCACCATCAACACATACGCTGTTTCCTATGGTCAAGTCTGGCTGCTCACAAGTAATGTTACAGTCAGCTGGGCTTTCTATAATCAGAACGACCGCGTCACAGTCCACTCTGTTGTAAACGGTCAAGGTATCACTGACACCTATCGGGACTGTTACGGTGTTACCGCTGATCGTACCCCCTGAACTTACAGGTATAGCACCTGGGGAAATAGTAAAAGTATATTCGTAGGTACTGCCATTGACACATACCACCGGGCCTACACTTGCGATGGGTGCATCCGGGCAGCAATCCGGTGATATCACATCTACTAACTCCGTTATTTCACAGGCTACGTTATCGGCAATGAGCGTAATGTCAGTACCTACGGGTATGTCTGTAATCTCATTAGTACCTATGTTACCTACCATAGGATCAACGGTCAGGTCTGTTCCGGGGGCCAGAATAAAACTGACAGAATAAGTATTGAAATCCGGAGCACATTCAGGTGTACCCACTGAGATTAAGTTATCCGGGCACTGCTCGGCACAGTCAGTCGGGCTCATGACCGTCAGTGTGATAGCACAATTGGAATCATCAGGGTCCGTTGCGGTGACCTGCACGTCAGTCCCAACGGGGATGCCAGTGATGGTGTTCCCCATGATGGTATAGTTCCCTGGTGCAGTGGATATTATGGCACCGGTTGTTTCGGTAAATGTGACGGAATAGGTTCCACCACCGGCTTCGCATACCGGATCACCTAAAGACAGGGTGGAAAGCACCTCTATGTCCAGCATGGCCGTACATCCACCGGCGTCCGTCACTTCGACTGTATATATACCAGGAGACAGGCCCGTCTGATCTTGTTGGCCGGAGGCTGTACCAGGGCCCGTCCAAATGTAGCTAAAGGGAGGTATACCATTAGTTACTGTCAGGTCGATGCTACCTGTACCTACGCCACAGAAGTAGGAGGGCGTAGTGGTTGCAGAGAGCTCAATAACTGTTGTTGGTTCGTTAATGGTGATTGGGCCGGCTTGCGCTATACAGCCGTTATTGTCTGTGACAGTGACTGAATAATTTCCGGCACTGAAGTCCATCGGGGTTTGCTGCGTTGATCCATTCGACCAGACGTAAGAGAAGGGAGCGCTACCATTCATGGTGTTAGCGGTAGCACTGCCATCAGCTCCCCCTAGGCAGTTGACGTCCATGATTGCACCGATGCTGACGGTAAATTCCGCTGGGTTATTAATCGTGGTAGTGAGCTCTGCGGTACAGCCGTTATTATCGGTTACCGTCACTGTGTAAGTGCCAGCAGCTAGACCAGTACGGTTCTGTGATGTAGCTGAGCCATCGCTCCAAGCGTAGTTGTAGCCGGGCGTACCACCGCTGACCTTAAGTTCTATACTGCCGGTGGCTGCACCAAAGCAAAGCGGGGCCATCGGTGTAGCCAA
>Ga0102940_1002304_pt1 | contig 11574 bp, 8 predicted proteins | sample SalPonR2_C_D1_MG_FD_78215 | JGI IMG/M metagenome (GOLD analysis project Ga0102940, IMG submission 78215) | Salt pond soil microbial communities from South San Francisco under conditions of wetland restoration - Salt Pond MetaG R2_C_D1_MG | ecosystem: Environmental > Aquatic > Marine > Intertidal...
CACCACGGCAACGAGGTAGACCTGCTCGTGCCGGATAGTAGAAAGAAAACTACTTCAATTCCGGTTGAGATAAAATCTTCACGGACTTATCGAAGTGATTTTCTGAAGGGCATTTCATATTTCAAAAAGCTTGTTCCCGAGGCACCGCCAGGCGTATTAATCTACGACGGAGACCTGGAGTTTGAGAAACCGGAAGGCTCCGCTTTAAACTTCAGAAACACTGGCGATTTTTTTCAACGTTCGTAGAGTTCCATTACATACCGATTGATTTTTGTACCTGCAGATGGTCCGGTTGCAAGGGTTCTCCGGCCATCTACAGGATGTGAATCCTTTATAAAATTATTTCCTTGGCAGGTTGTTTCAAACTAATTGTAGGTAAAGACTCAAAAGAATGCTGAAAATTCTACTATAAGAGATTGGTAATCGAACTCATGGGGAAACGGGGGCATACTCCCGAATCAGAGATTCTCAGCCGGTTTTCGGCTCATTCGACCCATTGAGACTGTGAATATACATATTCTAAAAAAATAACAAAATTTCACAAAGCACTTTCCCAAAAATGCGAATAAATCACAAAAATTCACAATTTACGGGGTTTAAAAAGTGCCCGTATAATCAATCCACTGAAAGAAAACAGGTTCAATTAGGAGATATTTGCATATGATGAGGAAGAGAGAGTCAAAACAGTGGATGCTGTTCTTAATGCTTGTACCGGCACTAGTGTATTTTATTCTGTTTCAATACATTCCCATGTCCGGAATACTGCTTGCATTTAAGCAGTATTCCATTAGGGATGGTTTTTTCGGCAGCCCCTGGGTGGGGTTTTCGAACTTCAAGTTCCTTTGGATCTCGGGACAGTTGTGGAGAATTACTCGAAATACGGTGCTGTATAACATTGCATTTATCATCACTACTCACGCGACAGCAATCTTTGTGGCGGTCTTTATCAGCGGATTGGCCGGCAAAAAAATAACTAAAACCATTCACTCGGTACTTTTTCTTCCCTATTTTATCTCTTTTGTAGTGTTGGGGGTATTCGTCTACAACATTCTCAGTTATGAATTCGGCTCTCTCAATACCTTTCTAAAAGCAATAAATATGGAGCCGGTAAATGCGTACGCGGAACCACTCATTTGGCCACTGGTGCTCACCTTCTTCAATATGTGGAAATGGATTGGATACAGCAGCATCATATATTTGGCTGTAATTGTAGCTATTGATAAACAGGCCTATGAAGCCGCCCAAATTGAAGGTGCGACTGTCTGGAAGCAGGTGTGGTACATAACCATTCCGCATCTGGTCCCAACCTTTATTATAATACTTTTGCTCCAGCTCGGAAAAATAATGCGCGGTCAGTTCGATCTGTTCTATAACATCATCGGAAACAACAGTCAGTTGTTTGATGCCACCGATGTGATCGATACTTATGTCTTTCGTTCCCTGGTACACAACTTTGATATCGGTATGGGGTCGGCTGCCGGATTGTACCAGTCGGCCTTGGGCTTGGTTATCATCTTGCTGGTGAACTGGCTTATTCGAAGGGTCCATCCCGATTATGCACTTTTCTAAAAAGGAGGATCAAAGATGAAGAAAATATATTCGGATGTCTTATCGTTTCATATTATCGGTTATGTGTTTCTTTTCATTCTGGCAATAGCTTGTGTGCTACCGTTTGTGTTAGTTGTGTCCGGGTCGCTTACTCCGGAGCAGCATATTTATGAGCATGGGTACAGACTATGGCCGAAAGAAGTGAGTTTTGACGCGTATAAAATTATCCTAAGTTCGCCGGATACAATTGGAAGGGCCTATATCGTATCGATGGGGGTTACCTTTTTTGGTACCGCCGGAAGCCTGTTTATTAGCTCGATGACCGCCTATGTCTTATCAAGAAAAGAGTTCCAATACAGGAATCATTTTGCAATCATGATCTACTTTACCACCATTTTTACAGGCGGAATGGTACCAATGTATATCTGGATGGTTAATTTTCTCAATCTGAAGGATAACTACCTTGCCATCATCATGCCGACATTCTTGACCGCCTGGAATATTCTTTTACTTCGGAACTTTATTAAGTCGATCCCGGAAGAGGTAATTGAATCTGCTCAGATGGACGGAGCCAGTCATTTTACCATCTACTCCCGAATTATATTACCCTTGGCAGTACCCGGGCTGGTTACTATCGGATTGTTTATCAGTTTGCATTACTGGAATGATTGGGCTCAGGCGCGGCTCTTTATAGAGGATCCCGATATGTTTACCCTGCCGTATCTGCTGTACAACACCATTAACCGCTTCGATGCCCTCTCGCGTACGGTTGCCGGCTCCGGTATTCCAATGCCGGATATGCCCACTCAATCGTTGAAATTGGCAATCGCCATTATCTCGATTGGACCAATGGTGTTTCTGTTTCCAATTTTACAAAAGTATTTTATCAAGGGCCTTACTGTTGGGGCTGTAAAGGGATGAAGCCGGTGTTGCCGGATCATATATTTTTATTAAAGGAGTGGGGGTAGATGAAGAAAATAATCATGCTATCGTTACTAGTTAGTTTTTCGATTGTTGCCGTTTTTGGCTCAGGCCAGCAGGAGAAGGCAACGGAGAATGACAATGAACCCGGAGAACTGGAGCCCGTCGTATTAGAGATGTATCTTTTAGGAGATACCCAGCCCGATTACCAAGAAATGCTTGCAAAGCTGAATGAAAAACTCAAAGAAGATATCAATGCAACTCTCAAGGTAAACTTCACCACTTGGTCCGGATGGGACACGAAGTACAACCTGCTGCTGACTGCCGGTGAAAAGTTCGATCTGATCTTTGCAGCCCAGTGGACCAAGTATCAGGAGTTTGCCCGCCAGGGAGCCTATTTGGAGCTGAATGAATTGCTTCCGAAGTATGCTCCGAAAACCTGGGAAAACATTCCCCGGGACGGCTGGGAACAGACCAAAGTAGATGGGAACATATATATGGTTCCTATGAATGCACTTGAGTTCGAAACCCACGGGTTGCTCTATCGATTGGATCTGGCTAAAAAATACGGCATCGGTAAAATTGAAAACGTCGATGATATGGAAGCCTATTTTACTGCGATCAAGGAAAACGAGAAGGGTATGATGCCCCTGAATGCCGGCGCCCAGGGGCCGGGAAACAGTATCCGCCATTTTATCAACGCCATAGAGGGAGTGCGTCCTTATCCCTGGACCGATTCGGTAAATATGATGATGCACCGCTATCTGGATGAGGAGGAGTGGTTTTTTCCGCTGGAACGACATGGAACGGTCTTCTATGAGAAGACACGCGATTGGTATGAAAAAGGGTTCTGGCCGAAAAATATTCTCTCCAGTCAGATGTCCGCCCGCGATAACCTTAAAAACGGTACCAGTGCATCAGCAATTATGAATGCCCCCAATGCAAATGATGATGCAATCCAGATCTTGGCCAACCATCCGGAGTGGGAAATGGACTGGTTCAATTTTGAACACAGATTTCCGGTAAATAAGACCCGTGCTCTCATCGGTAACGGCATGGCCATCAATGATAATGCGGATAATCCCGAGCGTGCACTTATGTTTTTGGACCTGGTGCACAACAATTTTGAGTATTACATGCTAATGACGAACGGAATCCGCGGAAAGCACTGGGAGCTTGATGAAGAAGGAAATCTTGTAATGCCGGCGGGGGTCGATGTATCGAACACCGGTTTTGCCTGGGATGCACCCTGTCCGTGGGGATGGCGTGAGGAAGAGTTTCACCTGGGTGGAATCATGAAAAATCCGAATGCTATGCCCTTTATAAAACAGTGGTGGGCAAAATGGGTTGAGAATTCGATCTACAACACATCGGTCGACTTTGCCTTTGATCCGACTCCGGTTACCACGGAGATGGCCGCTCTGTCGAATGTGCAGTCAACTTATGAGTTGGCCTTGCAGTGGGGCGTTCTTGAGCTTGACAAAATTGAGGAATATAAAAATGCGCTGCGCAAGGCCGGTTTAGAAAAAGTAAAAACTGAACTCAATAAGCAGTGGCAGGAATATCTTAATAAAAAATAGGATTTCACACAAACAGTTTCACCCGGCGGTTTTATCCGCCGGGTGTCTGTGAACTCGAGATGGAATAACATGACAGAGAAGATGTATCGATATAATAAGCTAAAAAACACCTGGACTATTTCTTCGGTTAATCCTCCGCGGCACTGGTATAACTATTTATGGAGTCGGGATGGATACTGCGCGCAAATCTCTCAGGGGGGGCACGGCACTTCGTTCTATCTTTCGGATAAAGGCAATATGTGCCGGCTTAATTGCGATTCAGCTCGCTATTTCTATTTAAGAGATGAGAATAGCAAGACAGTATGGTCGCCGGGTGGGATTCCTGTAAACCAAAAATTGGATAAATTTGAGTGCACCCATGGAATCGATTATAGTTCAATTTATTCTGAGAAAGAAGCTATACATACCGAGTGCCGAGTGTTTGTACCCTTAGATGGGTTTCAGGAAATTTGGGATATTAATGTATATAATTGCAGCAAGGTTGAGCGTTTTATTTCTCTCTTCTCACTAGTAAGTTTTGAACTGGAGGGGTTTGCATATCCACGCTATTATGAGGTGTATAGAACCGCGGAAACCTTTTTTGACACCCAGTTGAACGGAGTATATTGTCGTACCGTGCATCCATTTGCTCCGCACGACCGCTACAATGGATTTATCGCTTCTCCACAAAGGGTAAGCTCATACGATGGCGATTTGCATTCATTTTTGGGCACGAACGCTGTTATTACACGACAAGATGCAAGCCTTTCCGGCTTGTATCAACAGCCGAATGTCGTTGTGTCGGGAGATAAATGCAAGCAATCAGAGACGACTCTGTTTATGTTAGGAGGTGTTCTTCAGCACTGCCTGCACTTAGATCCCGGGGAATCAAAACATATTCGGATTATTATAGGACTCTCAACCGATGTTGAAGAGTCTATACAAGTTGTTCACAGTTATTCCGATGAAGGCTATGCAGAGTCGAAGTTCATCCGCGTAAAAGAGTTTTATCAAAACAGATACTCTGAACTGCAGGTAAATGTACGTGATAGTCGGTTAAGCCGGATAATGAACTCCTGGGTGCAAAAGCAGGTGGAATTTTGTGGAGTGGGGAAAAAGGGAGTCCGCGATAATCTTCAAATCGCGGTTGGACTTTTAAACTACCTGCCCCAACTGGCCCGGAAGCAGATAGAAGACTGCCTCTCGCACCAGTTCAGGGACGGTTCAGCCCTGCTTACCTGGTATCCCCATGATGATGTCTCCTATTCCGATCAGCCGGTTTGGATTATCTGGGCAACTATTCAGCTTATAAAAGAGACTGGCGAATTTGAATTCTTGGAAGTACAGTTGCCATATCAGGACGGCGGTGAGGGTACTGTGCTTGAGCATCTGCAGGCGGCTGCGCAGCGGATTATCCAAGATCGGGGCCCGCATAATCTGCTGAAAATTAAGTTTGCCGACTGGAACGATGCCCTTAACGTGATGAATGATGAAGATGCGGAGTCGGTGATGGTGTCCTCCCAGGCGTGTATCGCATTTTCCGAGCTATCTGTTCTGTTTGAACGTCTCGGTAGGAATACCGAGTCGGCATTTTATGCGGCGGAATATGAACAGCTGAAGGAGAGCATAAACGCCCACGGCTGGGACGGAGGATGGTACCTCCGCGCCCTCTCGAAGGATGGGCCGATTGGGTCTGCTTCCGGCCCGGGCAGTTCAATTTATCTAAATGCCCAGGTATGGGCAGTCTTAGCCGGAATTCCGGATGAAAAACGGCTCGCATCTGTGCTGAAGGCAATTGATGGAATGGAGCAGCCCTTCGGTTTTCCGATCAGTGATCCTTCCAATGCAGAGTTTTCACCCCGCCTCGGCCGAATGAGTGGGATGTTGCCGGGATTGTTTGAAAACGGTGGTGTATATTGTCATGCAACCGGATTTAAGGCGTATATGGATTGTTTTTACAAGCGCGCAGATGCGAGTCTGCGTGCTTTGTTAAAAATAATTCCCGACAGCCCTGAGAATCCATCCGAACAGTCGGGGGCCGAGCCCTATGTGTTTACCAACTGTTATGCAACTCACCCGAAGTATTACGGAAAGTCTTACCAGTCTTGGACAACCGGCACCTCGGCATGGGCGCTCATCAGCTTATTCGAAGGTATTTTCGGACTGAGACGCGGTTATGAAGGTCTGCATATTCAACCCTGCTTTCCTTCAGCATGGGAACAGTCTGAGGTAAGCAGAGTGTTTCGCGGATGCAAGTACAGAATTGTATATCGTAATCCGAATAAAATTGAGGCGGGCCGGGCCAAGGTATCTGTAGACGGGAAAAACCTAACAGGCGATATCCTTCCTCTCTTCGATGATAAAGTAGAGCATTTGGTGGAGGTGCGTTTTGTCGAATAAAAACCGCAAGTACATAAGGAGAAGCATGTGATGAAATATGATATCACTATTCCGGAGAGTGAAATAAATAGCGACTTCGAGGTAATCGTCTGTGGCGGCGGACCATCTGGCTGTGCTTCCGCGACTGCCGCTGCCCGCGGGGGTGCCCGGGTTTTGCTGATTGAATCGAGCGGAGCTCTCGGAGGTATGGGGACATCCGGCTTGGTTCCTTCGTGGAGTCCGGTCTCCGACGGTGAGAGGATACTGTATCAGGGCATAGCGGAAGAGGTCTTTCAGCTTGCCCGCAGGGATATTGCCCATGTGCCGCAAGATATGTTCGAGTGGGTCGCTATTGATCCGGAGCTGCTTAAAAGGGTCTATGACCGGCTTGTCTCCGATGCGGGGGTGGTTACCCTGTTTCAGTCGATGCTCTGCGGAGTACAGCTGCAGAATGAACAGATCAGCTCTATTCTTGTAGCAAACAAAGGCGGGCTGTCTGCATACAAGGCTAAAGTGTACATCGACTGTACCGGTGACGGAGACCTCAGCGCCTGGGCCGGTACCCCCTACGAGAAGGGCGATCCCGACAGCGGCGAAACCCAGCCAGCTACCCACTGTTTTACTCTTTCGAATGTAGACAGTTACGCCTATGCCTATCACGGACAGGTGAGCCGCGAAACCGATGACAGCCATGTTGCCCGCATTCTGAACTCTAAGCGGTTTCCGCTTATCAAGGACCGCCACTGTTGCAATAATTTCGTTGGACCCGGCACGGTCGGCTTCAATGCCGGGCATCTATGGGATGTCGACTTTGCCGATTCCTTGTCGGTGTCCGCGGCCTTGGTGCAGGGCAGAGAGATTGCCGAACAGTATCGACAGGCATTGGCCGAGTTATATCCTCAGGCTTTTGCAAACTCCTTTTTAAGCGCAACCGGTGCAGTGCTGGGAATTCGAGAGAGCCGGCGAATTCTGGGGGATTATATGTTGAGCATTGAGGATTGGCTTGATCGACGGAGCTTTGATGACGAGATCTGTCGTAACAATTATCCAATTGATATTCATACGGCGAAGGATGAGATAGTAGCTGATCAGCAGGGAAAAATAAGCCCTATGGACCGGTTCAAAAGATACCGGAAAGGAGAATCGCACGGTATACCCTACCGATGTCTCACTCCAAAGGGAAAGCACAATCTATTAACTGCCGGGCGGTCAATTTCCACAGACAGAGTTGTACAGGCCAGCACGCGGGTGATGCCGGTGTGCCTGTCGGTCGGTCAGGCAGCCGGTACTGCCGCAGCGCTGGCGCTTCAAATGGATACGGTTGATGTTCATAGTGTGGATACACGCAGCCTGAGAGATACGCTACGTGGTGCGGGGATGTATCTACCGTGATTGACTGCTGCTAAAAAGCGTTCTATTATGGATTCAAATGGAGAAATACAAGAAATTTCATAAACTGTTTATTCCAATAGCGTTTAGTTTTCTCGTGCTAACACTAGTGGTGAGTGGTTTTTTTATTTTCTATATCAACAAGCAGTTAGTTGCTTTTATTTACAATTCGGAAATACACAATCTGAAAAAGGCGGGTCGCACCTCCGAACTGCTTCTGCAGCGTTCCTGGATTCTGGCACAGCAGATACATAACGATTTTAATTTGAAAAAGCTCCTGTATTATGAGGAAATTGAACAGATTGAGGAGCTCATTTCTCTGCAACAGTTAAAGAGTTATTCCCTAGTAATACCGAATCTCCACTCAATCTATCTTTATAATGTAAATCAGTACCAGTTTTACATTGTGACCGAAGCAAAAATGCAGCTGGTGCAATCAAAGCAGAACTTCTTTGATAAAGCTATCATAAATTTGATGGAAAACAAGGATGTGGTAAATTCGGGCCGACCGATTACCAGATATATACCGGGAGAAGAAACGGGGGTGTTTACATTTCTGTTTCATTTTTTGGGGAAAAGAGCGAAAATCCCGGTGAGTACGATTGTAATAAATATCTCTGAAGCCTGGTTGCAGGAACAGATTGAGCTTGCATCTATTGCCGATTATCAGGAGACAGTGGTAATCGGTACCGAAGGCAACATTATTATGGGCAGTAAAACCGCTGCATATAAGGAACTGGCTTCAAGCGGGTATATACCTAAAGTTATCGCAGCAGTACAAAGTAGCCAAAAAAGTCGAAGTACCCCGGAAGGCTTTTTTCTCAGTAGTAATGAACAGGCCAAAGAACTAATTACCTATTATTACCGTAGCGATCTCGGATGGATTTTTATCCGTAAGACTCCCTATAAGCATATTATTGGTCCGGTCCTAACTATTAGAAACGTTACTTTCATTGTAACCTCGCTATTCATTCTCATCACTATTCTTATTTCGTTTCTGATTTCAAGGCGAATCTTTATCCCGATTCGGCAGGCTGCGTTCTATACTGAAGAGCTAGAGAGAAAGGAGGAGGAGACCTCCGGCATTATTAACAAAGAGCTTCTGCATTCCTTTTTGATGGAACCCAACCACTCCGCCGCTGATGCCTATTTTAAGAATTTGGAAGGGCTTCAATTCAATATTGATCTGCATCTGCCTATCAACTGTATTCTGTTTTCCCTGGACCCTAATATCAGTCGGAGTGAAGAGCTGCTGGTCTCGAAAGACAAATTATCGTTGAAAGCGGAACTCGATCTCATTCAAACTAATCTTGGTAGTGTGTATCCCTGTGAAACTTTTCCCTTCAAAGGTGGAGTGCTGCTTGCTCTTATCAATTCACCGCAAGCGGGCCAGCTAACTGCACACCAGCTGAGAGAAAAAACAGAAGAGATAATAAAGATACTGGCCAGAGAACTGAATACCTCGTTTTCGGCTGTTTTTAACCCGAACGCCCATACTCTTTTAGAAGCAGCTGATTCTATTAGTGATTTGGAGGATGCGGTCAAAAATCGCTTTATTTTCGGAGCTGGTGCATGTATTAATTTAAACGAGATCAATGAGCGGAAGAGAAATTCGGTTGAAGTAAGTAGACAAGATGAAGATGAAATAATTTCGGCCATACTCAACGCACAGTATGCGGAAGCTAAAAAAGTGTGTGACACAATTTTGAACCGTGCAGCGGAAGGAACTCATCGAACAATTCATACGGTGTACACTCGGCTCATCGCTATCATATATAAAGCGGTCGAGAAAAGTGAGAAGCCCGCCTCTCAGCAGTTTCCGGTGTCTTTTTCAACTGTGCTGCAAGATGCGGCCAATTGTACCAATATGGGGGAGCTACAACAGCTACTATTCTCGATTATTTCATCAATCGAAACCAGTGTAAGCACGGATACTGATAATCGGAATCAACAGATAGTCCTGGCTATTCAACGTATAATAAAGCAGCGGTATAATGATTGTAACCTTTCATCGATAATGATTTCTGAAGAGCTGGGACTGTCGGCACCATATATTGGGAGAATCTTTAAGGATCAGACCGGCCAGTCGCTTCCCAACTACATCAATGCGTTTAGAATCGAAAAATCGAAAGAGCTGCTTAAGTCTACTGAGCTTCCCATTCAGACTATTTTGCAGGAGACTGGATATAACAATACTTCCCATTTTTATTCCGTGTTTCGTAGGGAGTGTGGTATCACTCCCAAAGCTTTTCGGTGGAAATACAGCGTTGATAATAAATGGTGATGGTAAAAAATAATCATAGAGCCCGATCCTCTCTTTCCTCTTTGTGTCCATCCGAATGCCCGCTTAGAAAAAAGAGCCGTTACTCTCCTGTTGCAGTTATTCTCAGCTCAGAATGATGGTCAGATTAAAGGCGGCGATGACCAGGACCATAGCGGTAAAGCCCAGGCTGATGAGTTTGTAGTGGCGGTCAATTTGGCGTTCCTGCGAGGTAAAGCGTTCATCAATCTGTTTTTGAAGCGAGGTGAAGTGCGATTCCTGGGCGGCAAAGCGTTCATCCATCTGCTTTTGCAAGGCCTCGAATCGTTTGTCCTGAGCGGCAAACCGCTCGTCCATGCGGCGGAATCCTTCCTTCATCGAGGCCAGCATCTCTTTGTTGCTGCTGCTCAGTTCATTGTACTGCCGGTCGTGAATGTTCTGTTCAACGTAATTGCCGGTCAGCAGCGATATGTAGCGGTGCAGAGATTTTGGGTTCTTTACTTCAACTGCCTCGGAGAGTTCTTCTTCCAGTATTTCGGCCAGATCTTTCATGTTCATACTCCTAGTATACTATGGTTTCATCTTTATAGACAGGGTAAGAGGCGGCTCTACTTCAAGAATAGCCAATTTTTTCTCCACGCCGACCCAAGGGGCCTCCGGCTGGCTACTGGCTGTGGGCCAGGGTGGGTGGGCGGGGAGGGGAGCGCGCAGCGCGGAGCGAGCGGCCCGGGGGGTGGAGGCTGTCTACAGGATGTGCATTTTTTATAAAAATATTATTTTTTCAATGTTTTATTCTATGATAAACAGGGAGATGATAAAGATATGCTAAAATACACACAGCGGAGGAGGAGATATGTCCGGTTTGATTTTTTTCACAAGCAATGAGCTTGAAGGTGTAAGAAAATTTTATATTGAACGGATTGGGATGGAATTGTGGCATGATCAGGGGCCGTGTATTATTCTGAGGCATGAAAGCTTTTTGCTGGGATTTTGTCAGGGAGAAAAAAAGGAGGGTGATCCATGTATCACTTTCCTCTATAACTCTCGATCGCGGGTGGATGAGGAATATGAGAAACTAAAAGATGTGGCAACTACAGAACCTGAGCTGAATACGAAATTCAAGATTTACCATTTCTGGGGAAAAGACCCTGAAGGCAGAACTCTTGAGTTTCAATATTTTCTTGATGAACATTTGAAGATATAGGCGTGAGGTTGATGTCCCTCTCGTCAGTGGAACGTACTGGAGGCCTGGGTGGATTTTATTGAACTGCATGGAAACAGATTGTATATGGGCGCGCGGCCGCTGTTTTTTAATCCGGAGTACGAGCTATATACCGAGCTTGAGCAGCGCTATGTACCGGCCCTGCTGAGTGAGGGGGTGCGTGCGGTGGCGGTTCTGATGCCGATGGAGGAGATTCAGCGTCATTACGGGCTGGACCTGCTGGACTTGTACCGCGGTTATGGGCTTGGGGTGCTGTGGTATCCGATTGAGGATTTTCAGGCCCCCAAGGATATGGA
>Ga0102940_1002305_pt1 | contig 11573 bp, 8 predicted proteins | sample SalPonR2_C_D1_MG_FD_78215 | JGI IMG/M metagenome (GOLD analysis project Ga0102940, IMG submission 78215) | Salt pond soil microbial communities from South San Francisco under conditions of wetland restoration - Salt Pond MetaG R2_C_D1_MG | ecosystem: Environmental > Aquatic > Marine > Intertidal...
CGGCCTCATCGACGATGGGCAGGATCGGTTGGACGGGATCCCACTGCGGTGGCAGGGCCGTGCGGAAGAGGTCGCCGGGGAAACCGGTCACGCCGGCCTGGTACCCGATGCCGAGTCGACCGCTGGGCGTGGCGTCGACGTTCACGAAGCCGAAAGGCGTGGCGACGCTCTCGTCGACGACGACCGCACCGTCGGGTCCGACGTACACGGTCTGGTACGGATAGGGGGTGTTCTCGACCTGCTGTGCATAGCCGACGTGGAGACGTCCGTCCGGAATGACGTCGGTATCGATCCAGTTCCCCGAATCGAAGGGGTCGACCCCGGCGGGAATCTCGAGCGCCCGGATCAGGAAGTCACGGGCGCCGGCCGGACCGGCGTTCGCCAGCAGGACCAGGCAGGCGAGCAGGGGCAGGAAGCGAGCGCGCATGAGGAGCTCCTCGGAGGCGGGGCGGAATGTGCTCTCGAGGGGTCATTCGCAATCGGCGCACGGAATTCGCCACCGAAACCGACGATGTCGGCGCCGCGTGGACCGGCACCGTGGCGAAGCCGCGACGCGGAATCCGAATGACCCGGTGACCTTCCCCCGAGCGCTCCACCGAGGTGGTTCCCGTGACCGATCGCGACCGATCCGCTAGGCTCGTGGTCCCCTGGCAGCGCCGAGGTGTCCACAGTGCCCGATCCCACGCCCGCGGCGATCGAGGACGCGATCCGGTCGGTCCGCGACGGACGGCCCCGGGCCTCCGAGGAACTGCTGCCCCTGGTGTACGAACACCTGCGGCGACTGGCGCGTGCGCGCATGGCCAAGGTCCCACCCGGCAACACCCTGCAACCGACCGCGCTCGTCCACGAGGCGTACCTCCGGCTGTCCTCCTCGAAGGATCCGGCATGGGACGGCCGCGGGCACTTCTTCGCGGCCGCGGCCGAGGCCATGCGTCAGATCCTCGTCGACCAGGCGCGGCGCAAGGCGAGCCTCAAGCGCGGCGGCGATCGCGAACGCATCGAGCTCGACGACGTGGACCTTCGGATCCAACCACCGTCCGACGACATCCTCGACCTCGACACGGCGCTCGACGCACTGGCCGACGAGGACCGGGTGAAGGCCGACGTGGTGTTGTTGCGCCACTTCGCCGGACTCGACCGCGAGGAGACCGCGCGCACACTCGGACTGTCGCCACGAACCGTCGATCGTCACTGGACCTATGCACGCACCTGGCTCGCGCGCGCGATGCGGGACGCCCCGAGCGAGCCCGGGAGGCCCTGACATGACCGGATCGGACGACCTCCGCCAACGCGCCGAGAACATCTTCCACGACGTCCGCCAGCTCGATCCCGAAGCCCGCCGCCGCCAGCTCGACGAACGCTGCGCCGGCCACGACGCCCTGCGGACCGAGGTCGAGAGCCTGCTCCGCGAGTACGACGGTCTGGGCACGTTCCTCGAGGAACCCGCCGTCGCACCCCTGGACGTTCCGCGCAGCATCGGCCCGTACCGGCTCCTCTCGCCCCTCGGGCGCGGCGGCATGGGCGAGGTCTGGCTGGCCGAACAGACCGAACCGATCCGTCGCCGCGTCGCGATCAAGGTGATCCGCCCGGGGATGGACAGCCGCGACATCGTCGCTCGCTTCGAGGCCGAACGTCAGGCCCTGGCCATGATGGACCATCCTGGCGTGGCCAGCGTCCACGACGCGGGCACGACTGATCGTCAACAACCCTACTTCGTGATGGAACACGTCGACGGCGAGCCGATCACGGACTACGCCCGCACCCATCGCCTTTCCGTACGCGACCGGGTGGACCTCTTCCGCCAGGTGTGCGCGGCCATCCAGCACGCGCATCAGAAGACGATCCTGCACCGCGACGTGAAGCCGTCGAACGTCCTCGTGACCGAGGTCGACGGACGGCCGCGCGTGAAGGTCATCGATTTCGGCGTGGCCAAGGCGCTCGGCGATCGCATCGGGGACCAGACGCTCGTGACCGTGCACGGCAGCGTCATCGGCACCCCGGAATACATGAGCCCGGAGCAGGCCGGCGCCAGGGTCGAAACCGTCGACACGCGCTCGGACGTCTACTCGCTCGGCGTCATCCTGTACGAACTGATGGTTGGCGCCCTGCCCCACGAGCCGGCCACCGTGCGCGAAGCCATGTCGATGGGTGCTCTGGGATCGCTGTACGACGAGGACGCGCCGCGTCCCACCATCCGGCTGCAGATGCTCGGTCCACGCCGGAAGACCGTGGCCGAACACCGGGGCACGACGCTCGCCGGGCTCGAAGCCGCCCTGCGCGGTGAGCTCGAGTGGATCGTGATGAAGGCGATCGCGCCCGAACCGGGCCGGCGCTACCAGTCGCCCGCCGACCTCTCCGAGGACCTGCTCCGCCACCTCGACGGCGAGAGTGTCGAGGCCGCCCCGCCGAGTCGGACCTACCGTGCGCGCAAGTTCGTGCGTCGTCACCGGGCGGCCGTGGCCACGGTCGGCGTGATCGCTTTCGGCCTCGTCCTGGGGGCGGCCGGCCTGGCCTTCGGGCTCGTGCGCGCGCTCGACGCCGAGGAGCGTGCCTCGCGCGACGCCCGCACCGCCGAGGAGATCACCGACTTCCTCGTCGACCTGTTCCGGGTGAACGAACCCGGCGCCGCGGCCGACACCCTCGTCACCGCGCGTGCGATCCTCGATCGCGGCGCCGACGAGATCCGCGCCTCGCTCGACGACGACCCGCTCGTGCGTGGCAACCTGCTGAACACGATGAGCGAGGCCTACTGGGGACTCGGCCTGTACGCCCGCGCGGATTCGCTCGCCCGCCTGGCGGTCGACGATCTCGAAGGCGTGCTCGAGGATTCCGACGCCCGCCTGGCCGACGCGCGCCGACAATGGAGCCAATCACGGTTCTACGCTGGCGACTACCGGGGCGCGCTCGACATCGCGCAGTCCGCCTTCGATGCGCGTGCCGCCGCTTTCGGACCCTACGACGAGAAAGCCGTGGAGCTCCGCAACGTGCGCGCGCAACTGGTCGGACGCATCGGAGATCCCGAGGAGGCACGCGCGGAGTTCGTCGACCTGATCGCGTACCTGCAGGGCGGAACGGGCCCTTCGATCCACACCGCGCTCGTGTCCACGTGGAACAACCTGGCCGCCATCCACTTCCGGGGACGCGACTTCCCCGACGCCGAGAACGCGCTCGAACGCGCACTGACCGTGCTCGACTCGACCAACGTCGAGGAGCCGGGACGCCGGGTCCGCCTGATGATGAACATCGCGGCCGCCCGCGCGCAGCAGGGCAATCTGGAAGAGGCCACGCCCATGCTCGAGCGTGCGCTCCCCGAACTCGAACGCATCTACGGCCCGGCGCACATGGAAACCATCGGCGCGCGCATGAACCTGGCGGCCTTCCGTCAGATGAGCGGCGACACCGAAGGCGCGGCGGACGCGTATGCGACCGTCCTGCCGCGGGCCGAAGCCGCGCTCGGGCCGGACCACCCGCAGGTCGCACGCGTGCTGCACAGCCAGGGCGTGACCCTGAACGACCTCGGCCGGCACGACGAGGCGATCGTGGCTCTGCGACGAGCCGTCGAGATCCGCACCGCGATCTTCGGACCCGATCACGACGACACGGTCGCGAGTCTGCTGTCACTGGCCACGGGATACGGCGGCGCCGGCGACACGGAGCGGTTGCGATCGGCCTTCGACGATGTCGTGTCACGCCGCGCCCGGAAATTCGGCGAGGACCACGTCGAAGTCGCGCGCGACCTCGACGTCTACGCCGAGGCCCTCGCCGCCAACGGCCTCGAAGACGAAGCCGCGGCGATCCGCACGCGCGCGGCCCGCATCCGCGACGCGCAGCCCGAGGGCTGAGTGGGGACGTCGGTCGAAACGCCCGAGGTGCCTCGGATCAGGGTATTGCCCACGACTCGCGATCCGAATTCCGGGACGTCACGCCGACAGTGGAAGAGGCGGTGAACTCCGATGAACGGAGCATTCGTCGAACGAGCATCGCCGGGGAAGCGCTCCGATCCCTCGCCGGAACGTCATCGAATCGCTCGACCGCGATTCGTCCCCGAACGTGAACTCTTCTCCAACCTTCCCGGACCCCGGGAACGCGGCGTCGCCCTCGGAGTAGACTCGCTCCCCCGAGTTCATCGAGAGGAACCCATGCGTATCGCCCTCGCCATCATCCTGTTTCTCACCGGAGTCACGCCCGCCCGTGGCACTTCCGTCCAGGAGCCGCGTGACTTCGTGACCGTCGCCCCCGACGTCGAAGAGCCGATCAGCCGTTTCGTCCGCCGCATCCTGCAGGACCAACGGGGAGATCTGTGGATGGGCACGAACGGCGACGGCGTCCTCCGCTACGACGGTGAGCGGCTCGAGAGATTCTCCGTCGACCAGGGCTTCGGCGGCGTCGCCGTCCGCGGCATCGTCGAGGACGACGACGGCGACCTGTGGTTCGGCACCGAGCGCGGTCTCACCCACTACGACGGCACGACCTTCACCCACTACGCCGAGGCCGACGGCCTGGTCGGCCACGACGTCTGGAGCCTGGCGCTCGACGATCGGGGCGACCTGTGGATCGGCACGCTCGCGGGCGTCAGCCGCTACGACGGATCGGGATTCACAGCCTTCGACCTGCCGGAGGTCGAGCCCGACCGCGGGCGCGGCGTCGCGAGCTCGCATCTGGTCCGTCGGATCCTGCAGGACAGCCACGGCAGGATGTGGTTCGCGACCGGCGGCGGCGTGTTCGTGCAGGACGGTGACACGCTGCGGCACCTGACCGTCGACGACGGACTCTGCGGCAACTCCGTCAACGACATCCTCGAGGACGGCGACGGCGACTTCTGGTTCGCCACGCATCACCATGGCGTGTGCCACTTCGACGGTGAGACCTTCACCCACGTCACCGAGACCGGCGGCGTGCAGGGAACCGAGGTCTGGAGCTTCGCCACCGACCGCGCGGGCAACGTCTGGTTCCCCGTCGAGGGCTTCGGCGTGTACCGCTACGACGGCCGGGATTTCGTACGCTTCCACGAAGAGCAGGGGCTGACCAGTGGTGCGATCCAGTGCATCTACGAGGATCGCGAGGGTCGGCTGTGGTGCGGGGGATACATGGGTCTGTACCGGCTCGAGGGTGATGTTTTCGTGAGCGTCGCGGAGGGCGGGCCGTGGCGGTAGGACCGGCGGCTGATGCCGGTCGGTATCGTGGCCCGGACTCGATGGTGGGAGAGACCGTGGTCCCGCACTGCGGTCGGCCGGGTGGGGTGCGGCCACGGGCGGCGGACTGAGCCGCGGCGTGGCGGGCGAGCCCAGTCGAACCGTGAAGCGGTTCGTTCCGTGACGCTCTCGACGTCGATCGGCGCGGACTCCTCGTACGGCGCGTGCGTGCCACCGGTCAGGCTGTCTTCGTACGCCGTGCCGCGACCCCCGACCACCGCTCAGAGCCCGAGTTCCCTTCGCAGCGCCGCAACGTCAGGCCGCATCACGGTGCTCGTGTCGTCGCGCGCGCTGAAGTCCAGCAGCAACACCTCCAGCAACTCGCGCCCCCCCGGTGTCTTCACTGCCTGCCGCGGTGTGGCACCGCGAAGAGCGGGCAGCGGAGTGTCGGGCCACGTGCGCCAGTGCTCGGCGTTCATGTGCGTCAGCATCGCCTGCACCTCGGGAGATCTCTGCAGCTCCTCGAACTCGCCCCTCCGCACCGACCGCGAGGACGACTTTCCTTCGACTGCCCTTCCGGCCAGCTGCTGCTCGACCGACTCGATCACGTTGCCGATCAGCACGGCTCGCTCGCCGAGCCGCGTGGCGATCTCCTCCTGGATCTTCTCGGACCGAGATCGGGAGTTGACCTCCACGCTCATCCGGTCGCCACGAACCTCGATGTGCCCCAGCACGGTGCTCGTCCATTCGGAGTGCTGGGCATTGCCCTCCTTGATCCACGGGAACCGCACGGCGAGCAGAGTACCCGACCGGTCGCGCTCGCACTCGTCCTCGAAGGCATCGGGATCGTCTTCGAGGGTCAAGGGCAGCAGGGCGGTGAAAGCGTCCTGCGGTGAACACTCCAACCTGTACTCGACTCGCGTCAGCTCGAACGGCTCCCCATCCGTGTTCTGCAGGGTGGGGAGGGCGGGATCGAGAATGTCTTCGCGCAGTTCCAGATAGAGTCCGCGCAGCTCGATCCGGTAGTCGTCGAGAACCTCGGCGTCGAGATCACGATCGCGGGCGATGCGTTCGCGGAACGTGACGATCGCGTCGAAGTAACGCGAGGGAATCGGATAGGGAGCGCAGCCCAGCATGATCGCCTGGCCATCCATGCGCACGACCTTCGTGAATACGATGTCGCCCGGACGGAGCATCGTCGAGGCCTGCCGTTCGCGCACGGTCACCTCGTTCTGCCGGAAGATGTCGCGGAGCTTGATCTCTCGGCCCGGAACGGGCGCGAGCACCAGGTAGAACGTGAACGGCTCCTCCGACGCCGCCTCGATGAAGCGCAGCTCGTAGGAGTCCAGACGCGTTCCCTTGCGTCGGGCGAAGTGACGGGCCGGTGGAATCGCGGGGCGCTGGACGTGCTCGCTCTCCCAGCACTGCTCGGGCTCCCAGTCGAACAGCATCCACGGTGGGAACGAGGTGTCGGACTCCGGCCACTCGTCGTGTGCAGCGGGCGCGTCGGGCCAGAGCAAGTACTCGTCCCATGCCTCCTGGAGCGCGCCGGGACCGTAGTAGCGGTCCACGTGCACAATCATCTTCTCCACCAGCTCGCCCTCGGTCCGACGCATGCGCAGCCAACCGGTCTCGGCGATCGACGCCGATTCGTCGCGAGGAAGGCAGCACTTCTTGTGCTTCTTGCCGCTGCCGCAGGGGCAAGGGTCGTTACGGCCGCGGGACATGGAGGCCTCCTTGCTGTGGGAATCCCCCGACGTGGCTTCTCAGGCCTTCGTTTCAGCCTAGCCGCATCGAGCGGCGTCCTTCAACTGCGTATCGATCGTCGGCATCGTTCTCGGCCTCCGAGCCCTCGCTTCGCGACACGGCCGAAGACCACGAGCCCCCGGAGCGCGACCGGAGTCGACGGCTCGTTCGTGAACGATCCGCTCGCTCTCGTCCCGCGACGGAGCTCTTGCGCTCAGTCCCATGCGACGCGGGTGTGGATCGGCGATGCGCTTCCAGATCCCGAAGCGATACTCGCGCTACCCGCGCGCCCGGGTCTGATCGGCGCACTCGAAGAGCTCCTCGGCTGCGGCGTCGAGATGATCACCGAACGCGCGTTGCACGACGAGAGACGTGATCAGGTGCTGGCCCGTCGTGTACGAGCCCGTCGCCGCGTGGGAGCCAGTCCACGACAACATCGTCACGTTTCTGCCCGGGGAACCGTGGGAACACGAAGCCCCGCCTCCGGGTGGGAGACGGGGCTCGATTGGCTCCCCAGATCAAGGATGGATGCGAACGAAGCCTATGTACCGCCCTTGACCATCCCTACTCAAAAGAGCCCGGCGTCCGAGTTCCTTGCCGCTTGTCAGGCGAATACCGTCACTGTACAGACCACCTGACACCGGCCGACAGCGCCTCGACTCTCACCCAGCGCCGGCCATCGCGCCTAGTCTATGGATTCCGACCAGAATCTCTGCTCATAGCCATAGTGTGACATCATTCGGGCTTCGGCCTGAAGGAACGCACGCACCAGGGCTGAATCCGCTCCAACGTCGTAGGATCCTCTCAGGTCGAACGACACCAACAGCCCAAGCGCGCTTGCCGTTTCCAAGGGCACGCGCGTACTATCGCACACGACTTCTCGTAAGACGGGGATCACGTCGATGCGAGACTCAGCTATGTATCCAGGCAGCCATTCGCTGCTTTTTTTCGCCCGGTCGAGCACGTAGAGACGAAACACCTCCTCCGGTTCTTCCATACGAATCTTCGCCCTCCGTACCTCGATGTCGGCGTTTAGGAACGCTTGGTCTGCCCAGGGCAGCACTTCGGAGGCGCGCCCGTCCTGATGATCCCTTGCACCCGGCTCAGAACTGCAACCCGACACTACAGTGACCAACGACATCACGGCTACGGCTAGGATCTTCATCGTGGTACCAACGTCAGACGTCCCCATGTCTGAATCCTCTCCAAGTAAACGTCTATGCGCGGATTCATCCAGCGGTGCTCTGCATCAATGTTTCCTGGCCATCTTGGCTTGAATACTGCATCGTACTCGATGTGAAGTAGTTCGTGCAGGATCGTTCCTTCGAATGACTGATCCTCATCGTATATGGGGTGCTCCGGACGCAGAACCTGGATGTGACTAGAGCTTAGCTGTCGCCCGAGTGCTTGGCGGCTACCGTCATGCCGGCGTCCATCCAACGGTACGTTCTCCAGAAAATCAATCCTGAGCCCATCGAGCTCGACTCCTCTCCAGGTGGCATAGAAGGTCTGGTAGAGTGGATCACCTCGACGAATAGTCCAGCTCTCCCGCCAGGAGCCGTCGATTCGCTGCAGCACGCTCAAGACGTTGCGAATGGTGTAGAACTGATCTTGGTTCGTGTTGGTCGATAACCGACTGTAGTCTCGACTCGACGAGTATGCTTCGATTGACGTCGCTTGGGCAAGCTGACTGCCGCCCCCAGCAGACTGGGTCGACCCGAACACGCGCGGGAACTTCTTGTCTGTCGGCCGATCCCAGAACGGATTCAGGTGATTGATGAAGTCGTCAGCAGCACTTTCGTGGATACGAATCGTGAAGAATCCGATAGGGATATCGATGTATGGATCCTCGATTTCGCCCCCTTGTCAATTCTCGCCCAATAGTTGGCCACTGTTCTCGCGCATAGGGGGCCACCCGTTTTCGCGCGATAGGGTACCACTTGCGCCGTTCTATCGTCGCGGACCTGACCAGATTCTGGGCGGGCGAAGTCACCGACGGTGGCGGGTGCAATGGCGGTTGGCCCCTCCTGCCAGCGCAGCACACACTCCTGGGTCACGACCAAGTGATCACAGGGAGGTGCGCTGGTGGCAGGAAGGAGTCTCATGGTACTCGATGTGCGAGAGATTCTCCGCAGGATCCGCAGCGGAGAGAAGGACCGGGCCATCGCGCGGGACCTGACGGTCGCCCGCAAGACGGTGGCCCGATACCGCTGCCTGGCCCAGAAGCAGGGCTGGCTGCGGGGTGCGCTTCCGTCGGCTGATGATCTGGCCCGGCAACTGGCCGAGCTCGCAGCGCCCCCACCGCCGCGGATGGAGTTCAAGGCGCAGGCGCACCAGGAGGTGATCGAGCGGATGCGCGAGGACGGTGTAGAGATCCGCACGATCCACCAGCGCCTGTGTGCCGAGCACGGCTTCGGGGGCAGTTACTCCGCCGTGCACCGTTACGTCCGTCATCTCGAGGGCGCAAAGGAGCCCGAGGCCTTCGTGCGGATCGAGACGGATCCGGGCGACGAAGCCCAGGTCGACTTCGGGTATGCCGGCCTGATGATCGATCCCCAGACGGGCACACGGCGCAAGGCGTGGTCCTTCGTGATGACGCTCTCGCACAGTCGGCACCAGTACTCGACCCTGGTCTTCGACCAGCGGGTCCCGACCTGGCTGCGCTGCCACCGCGAGGCCTTCGAGTGGTTCGGGGGCGTGCCCCGGCGCATCGTGATCGACAATCTCAAGTCGGCCATCACCAAGGCCTGCCTCAACGATCCCGTCGTGCAGCGCAGCTACCGCGAGTTCGCCGAGCACTACGGCTTTCTGATTGCGCCGTGCCGGGTACGCACCCCCCGACACAAGGGCAAGGTCGAGTCGGGCGTGCACTACGTGCAGAGGAGCTTCCTGGCCGGTCGCGACTTCCGCGACATCACCGATGCCCGCGAGCGGCTGCTCACCTGGGTCCTCGATGTCGCCGGCCAGAGGATCCACGGGACCACTCGTCAGAAGCCTCTGGAAGCCTTCCAGAGCCGCGAGCAGGACGCTCTGCTCCCGCTGCCCGCCGCCGACTACGACATGGGCACCTGGAAGTGCCTCAAGCTCCACCGCGACTGTCACGTCGTGCTCGACGGGGCCTTCTACTCTGCGCCCCACCGCCTGATCGGCCAGACCCTCTGGGTACGCAGCAACGGTCATCAGGTCATGGTTTTTCACGATTTCGAGAGGGTCGCCACGCACCGCTGGGGACCGCCGGGGACCCGGCGCACGATCCTGAGCCATTATCCGGCAGACAAGGTGGCCGTCCTACGAGCCACGCCCGAGGCCTGCCGGGCGCACGCCGTGCAGATCGGAGAGGCCACCGGCAAAGTCGCCGACTCCTACCTCGACGATTCCGCCGTCGACCGCCGTCACGCCGCCCGCAGTCTGCTCAGACTCGGCGACAAATACGGTGCGCATCGGCTGGAGGCCGCTTGCCAGAGGGCGCTGTGCTTCGACGATACGGCCCTGACGACCATCAAGGGGATCCTGCAGAGGGGTCTGGAGAACGACCCCTTGCCCGAGCAGGCCGCTCCCTGCAGGCAGGCCCATTACGCCTTCGCCCGTCCAGGGTCTGAGATCTTCGGAGGATGACCTCATGGACGCCTTTGCCCAGTTGACCCCCAAGCTCAAGGCCCTGCGGCTGAGCGGAATCCTCGAGACCCTGTCGGTGCGCAACCAGCAGGCGATCGAGGACAAGCTCAGCTACGTGGAGTTCCTGCAGCAATTGCTCGAGGACGAAGTGGACAGGCGCAACCAGAAGCAGCTGGCCCTGCGTATCCGTCGCGCGAGCTTCGCCGCGGAAAAGACGCTCGAGGGATTCGACTGGTCCTTCAACCCGAACCTCAACCGTCAGCAGATCCTCGACCTCGCTACGGGGACGTGGATCCAGCGAAAGGAGTGCACCCTGATCGTCGGTCCCAGCGGTGTGGGAAAGAGCCATCTGGCCCAGGCGCTGGGACAGGAGGCCTGTCGACGGGGCTATGACGTGCTCTTCGTCCCGCTCAGCAAGCTTCTGGGACATCTGCACGGTGGTCGCGCGGACGGGACACTCGACAAGCGCCTGGCCGCTTACCTCAGGCCCGACCTGCTGGTCCTCGACGACTTCGGCCTACGCCGACTGAAGGCCCAGGAGACCGAAGACCTCTACGAGGTCATCAACGCCCGCTACGAGCAGGGGTCGATCCTGGTCACCAGCAATCGGGACTACAACGAATGGCCCGAGGCCTTCGGAGACAATCCCCTCCTGGCCTCGGCCGCCCTGGACCGACTCGCCCACCGCGCGCACCTGATCACGATTACCGGCAGGAGCTATCGCGCTCACGACGGACCCATGGCGCTCGGCAAGCAAGTGGCGAGCAACTGACCACAAACCCCGAAACCCCAAGGCAGGAGGGTCAACCCAGCAACCCTGCGAAAGCAGATGGCTACCTATCGAGCGAGAACGAGTGGCTACGTCCCGGGCGAGACTTGACATCACTCGCAGCCACAACCGTCCCCGGGTGAGCAACGACAATCCGTACTCAGAGAGCCAGTTTGCGACGGCGAAGCAGCATCCGGGTTTTCCGGGGAAGTTCGACGGGCTGATCTCGGCGCTTGCGTGGGGCCGCGAATTCTTCCCGTGGTACAACGAGGAGCACCACCACAGCGGCCTGGCCTATCTCACACCCGCCC
>Ga0102940_1002307_pt1 | contig 11562 bp, 9 predicted proteins | sample SalPonR2_C_D1_MG_FD_78215 | JGI IMG/M metagenome (GOLD analysis project Ga0102940, IMG submission 78215) | Salt pond soil microbial communities from South San Francisco under conditions of wetland restoration - Salt Pond MetaG R2_C_D1_MG | ecosystem: Environmental > Aquatic > Marine > Intertidal...
GGAACTGTGTTTTTACGGTCATTTATACCGCAAAACGATACAGGGGCGTTGTTGAAAATAGTACTGGAATATTTTTTTGCAAAATTCAATGCATTGTCGTCTGTGGTGATAACCGCATCCAGCAGTACCGTCTGATATTTTAATTTGTAGATCTCATACAGCAAATCGAGGTTTTTTTGTGTATACAGTCGTTTTGTGTCCATATATTCCACAAAAATTTCAAGTCGGTTAAATTCCTTTTCCAGGACTTTTCGGGCGGCAGACACCTGGTGATCTGTCCAGGAGAACTCTTTATGGTAGGAGTTTAAAATAAGTACATTTCTGGTAGTCTGGGTATATCCTTTCGGGATGTGGAGCCATAACAGACAAAAAACCAGACATGCAGCATAGATGAAAGAGAATGAGGAAGCTAATGAGACAGTTCTCATTGCCATAAATCTCCTTTTTCGGGTTTTTTCCCAAGGGACTCCGGGCAGGAACACTATCCATACCGACACCCGGGCCGAATGCTTCCTCAGCATCCCTGGGTATCACCTCGTCACGGGCTGCTTGTTTTTGATTTAATTAGGAACTTGTTTTGCTTAGTGCAAACTATACCAGACTTTCAATCAAGATGTCAAAAGCTAAAACAGTCTTTTCGACCCTGCCCTGACATGAATTCTGCAACACCGTTAGCCTGGGCCATTCGGCAGATTCGCCGGGCCATAGACCAGGGGGGGAAGAGATGGATACCGGATTTTATGTCGGCCATTGCCGATGAGATGGAAGGCGGGCATCTGGAGCAGCGGCTGGCCATGGCCAAAAAGATGCTGACCATTGACAGATCTGAAAACATTGACGTATAATCCGGTTTTCAAGAACGGATTTTGATCATAACATACCATAAGCTATGGGTTGGGCCGATGGGGCTTGATCATAACATCGGCCACTCGTCACATTTGGCGGGCCTGACCCCACCCCACCCCACCCCCGAAAGGGCAGATACAACAAGGAACTGAAAGCGTGAAAAAATTACCAACCAATAAAAGTGTTTTAAAAAAAATTGTTGATGAAAACTGCTGTTATGTGGACAAAACTGCTTTTATCAAGCAGATGGTGGATGATGGCGATGGGTATTGGTTTTTATCCCGGCCCCGCAGGTTTGGGAAAACGTTGTTTCTTGATACGATTCGTGCTGCTTTTGCAGGAGAAAAAGAGCTGTTTACAGGACTTTCTCTTGAAAAAAACTGGGATTGGAATATAAAATATCCTGTTGTTTCCATTAGTTTTGGAAGCGGAACCGTAGAGTCAAAAGAGGAGTTAAATAAAACCTTTAATGAAAAATTGAATACCCAGGCTGCAGAGTATGATATTTTGCTTTACGATGAAACACTAGCTGGACGTTTTGATGAACTGATAAGAAAGTTGAATAAAAAATTTTCCCTTGGAGTTGTCGTTCTTGTTGATGAGTATGATAAACCATTATTGGATAATCTGACCAAGGATACAGCCGAAGATCTGAGAGAAGGGCTAAGCAGTTTTTACTCCGTATTAAAGGATGCAGACCGGTACATTAAGTTTGTTTTTCTCACCGGTGTATCAAAGTTCAGCAAAACCAGTATTTTCAGTAAACTTAACAATTTGACGGATATCTCATTAAAACCCAGGTATGCTGATATCTGCGGGTATACACAAAAAGAGTTTGAATCCGTATTTGCGGATTATCTGCATGATGTTGATTTGAAAAAAGTACAAGAGTGGTATGACGGATACAATTTTCTTGGAAACAATGTTTACAATCCCTATGATATTTTACTGTTTTTATCCGATAAACGATATCAATGCTATTGGTTTGAAACAGGAACCCCTTCCTTTCTTCTTGGTTTGATAAAAGAAAAAAAATATTTTCTTCCTGATTTGCAGAATATTGAATTAAGTGATTCCCAAATGGGAGAGTTTGATATTCATAATATTGAGCTGGAAGTATTATTATATCAAACCGGATATCTTACAATCACAGGCTCCCAGGAGATTGCCAGCAGGATATTTTACTCATTAAGCGTGCCAAATAAAGAGGTCAACATAGGCTTTAATGATTATCTGGTAAGGATGTTTTTTGCAAATGGAACCGATGCAAGCTCTGCAAGCAAGTTAAGCAAGAACATCTATAACGCTTTGAATGCAAATCAGCCAGAGCTCCTGGAACAGGCATTTTTTTCTTTTTTTGCAGGCATTCCCCATCAGTGGTATGTTAAAAACAGAATTGCAGAGTACGAAGGCTATTACTGCTCAGTGTTTTATGCATTTTTTGCTGCACTCGGATTGTCCATAATTCCTGAAGATTTTACAAACAAGGGCAGGATAGATTTTACTGTTGTTATGGATAAAGGGATCTTTATTTTTGAAATAAAGATGAAATCAAATGTCAAAAATGCCGTACAGCAGATTAGAGAAAAAAAGTACCATGAAAAATACCTTAATAATGATAAAGAGGTATTCCTGGTTGGAATAGAATTTGATGAAGGGGATAAAAACCTGTCACAATTTGAAACAGAAAAGGTGGATTGACTGAATTATGCGATTGTTGTCGCAACTTATTCTTTTTTTCTTGACACTTGTTTGGAATTGTGGTTTCTCTATTAACATAAAAAAAGAGGAAACTTATGAATTTTTGCAAGACAGACAGATCTTATTTTTACTTTTGGTATTCTTTTTATACCCGTCTGCCTGTGTTGTGCTGATTTCTTCAAAACCCCCAAGCCGCAGGCAGACAACGCCTGCGGCTTTTTTATTTTAAAGTTTCAGGCAAAAAAACCTGCAAAGGAGTTGCCATGAAACAGATCTATGATGTCAATGTCAAAGAGTTCCAACCCCTGACCTCCCCGGTAGTTATAAAAGAGGAACTGCCAGTACCCGAAACCGCCGCAGCCTCGGTTCTTCAGGGCCGCAAAGATGTGGAGAACATCCTTGCCGGCAAAGACAAGCGCCTTCTGGTCATTGCCGGTCCCTGCTCCATCCATGATGCCAGTGCGGCCATGGAATACGCAGAGCGGATGAGAGAATTGAGGGAAGAGGTCAAGGATAAAATCAATCTCATCATGCGGGTTTACTTTGAAAAACCCAGAACCACGGTGGGATGGAAAGGGCTGATCAATGACCCGTTTCTGGATTCCAGTTATAATCTCGACCAGGGGCTTCGCCGGGCAAGGTCCCTGCTCATCGATATCAATGCCATGGGGCTGCCGACGGCCACGGAAATCCTGGATCCCATCACCCCCCAGTACATTGCAGGGCTTTTGACCTGGGTGGCCATCGGTGCCAGAACCACGGAATCCCAGACCCACAGGGAAATGGCCTCCGGCCTGTCCATGCCGGTGGGATTTAAAAACGGAACCGACGGCAGCCTGACGTCAGCGATCAATGCCATGCAGGCTTCTGGTGCCCCCCAGCATTTTTTAGGTATCGATCCTTACGGAAAAACAGCGGTGGTCTCCACCACCGGCAATCCATACGGCCACGTTGTCCTCAGGGGCGGTCCCACTCCGAACTATGACCCCGTCTCAGTGGGCAAAGCCCAGGAGACACTCAGGGAAAAATCGCTTATGGATTCGATCATGATCGACTGCTCCCATGATAACTCCGGACAGAAATTCAAGGGCCAGTCCTTTGTGTTCAAAAGTGCGGTGGATCAGCGCCTGGACGGCAACGACAGGATCATCGGCCTGATGCTGGAAAGCAACCTGTTTGAAGGCAGCCAGAAATGCAAGTGCAACGGAGATGCCTGCAACCTTGAATACGGTATTTCCATCACGGACCAGTGCATCTCCTGGGACACCACCGCCAGCCTGATCCGCTGTGCCTGTGATCGATTGTAGATGGAGCCCCTTTTCATGTCAGTTCAAACATGATGGCGATCTGGACCTTGATTCGGTCATCAAACAGGTTCTCCGGCGGCCTGGGAAGGGGGGCGGCGCTCTCCACCGCGGACAGTGCCGCCGCATCCAGGATGTCGTGCCCCGAGCTTTTGGCAATGGAAATCCCAAGGACCTGGCCATCGGCGGTGATGGTGAACACGACGTTCACCCGCCCCTGGGTCCGGTGTTTTCGGGCCTTTTCAGGGTAGGTTTTCCGGGTTTCGATTTTCATCCTCACCATCTGAAAATAGTCCGCTTTGGTGGCGAACACCGGTGCCCCTGCCGGTTCAAAACCGATTTGGCTGGGCTTTGCCGGCCGGATACCCGACACGTCGGGGACGGAGACGGTTTCGGTGATGGGAGACACTGGCTTTGCAACCTCCGTCTTTGTATCGATTTTTGGCACCTGCCGTTGGGGTACGGCGGTTTTTTGCGCATCGTGGATCTGTGGGGCGGTGCGCGGCTGCCTGGGCCGGGGAATGGACCGGGAAAAGGGCTTTGGTTCGTTGCGCATGGTCAGTTCAATGGGGGTGACGGCATCGGATCGGTACACCCCTGAAATGTGCAGGAACAATAAAACATGCACGGCCAGTGAGATCAGCAGCATCACCTGCATGGAACGATTCCTCTTTTCCGGCCGTGGCGATGTGGGGGGAGCCGGTGTCGTGTCAGTCATTGTTTGACCTGCAGGTTTTCATGTTACAGCCCCTTTTCCGTTGCAAGGCAGAGTTTTCCGGCACCGGCGGCCTTGGCCAGATCCATCACCCGCACCGCCTTGTTCAGCACCACGGCCCGATCGGCCTTGACCACCACCACCGGGTTCTGGCGGTTGGCCATCATCCCTTTGAGTGTCTTGAAAATCAGTCGGTCCGGCACCGGCTTGTCATGGATAAAGGCCCTGCCGTCCCGGTCCACGTAAACGGTGATCTCCTTTTTGGTCTGGGGGGCCGAGGCCTGGGCCTTTGGCAGTTTGACCTTGATCCCTTCGTCCACCATGAAGTTGGTGGTCAATAAAAAATAGATCAACAGCATGAACACGATATCGATGAGGGAAGTGAGGGGGGCCGCCATCTGGTATCTCGGCCGTTTTTTCCGGTGAACCAGCATAAATCAGGCCTCCTGTTTTCTGGTGATCGCCTTCATGAAGGTTACCATGCCGCTCTGGAGTCTGGCCTCGTAACGGTCCACCCGGGCGATGAGGTAGCTGTGGGCCAGCATGGTGGGAAGGGCCACGGAAAGACCCAGTGCCGTGGTGAGCATTGCCTCCCAGATGCCGCCGGCCAGTACCGCCGCATTGACCTTGCCACCCATCTCCTGGATCACCATGAACGCCTTTATCATGCCGATCACCGTGCCCAGAAGGCCCAGCAAAGGGGCGACATTGCCGATGGTGGCCAGGGCCTGGGTGTAGGCGGAGAGGTTCCTTACCTCCTCTTCCGTGGCGTTGACCATCACCGTTTCCAGAACCTCACGGTCCGTATCCTTTGCCTCTATGGCCTGGGCCAGGACCCTTCCCATGGGGGAATTGCTCTCTTGTGCCTGCTGAAAAGCCGTCTCCGTTTCCCCCTGTGCGATGAGAGCGGCTGTTTTTTGGGCAAGCCCGCTTCCCCGGGTCTGCATTCGGGCAAAGGTGATGATCCTTTCCAGGAAAATCGCCACGGTGACCACCGAGCAGAGCAGGATCGGGACCACCAGGAACCCGCCTTTGGAGAGAAAATCAATGGTGGAAGCCATCGGCACCGCCTGCAGAAACGTAAAATAATCACTCATCGGTTTTGTCCTTTTGATCGTGTGCATTCTGTGGGTTTATTCCCTGTTCGGTGACATCGGGGCGGCCGTCGAAATCCAGGTCTTTTTCCCGTTTGATAAGGGCCTCGGCATCGTCATAGGTTTCCCAGACATCGGCCTTTTTGTCCTGGTTGGTGTCCTCTTCCACCGCTGTCAGGCGGTTGTTTTTATAAAAGAACCACACTTCTGTTTCCCCGTCCCCGTCACTGTCCTTTTCCGCCCGCAGGGCCTGGCCGTTGTCGTCGTAGAACCAGAAAAGTGTCAGTTTTCCTGTGTTTTCTGTATCTTCGCCGGTTTTTACAAGCTTACCGCCGGCGCTGTAGTGCTCCACAAGATCCGGCCTGCCGTCCTTGTCATCATCGATCTCTTTTTTTCTCAACACGCCGCCGTTATAGTAAAACAGTGCTTCGGCCCTTTGGTCCTGGTTTTCGTCCAGTTCCACCACAAGGGACCAGCCCGGCCGGTTGAAGTGCTGTCGGGTTTCAAAGAACCCGTCATTGTCTTTGTCTTTGGCAAGGCGCTCTTTTTTTCCGTTTTTGTAAACCACCTTTAAATCGATGCGGCCGTCGGCGTTTTCATCCTTTTCAAGCCTTGCCACCCGATTGTTCTTGTAGAATTGCCAGGTGTCGTCCTTGCCGTCGGCGCTGGTATCCATGACCACCTTGTGGCGCTGTTCTTCTTTGTTGAAGAAAATTCTGGTGTCCATGGTTCCGTCCCTGTTGCCGTCCACCCTTTGAAGGAGGGGCTTTTTGTTTTTAAACACGGTGATTTCATCAATGGTGCCGTTGTTGTCCCTGTCCCTTTTGATCTCCTTGACCGTTGAGTCCTTGTTATAAGCGGTAAAACAGTCGAAAATACCGTCGTGGTCCGTGTCTTTTTTCTGGGATACGGGGTTTCCCCTGTCAAGGGTTGTGAACAGGTCAAATTTTCCGTCTGCGTTGGTGTCTTTCTTCTGTTTTGTCGGTGAGCCCCGTTCAAAGACCGTCACCTCATCGGGTTTGCCGTCATGATCGTTGTCCTTTTCCTGGCGGGTAACGTTTCCGTTGCTGTAGAACCGGACGGTTTCGAGATGGCCGTCCCCGGTCAGATCATGCCGGCTTTTTACGGGATGTCCCTTTTTGTCGTACCGGATCTGTTTTTCCATTTTCCCGTCACCGTTTTTGTCCACGGTTCGCTGAACCGGTCTGTTGTTTTCGTAGGTGTCACAAATATCAAATGTGGTGTTGCCGTCACTGTCTTTTTGAACAGAGGAGAGCCTGCCGTTTTTAAAATGGTACACGGTATCAAAACTTGTGCTTTTGTTGGTGTCTTTTTTGGTTTGAACCGGCTCGCCTTTGCCATTGAATCGGGTCACCTGGTAAATCCTGTTTGAATCGTCGATTCGCTCCTGGCGAACCACATTGCCGTTCTCCAGGTAATCCTTTGTATCGATGTGGTTGTCTGCATTGGTGTCCCGTTCAATTCTGGTTATGGATTCGTTTTCATAAAACTGGAACAGGTCCATTACCCCGTTGCGGTCTTTGTCGATCTCGAGTTTTTCGAGTTCTCCCTTCCCATTGAAAATGGCAATCCGGTCGATTTTTCCGTCATTGTCCGTATCCTTTTCAACCCGTTTTGCCAATGAAAGCCAGGGGATCGCAAGGACAAGCAATGCTGCGACGGCCGCTGTTTTATAATGGTTCATCTGCCACACCCCGTTTTTACGGACACAAAACAAAAAAACCACGAAAATCCTTAGGGCTTTGGCCCTGGGAACCTTCGTGGCTCTTTTTACAGCATCCGTATTTTATTGCAGCCGGGGTTTGTAAATCAGCCCGGCTGGTGTTTCTTTTTATCTGGTTTTTGCGGAGGTCACTGGAACACCCACAAATCTATTTCTCATGCCGAAAAACCGGCTTCCATCTTCCTGACGGATATTGTCAGACATGTTTACATCCCCGTTGAAACGGTGTCAACCTTTTTTTTAAAGGGGTATTTGCATGCGGCAAAGCTGCCGGCGTAACACGACTTTCATAGCAAAGAAAGTCAACATTAGAATTGATGTGCTGGGAGAATAGATGTTGACTGTATTATTAAAAACTGTTTAATATCAGGTTGAATGACCTCTATTGGTTGCATTTTTACAAAAAGTGTTTCCGGGAGAGTTAACTCTGTGTTGCTTTGTTTTAGGGCCATGGAAACAATAAACGACACCAATGCAACTGGTCTTTTTGCTTGCTTTCTGCGTTGCGGTAATGGGTACATATTTTCCACCACACCTGGCTTTGGGATGTGACCTTATATCTCATGATCCGAGAAGGGGCAGGATTGCATGACTGCACTTTTGTTGAGATGTTGCTATCCCCCCGGCCACCATTCAAACGCACAATAAATCAAGTCTGGATTCTTATTGCAAGAATTTTGGCACAATACCCTTGGAACGCAACATGAACCTTGTTTTTTAACGTACCGATAAAAAGGGGATTGACCTTTGGATCAGGAAACCTTTTTTCAAAACAAGTTTGAGATTGCCGATTTGGCTCACAGAATTGATATTTTACAAACGTGCAGTCTGTTTTCTTCGTTGGATCGAAGTGAACTTGAGTTTATCAGCCAAAGACTCGAAGAAGTCACCTTCGATCCGGAAACCCAGGTGATTACCCAGGATGTTCAGGGAGATTGTTTTTATGTGATGATTCAGGGAGAGGCAGAGGTGTACCGGATCGGTGATTATAAGGAAAAAATTGTTCTCTCCCTTATCAGGCCAGGTGACAGTGTCGGTGAGATGGGATATTTTGCTTCAGGAAGGCGTCTGGCTTCTGTTAAAACCCTTACACAATGCCAGATGTTAAAGATCGGTTATGATCATTTGGATGATTTTTTAAGAAGCTGCCCTGGTCTTACCAAAAAATTTTTAAACCTGATAACCTTGAGACTCAAGGAGACAAATCTTCAGTTTCAGGATACGGTACTGAAACACCGTAAAACCGAACGGACCCTGGAGAACATGTCAACTATTTTGAGCATGTCTGACATGTCCGATCTTAAGATTGGTGTTGACAGATTGATAGAACGGATCGTTACCACTGCCAGTAAGGCCCTGGATGCGGAACGGGCAACTATTTTTCTCATTGATCCCTTTTCCAATGAATTGTGGTCTAAAGTCGCCATGGGGGTTGAAAAGCGAGAGATCAGAATTCCCATTGACAAGGGGGTCGCGGGGTGGGTTGCCAGGAACGGTGAAATGGTAAACATTATCGATGCCTATGAAGACGAACGGTTTGACAGCACCACTGACAGTGCTCTGGGGTACAGAACCAGAAATATGTTGTGCGGACCGTTGAAAAACCCTAAAGGCATTACCATCGGTGTTATTCAGCTGATAAATAAAAAGGGCCGCAGGTTTAACGACTCAGATGAAAAGCTTTTAGCTGCCTTTGCCTATCAGACAACCATTGCCGTTGAAAATTTCAGACTCTGCCGAAAAATTATCAAAGAGCATGAAAAACTTACTGTCTTTTATGAGGTAAGTGGTGCGGTTGCCCAGACCAATGATCTGGAGGCTCTTTTCCATATTATTGTCAATAAAATTTCCCATGTTTTAAATGCCCAGAGAAGTTCTCTGTTTCTTGTGGATAAAAAAACAGATGAACTTTGGTCAAAAGTTGCGGAACAGTCTGAAATAAAGGAAATTCGTTTTCCCATGAACCAGGGGCTTGCCGGGCATGTCGCCACAACAGGTGAGATGCTCAATATCCGGAACGCCTATGAAGATCCACGGTTTTCCCCTTCAGTTGATAAAAAAACCGGGTTCAAAACGAAAATGGTTCTTTGTTCTCCTGTTGTCAACCGGGAAGGCGTTATTATTGGTGTCGTTCAGGTCATCAATAAAAAAAAGGGGGTTTTTGAAAAAGAGGATGAAGAGCTTTTGTCTGCCATTTCCTCCCAGATTTCTGTTGCCCTTACCACGGCACAGTTGATTAAGAACCTTAAAGAGCTTCTCTCTGCTTTTCTCAAAAGCATGGCCTCGGCCATTGATGAAAAGTCTCCTTACACTGGGGGACATGTCAAACGGGTCGTCAGCTTGAGCATGTCCATAGCAAAAACAATCAATGACAGTGATGATAAGAATTTTGAGGGAATTCGTTTTGACGAGGCCCAGATGGAAGAGCTCAGGGTCGCCGCATGGATGCATGATATTGGAAAAATAGTGACCCCCCAGCATGTGATTGATAAAGGCAACAAGCTTGAGAAACTGATAGATCGGATCGAAGGCATTGAAACCCGTTTCCAATTGATTGAAACATTGGCTGAAAATGAGTTCCTCAATAAAAAAACGGAGCTGCAGATTCAAGGGGATAGCTGTGAATTAATGCTCAGCCAGATCGAAGAGGCTTTCCAAAAAAAAGTTGAATCTTTGAGGGATGATTTTGGTTTTATCCAAGCATGCAATAGAAGCGAGTTCATGTCCGATGAAGCAATTGACAGGATAAACGCCATTGCAGAAAAAACCTATACCTTCCACGGGACAGTTTCTCCTTACTTAACGGAGGATGAGGTGAAAAATCTCTGTGTTCGTAAAGGCACTTTAACCGCACAAGAACGTAAAATTGTTGAGAATCATGTGAAAGCAACAGAGAAAATCACCCGGGTACTGCCTTTTCCTGAGAATCTTGCCCGTGTATCGGAATTTGCTGCAAGCCACCACGAAAAACTCGACGGCACAGGGTATCCCAACCAATTATCTAAAAAAAATCTGGCAGTTCAATCCCGTATTCTTGCCATTGCCGATATTTTCGAAGCGTTGACGGCACAGGACCGGCCATACAGGGGCCCAATGAAATTGTCCCGGGCAATCAAGATCATGGAGTTTATGAAAAAAGAGAATCATATCGATGCAAAAATATTTGATCTGTTTATTAATTCAGGTCTTTATAGGAGGTATGCCGAAAAGCACCTTTGCTCTGATCAGATAGATATAACACACAAGGAAAAATATAGTGGGCTAGTTTGATAGAAGTATCGTTGTTCCCCTGGCTGGCGGTTAATGTTTCCTTTACAGTGCATCCAACTTCTGTTCCAGTGCTTTTGATCCGTAGGGACAGACAGACGAGCAAATTCCGCAGTTATGACCATTGTGAAACTGAAAGTAGTGTTCTTTTTTCCATTGATCACACGCCCGAACATCCAGTATCTCTTCACGGGGCACCCCAGGATACCAGGCAGTGCCTTTCAATGCCTTTGCAGGGCAGGCTTCTACGCAGCGCATACAGTCACCGCAGAAGTTTCTCTCCACTGGGGGACCACATGGGAGTTCAAGGTCGGTGAAAACGGTTCCCAGGCGAATCCACGATCCGAAGGGGCGGGTAATGAGCTGGCAATGACGACCTATCCAGCCTAATCCTGCCCGGGTGGCTGCAGTCTTGTGGGGAAAGTCTCCTTTGACATTAACCGTATCGGTACGATCCGAGGCTTCAAGTGGTCTCTGTCGAAAACCTCGGATGTTGATTTCGGCTGCTAACGCCAGGGATAGTTCATTAATATGATCGTTCACCCTTGCATACTCATCAGCATATTCTTGGTTCGGCCCGTTGTGGATCCCGGCCATTATTTGGGGGTTCATTGGAATCACCCAGGTAATCGCCAAGGGGAATCCTTGTCCTGACTCGTCCCGGGGAACGGAGAAACTCCGCAGATCCGCCGCACCCCACAGGGTAATTTTGCGGACTTCCATCCATCGAGTCAGCCAGACAGGGGTCATTGGTGATGATTCAGACATTTCACGTCCTTTAGGGCCATGGAAAAAATAAAATTCACCATAAGTCTTGTCTTTTTGCCCGTCTTCTTCGTTGCATCAATGGGCACATATGTCAATATGCTCCCATTAATGCGCCTTGAAGAC
>Ga0102940_1002308_pt1 | contig 11561 bp, 8 predicted proteins | sample SalPonR2_C_D1_MG_FD_78215 | JGI IMG/M metagenome (GOLD analysis project Ga0102940, IMG submission 78215) | Salt pond soil microbial communities from South San Francisco under conditions of wetland restoration - Salt Pond MetaG R2_C_D1_MG | ecosystem: Environmental > Aquatic > Marine > Intertidal...
TAAGCGTCAGCCCGAGCAGGTTAAGTGAAAAGTGGAAGCGGTTGCGGAGGAGGCTCCGCAACGCGACTTTAAGGTCACTGGGTATCATATCGGGTGATTTTTCGAATGAGAAATTGAAAGTTCAAAAGTTTGAAGGTGATCGAAAGACATCAAACTTTTGAACTCTCAATCTCGAACGCTTTACAGCATCTGCTTGGCCACCATATTCTCGGTGACGACCTGCCCGTCGAGCAGGCGGATGATGCGGTTGCCGAATTCGGCGCAGTACTGGGAGTGCGTCACCATGATGATGGGAGCGCCTTCGTTATTGAGATGGACCAGGGTTTTCATCACGTCGTTGCCGTTGGCGCTGTCGAGGTTACCGGTAGGTTCATCAGCCAGGATCAGCTTGGGGTTGTTGACGATAGCGCGGGCGACGGCGACGCGCTGCTGCTGACCGCCGGAGAGCTGCTGCGGAAAGTGATTTTTACGATGCATCATATTCATCCTTTCCAGCACCTCTTCTACTCGCTCTTTACGTTCCTTGGAACTCACTTTCGTGTAAATGAGCGGCAGTTCCACGTTTTCAAACACCGTCAATTCATCAATAAGGTTAAAGCTCTGAAAGATGAAGCCAATGTTGTTCTTCCGCAGCTGCGAGCGTTTGCGCTCTGAATAATTGGATACTTCATGATCCAGGAAGTGATAATCTCCCCCGGAAGGGTTATCGATCAGGCCGACTATATTTAACAAGGTGGACTTACCACATCCGGAAGGCCCCATGATGGAGACGAACTCACCTTCCTTGATTTCTACATCCACATTGTTGAGAGCAGTCGTTTCCACCTCTTCGGTGCGATAAACTTTAGTGAGATTTTTGGTGCGAATCATGATCGTTAATGGTTTGTGGTGCAGGGCAGCAGCGCCTGCGAAATCTTGAAATAATTATTTCAGGTGATTTTCATTTAAAGGTTACTTCAACACCAGCTCATCCTTATCCCCGAAGTTCTCATAGCTAGAGACAATCACTACATCGCCGGGTTGCAGGCCGTCGATCACTTCGTAGTAGTTAGGATTTTGACGGCCGATCCGGATATCGCGCTTATGGGCTACATCGGTTCCTTTCTCGACGATGTAAACCCAGTTGCCACCGGTCGACTGATAGAAGCCGCCTTTGGCCAGCAAGGTGGCCTGGGTTTCATCGCTGAGTGAAAGTTTCAGGGAGATGGTCTGTCCACGTTTGATATTTTCAGGGCGTTCGCCGGTAAAGACCAGGTCGACCTCAAAGGCGCCGTTGGTTACCGTCGGGTATATTTTCTTGATGCGCAGATTGTAGGTCTGCCCGTCCATGGTAAAGGAGCCCTCCTGTTGAGGGAAAACACGGGAAATGTAAAACTCATCGACGCGGGCGCGGAGTTTATAATCGTCCAGCACATCCATCTGGGCGATACGAGCGCCTTCCGTGATCAGCTCGCCCACTTCCGAATCCATGGAGGAAAGCTGGCCGCTGATCGGGGCACGCACCGTCAGGTGATCGAGGCTCTGCTTGGCTACCTTCAGGTTGCGTTCCATCAGATCGAGTGTCGTTTTCATCTGATTTTCCTGCAAAGCATTGGCCAGGCTGTCTTTTTTAATCGTGGCAATGAGCAGATCCCGGCGGCGCAGCAGGTGCTCGTATTCCGCTTTTGTTTCTTCATAGTCCACCTGAGAGATTACTTTTTCACTGAAGAGTTCCTTATTTCGACGAGTGCGATCGTCAAACAGGTCAATTTGGAAATCGATATTCAAAGCCAGTTCACGCAAGTTGAGTGACTGTTGTTCCCGCAGTACCTCGTTGCTGCGGATAGCGTTGATCTGTTGAATGATCTGGGCTTCCTGATTCAGCACCTGGAGCTGCAGGTCGGGATTAGACAGGCGCATGATTTGTTGTCCTTCCTCGACCATGCTGCCGTCTTCTACAAATATTTCCTCGATACGGCCGCTCTCCACCGCGTCAATGTATACGGTTTTGATCGGCTCTACGGTGCCGAAAAGGGTGATGTATTCTTTAAAAACTCCTTCATTAATGGTGTCGGTCAGTAGGCGCTCGCCTTGCACATTAAGACGGGAAGTACCCGCATCGCGCAGAATGGCGGAAATCAGGACGCCCAGAGCGGCGATGGCCACCGTGTACAGCCCGATTTTCTTAATGTTGAATCTGTTCTTTTTTATCTTTTTGTCCATGCTCATATTGAAAGCCTCGTTATCTTGTGTACTGTCGTTTGTTTGGAATAGTTACAGGAAAAAAAGCAATACAGGGAAAATCCTTGCGCTTTGCTGACCACCGCCGCTTGCTCCGAACTACTTCTTAGTCGGAATCGACCGGTGATTAGTTACAAAAAATCGGGTGATTTCTGTCTTTTAGAAATAGAAACCAGAAGCTGGATTGAAAACAGGGTATGGTAAAGCGTGATAATCGGGTGATTGCTGGTGTTTGTTCTGAGGCCCTGTTCCGAATCACGGGCTCCGGTTTCTCTTCTTGTTTTTCTGCAGTTCTTTTCCTGAAAAAAATAATTCGGGTGATTTCCAGGATCACCCATAGGAAGGCAAGGGCCGTGCCAATATTCAATCATCCGTATTTACTGCGCTTTCTCAAAGATTTGCTTTAATTCCTTCGTGTTTTTGTACGCTGACGCACAGGCAGTGTTCGATAACGAACAGTTAAATCAATTCCAGCAAGGATAAGACGGCAAAGGGAGAATCACTTCTTCAGGCGCGCCATTCGGTCCAGGTAGTTCTGCTGTGAGAAACATGCCACCTTTTCCTCTCATTCAAAAGCCACTTCAATATCGACGGCTTCCACCGGTTCCTTTTCCCAAGCTTTCAGGTAGGTATGGATTCGCTGTGCAAAATGATCCGGTTCTTCGGCGTAGAGTTTTTGTCCTAGCGGGAGGGATTTTTCAAACAGCCACTCCTGGTATTGGGTGGCGACCGCTTTGAGGGTTTGGGGAATGATGCCTTCGAGTTCCGGGATATGATCCAGGGTTTGTTTGAATTCGAGCAAGTCGTGATGATCGCCCTGCAGGTCGCTGAGTTCGTGCAGCTCATCCCGCCATGGGTTGATAATGCCCGGCCAGCCCCACTTGAGCAGGCGCAGTTCGTAGCGCAGGTATTTCGTGCGTTTTCGCCATTCGTGGATGCCCTCCGAGGAGGGATCGTCGCGCAGGGCATGGAAGGCCTTGTAGCCTCGTTTATAGGTTCTGCGAACGCTGTGTACTACCCCGTCCCAACCGCGGTCCTGGAGTACGATATCATTGATTTCCTCCTTAGCCTGGCGAAGGCGGTCGGCCACTTTCTTCAACAATTCCGGCCGGCTGCCGTCGTCCGGAACGTATTCGGCTCGGCGCGATTCCAGGATTTGCGCCACCTCATCGAAGGCGCTTTTATAGATAATTTCACCAAAACGGTCACGCAACATATTCAGCGATTCGATCACGGCGGTGGCGTCGCGCATATCGCTGATCAGACGGGCGGCATCGCGATACCAAATGTTTCGTTCTTTATAGGCCGACTCTCCCAGGTCATCGCGGATCAATCGCCAGGCGGCACGTATTTTTTTGCAACGCTTGCGGGCATCATGTACGGCCTCATGCAGATCAAGTTCCTGCTCCAGTGATTCGATGGCTTTATCGGCCTGACTGTCGACTACCTTTTTAACTTCGGCATAAAAGGCGCTGTCGTTTTCTATCGTGTAACTCATTATTCAAATCGTTTTCCCCGGTGTGGCTTCCGGCTCTTTCCAAATTCACGTAAAGACTAAGCGAAACATTGCGGAAGCACTGGAAATTAAGCGTTCCTCCCAGTCTTCGCATCTTTCGTCCCGGGTATTATTTTTTTAATTTAACTCAGAAGAGACTCCCGGTGTTCGAGAAGGGCCTTTCTCATCCGCCGTATATCGTCGGGACGGGTCCGGCAGCAACCTCCCAGCAAACGGGCGCCGGCCCGGTACCATTGCACGGCGGCTTCTCCGAAGGCGAAAGGTTGGCCGGCTGAGGTCCAGCAATGGCGCCCGGCGTCCCAGGCCTCGCCGCTATTGGGATAGGCCAGCAGGTATTTGGAAGTGTTGTTCCAAGCACTATCCAGTAAGGGGCTGATGTATTGCGGAGGGCTGCAGTTGATTCCAACAGCCTCTATCTGTTGAGAGGTGTTAACCAGGGCGACGGCATCGACGAAAGATTGTCCCTGGCAAATATGCGCTTCGTCGCAACAGCTGAAACTGATCCAGGCCCGGGCATGCGGGAATGCTTTCAATAAAATCAACAATGCTTTTGCTTCTTCCAGACAAGGGATGGTTTCTATGGCGAGCAGGTCAGGCCCCGCCTGCAGCAGGGCTTCCAGCCGCGGACGATGCCAGTCGATCAACTGCTCCACCGATAAGCCGTAATTACCCCGGTATTCAGAACCGTCAGCCAGAAAAGCTCCGTATGGCCCCACGGAGGCTGCCACCAGGGGGCGCTGCCGCGAAGCGGAACCGGCGCTCTGTCGCCAGAACTGATCCCGGGCTTCCGCCGCCAGTTCCACGCTGCGGTGAAGCAGCCTGACGGTACCCTCCCCCGAAATTCCCCGGCGGGCAAAACCTTCGAAACTCGCCTGGTAACTGGCAGTTATGGCTATATCGGCGCCGGCCTCAAAATAGCTATAGTGCACCCGGCGAATCAGATCCGGCGCGGTGTGCAGAAGCCGGGCCGACCACAAGGGGTCATCCAGGTCGGCGCCGCGCTGCTCCAGTTCAGTAGCCAGCGCCCCGTCGAGCACAACAAAACCTTGCTGTTCCACGATCTGCTGCAGTGAATCCATGGCTCTAGTAAAAAAAATCAGAAAAAAATACAAGACAGGAAAAATAAGAAGAAAAGTATAAAGTAGGGAAGCCTTTGCGGCGAGTCCGGACAAATCCCTGAAAAAAATCTGCTCGCCCAGTTCAGAAAAAAGGCTGTCCCCTGCCCGTTCTCAGTAGCCTCAACGGATAAAACCCCAGGTAAAATGGGTACCGGACATATGGGAACAGCCAATTGCTTTCATTTGGTTGCAAGCCGTTAAACTTTCTAATTTTAGTAAGCAGCCTATCGGATAAATTCACAATGGCCTGCGAAGATCAAATGTTGTCCTCCACGTTATTACTTGTCAGTCACATAGCCTCAGGCTATTCTCCTCACTCGTATTGCGTTCAGAACAAAATTTAGTCATTCGCATCTCATCAGGATTTGTTCGAAAGGTTGCGGAGCAGTATAAGTTTTAGAATACGGCCTAAAAAATCAATTGTTCTAAAAATTCACTGACGCTGTAATTTAGGCAGCCACCGAATAAAGCTTACTGGAAATTTCTTTCAAAATTCAGAAAAGACAGCGGCAGCGACTCAGGGTATCGAGACGCTGCCGCGGCGCAGGTAGGATTAAAATCGTAAAAAAACTCACTCTCTCAGAACCCCGAGAAGGGCACTTGTTTGGGTTAGATTCAAAGCAAATATGGGTTTTCCCAACACAATAAATCCAGATTTTTATTGCAAAAAGTCGGATTTTTATTGCAAATCGTCTATTTGACATCATCCGGAGTACTCATCCCGGTAGTTAGAGGGCGATTTTCCGGCGTATCTGGCAAAAACACGGCCAAAGTAGGAAGGGTCGTTATATCCGGTTTTATAGGCAATTTCACCGACTGACAGGTCCGTATCCTGCAATAATATTTTTGCTTTCTCCATCCGAATCGACTTGATCATTTGAATAGCTGACATTCCGCTTATTGCTTTCAATTTCCGGTGCAGTTGGGTGTGACTCACACCGAGCTCCTTACAGAGTTGAGGGACCGAAAAATCGGGATTGGCCAATTCTTTTTCCACCTTCGCCCTGAACCGGAGCAGGAAGGGATCTTCCTCTTCTCTTTCGCCGGTCAATCTTCTTGCTCCCCGGGTAGGCGCCGTTTGTTTTTGGAATACGACCTGCAGGCGCTGCCGCTGAAGGAGTAACTGTTTGACTTGTTCCTGCAGCTCCCGGTCGTCAAAGGGTTTGGCCAGATAGGCATCGGCGCCGGCAGCCAGCCCTTTAACCCGGGAATCGGTATCGCCCAGTGCTGTGAGCAGGATCACGGGTATATGACTCGTCCGTTCATCTTCCTTAAGGTGGCGGCACACCTCGTAGCCGTTCATTTCGGGCATCATGATATCACATAGAACCAGGTTGGGAATTTTTCCGAAGGCCTTATCGAGTCCTTCTTTACCTCCGGCAGCAAATGCTAAGGAATACCGGTCCTTCAAACAGTAAGCAATCAATCGCCTTACCGCAGCATTATCTTCGATGATGAGGATTTTGTCGCCGGCCATTGTTCCACCGGTCTTCTCTGCTTTTGTTGCACCGGCAAGAGGGAAGGCCGGCAAAGAAAACGGGGAGGGCGCCTCTTCTTCCTGTGGAGCTCCCTTTTTAATGGGTAATCTTATTGTAAAGCAGGCACCCTGCCCCGGTTGACTATCAACACTAACGGTTCCACCTAACAACTGTGTTAACTCCCGGACGATAGTCAGACCTATCCCCGTCCCCGCATACTGTTCATGATCGGAGTGAGAAAACTTATCAAAAATACGGGGAAGTACTTCAGGATCAATACCGGGGCCAGGGTCCGATACCTGTAACTTCATCCAGTTCGACTTCCGGGACAGCCTGACCAGCACCTGTTCTTTCGGCGGCGTATATTTAATTGCATTACTCAGCAGGTGGCTCAGTATTTGCATGATCTTTTTACGATCGTAATTCATTAACAGGTAATCCTGTTCCGCCTGAAATTCCAGCTCAATATTTTTGGCGAAAGCCTGACCCTGAAAGGCATCGGTAAGGTACTGTACGTACTCGACCAAATCACCATAAATGTACTTGACCTCCATAGTAGCCGCTTCAATACTGCGAAGGTCCAGTAATTCGTCAATGAAGTACTTAAGCTGTTCACCGTGCTCGTAGATCAGCCCGAGCTCTTCTCTTTCCAGAGACCGCCCTTCCTGGATAGCCCGGACAACCGGTTTGGTGATCACCGTAAGCGGCGTGCGGAAGGCATGGGTGATATGGGTCATGAAGCGATTTTTGATTTCATCGAGGATCCGTAATTGCTGCGCCTCCTTTCGAATATTCGAGCGCTTGACCCAATACCGGTAAAAAAGCAAAGCGCCCGCCAGTAACAGCAGGAAAAATAAAAGGCCAGCCCACCAGCGTTGCCACCAGGGAGCCGTAATGTCGATGTTCAACCTGCGAATTTCAGGGTTCCAGACCATCTGATCATTGGCGGCCATTACTTCGAAAGTATAATTGCCTGGAGGTAATTTTCCATAATGCACCCTATTCTGATGATAAAGATCCGTCCATGCTTCATTCAGCCCAAGCAAGCGGTACCGGTAGTGATTATGGCCGTGGCTCAGATAATCAAGGGCTACAAATTCAAAGGACAGCGTATTCTGCCGATAGTTTAGGCGGAGGCTTTCCAGTTCGCCGATATAGCCCTGATTGCGAAAAGGTTGTTCATTGACTTCCAGGCTGGTCAGATAAACCGGATACGATGGTCCGGTATCCAGAAAGACAGCCTCCGGCGAGAAGCGGTTGAATCCATTGGCGCCGCCGAAATAAAAAGTACCATCTTGCGCTTTCAAAGCCGCGCGGCTGTTAAACTGGAAACGCTGCACGCCGTCTTTCGGGCCGAAACTGAAAAATTGCTCTGCCGTTCTGTCGAACTTGCTCAGGCCCTGGTTCGTGCTTACCCAGATATTTCCTTGCTCGTCCTCCAGTATCGCATGAATATATTCGCTGGCCAGCCCCCCTTGCTGGAGGTAGCAGTTCCAACTCTCCTCTCCGTCCCGGCGGTAACACAGGCCTTTATTGGTTGCCAGCCACCATTCTTCCCTTGCTTCACTACGCCAAAAAGCATTGATTTGATACCCGTGCAGACCTTCTTCCAGCAGGCGAAAATCTCCGTTCCGTTCCAGCTGAAGGAGGCGGAATCCCTCATAACCTGTTGCGGCCATAACTTGCTGCGCATTACTCCCTGCGAGGGCATGAACAGGCCCCTCTCCGAATACCTCTATCCGCCGGGTATGCAGATTTCCGGAATGTATACTGTATACGCCGTCTGCTGCCGCGACGAGCAAAAGGCTATCGCTCCATTCAAGCAGATCATTGACGGCGACAGCCTTTGCCGGTACAGAACCGGCAAGCAGCAACTGCTTCCACTGCTGTTCGCGTCGATCGTAAAAGAAAAGCCCCCGATTAGTGCCGCCCCATATACGGCCGCCGTCCTCTTCCAGCAGACACCGGAAAGAAGCAGAGCTATCTGCCGGTTCAAGAGAAGCCGGCAATATCCGGGAGCTTTCCTGCTCCGGATCAAAAACAGATACCCTCCCATCCGCCAGTGCTATCCATACTTTACCGTCAGCAGATTCTTCCAGTGCCAATATGCTATTGTCATAGGAGAAGCGATGGGTGTGGCCGGCCGGCAGGTAATTTTGAAAGGGCTTTGGCCAGGGAATAATTTTATTCAATCCGGAAGGCGGTATACTCACCCATACAATACCTTGCTCATCAACAATCAAATCGCTGTCTTTTCCCGGACGCGGACACAGCGGACAGTCCGGTGTATCATTCCAAACCACGAGCTCCCCGGTAGCAGGCGTAAGCCTGCATAATCCCGCAGAAGCCGTAACCAGCCACCAAGCTCCCGAAGAGCATGAAGCAATACGGAATACGGGGCCGGAAAGCTCATTGTCGTAAGTAGTGGCATGTACTTTCCTTTCGGCTGTATCCAGGCGCCACAGGCCTTGCTCTACCCCTAACCACATCATCCCCTCCTTATCAAAGACAGCTGCGTGAACCTGAGCGGACGCTCCAACTAAATTATCCGGCCTGTTCGAAAAATAAAACTGACTACTCTCGTTCGCCGGGTCAAAACATCGCATCCCGCTGTCCTCCCGAAACCAGAAGCGCCCGTGGTCATCCCGCAATATAAAATCAGAGATACCAGGCTGAATCCGGTAGTTGGAGAAGACCTCAAAAACGCTTTTTTCGCCACTGCGGAAATCTAACCGGCATAAGCCTTCCCCTGAACTCATGTACCACAGGTAAGTAGAATCAGCGTAAATGGGCCTGGCAGGTCCGGTAATCGGCCTTGCCTCTACCGTATCGGGAAAATGGTAATCAAATAAATCACTGTGGCGCCTGTAGCGATTGAGACAAAGCTCTGTGCCTATCCATATATCTCCCCAACTGTCTTCCACTATTCCAAAGACGAGGTTCCCGTATAAGGTGGTGGAGTCCCGTTCCCTATGTCGGAAAACTTTAAATCCCTGCCCGTCGTAACGGTTAAGCCCCTCATGGGTGCCAATCCATAGAAATCCCCGCGAATCCCGGTAAAGGTCAGTCACCACCCCCTGGGAAAGACCATCTTCCACATTCAGCGTGAATACCTGCTGACCAGCCGGATCCGGTATCTCGTAGGCGGGGGGCTGGGCTGTCAATAAACCTCCCCCACCCAACATTGCGGTTGAGTAAGCCAGGCAGTATGCTGCTATCCTGCCCCACACCATTGCCTTAATCGAGACGTTCTCTACTGTTACCACATCTTTCAACTTGTAATTCAGTAATACGTCTTTTTATAATTTGTTTTGCCCAGGAGAACCCAGAGGATAAAATAGTGTATTGCTTCCTCATATAAACAAAGATAGTTATCCTTGCTCTATATTGCCACCGGTGACTGTATAACCCTAAACCAACTGATCACTGCAAACGGGACACCAACCTGGAAAAGCTTTTGTCATCGGGAGAACTCCTCCCTGGCAAGGCAGCCCACCAGACTCATAACCAACTGCCTGTCAGAAATTTGCACAGGATATAAAGTGCGAAAAAAAACCGGATCCGGGAACGGCTTCGTATAATTTTTTGTAACTTTTGCAGAAAAACTGCCGCCTTCGCGAAAAAAAATTGTCCCTTGTAATGGATATTATCATTCGCAGTATAATTTACTGCTTTTACAAGGGTTAACAAAGAGGGAGGGATTAAACAGAGCTCAGAATAACAAGTATTTAGGATGTGCGTGCCGGAACGGTCCTTTTTCACGCTGTCGGCTATCTGCTAAACGCACCCTTTTCAAAGAATTTACCGCTTAATGAAGCACGATGCCAAAATACTTATCGTGGATGACGAAGAGGATATTCTGGTCAGCATGAAGCTGTTCCTCTCCCAACACTTTAAGAGAATCACTACGGAAAATAACCCTTATCACGTACCCCGCTTGTTAAGACAGGAAAAGTACGATCTCATCCTACTGGACATGAATTTTCGCCGGGGCGATACCAGCGGGAAAGAAGGGATGCAATGGCTAAGTAAGATTCTGGAACTCGAACCCTCCGCTAATGTCATCATGATTACGGCCTACGCCGATGTCAAGACGGCCGTTGAGGCTGTCAAAGCCGGCGCCGTCGACTTTATCGAAAAACCCTGGCGCAACGAAAAGCTACTGACTACCCTGCTTTCTGCGTTCAAACTGAGTGCTTCCAAAAAACAGGTCAAACAGCTCAAAGAACAACAGCAGGTACTCAACAGCGACATCGAGCAGCAGTTTGGCGAAATCATCGGTGAATCACCGGCCATGCAGGAAGTCTTCGCCATCATTGAAAAAGTCGCCAAAACAGACGCCAACGTACTCATCCTCGGCGAAAACGGCACCGGCAAAGAGCTGGTCGCCCGGGCGATCCACCGTCATTCGCCCCGAAGCAAAGAGGTGTTCATTTCCGTGGACCTGGGAGCCATACCCGATACGCTCTTTGAAAGCGAGCTGTTCGGTCATGTCAAGGGCGCCTTCACCGATGCCCGGGAAGATCGCACCGGCCGCTTCCAGCTGGCCAGCGGCGGAACACTCTTCCTCGACGAAATCGGCAACCTGTCGCTTCCCTTGCAGGCCAAGCTGCTCTCGGCCCTGCAAAGCCGCAACATCCGCCGCATCGGCTCCAATGAAACCATCCCCATCGATATCCGGATGATCTGCGCCACCAACATGCCCCTTTACGAAATGGTGGAGGAAAACGGCTTCCGACAGGACCTGCTCTACCGGATCAATACCGTGGAAATTACCCTGCCCCCTCTGCGCGAACGTATAGAAGATATCCCGATTCTTATCGAACACTTCCTCGAAACTTATACCAAAAAATACCAGAAGCCCGGTCTGAAAGTCAGCAAAAACACCATGGGTAAGCTACAGGTCTATCACTGGCCCGGTAACATACGCGAACTGCGGCACGCCGTCGAAAGAGCTGTCATCCTCAGTGAGAACAACGAGCTGGAACTATCCGATTTTATCTTGCAGGGCGACAAGGACTCCACCAAGCAGAAGGCCGAATTCGATAGCTACAACCTCGCCGATATCGAGCGCTGGGCCATCCGCCGGGTGCTGACCAAATACCAGGGTAACATCAGTAAAGCCGCCGAGGAGCTGGGGCTTACCCGCGCCGCCCTGTACCGGCGACTGGCAAAGTACGATCTGTAAAAGTTATTGGTTCTCAGTGCTGGGTCGAGGAAGAACCTTGA
>Ga0102940_1002310_pt1 | contig 11551 bp, 4 predicted proteins | sample SalPonR2_C_D1_MG_FD_78215 | JGI IMG/M metagenome (GOLD analysis project Ga0102940, IMG submission 78215) | Salt pond soil microbial communities from South San Francisco under conditions of wetland restoration - Salt Pond MetaG R2_C_D1_MG | ecosystem: Environmental > Aquatic > Marine > Intertidal...
CACCCCCAGGCCGTGTTCGCGTTCGATCTCGACCGTGTAGGCTGGATGCAGGCGCAGTGCGTCAAAATCGATATCCCAGACATCGACTTCCATGCCGAACGATTCCATCAGCGCGGCGACACGGCGCTGGGCCGGCGTTTCGAAACCGCCTTCGCTGGGGATGGCGATCAGCTCACAAAGCGTCTCGACCAGCCCGTCGACATCGATGGCGGCGAGCACCTCTTGCTCGTCACGGTTCACGCGAGCGCTTGCCGGAGATCGGCGATCAGGTCTTCGTGGTTCTCGATACCGACCGAGTAGCGGATCAGGGTTTCCGGAATCCCGGCGTCGGCGCGCTCGGCAGCCGACAGCTCGACGTGGCTGGTGGTCGCCGGCGGTCCGACCAGCGTGCCGACCGATCCCAGGCTGGCGGCACAGTGGGCCAGCCGCAGCCGGCCGATCAACTCGCGCACGGCATCGAAGTCGCCGGCCACCGAAAACGCCAGCATCCCGCCAAAACCGGTCATCTGCCGGCGCGCAATTCCGTGGCCGGGGTGTTCGGGCAGGCCCGGGTAGTACACCGCCTCGACCCCCGGGTGCGCTTCGAGGAATTCGGCCACGGCCTGGGCATTGCGGTTCTGCCGCTCCACGCGAAGCTCGAGCGTCTTCAGGCCGCGGCTCAGCAGGAACGCCGACATCGGATCCAGCGTCGCGCCGTTGATTTCGCGAAAGTGGAAGATCTTCCTGACCAGCGCGCGGCTTCCGCACACGACCCCGCCCATCGCATCGGAATGTCCGCCGAGGAACTTGGTCGCGCTGTGGACGACCAGGTCCGCGCCCAGCCTCAAGGGCTGCTGGTTTATCGGAGTTGCGAAGGTATTGTCGACCACCACGACCGCGCCGGCCGCATGCGCTTTGGCCGCCAGGCGCTCGATGTCGACGACCTTCAGCGTCGGGTTGGTCGGGCTTTCCAGATAAAGGACGTCGCAGCCCTTGTCTATTTCCGCCTCGATCGCGTCGAAGTCGGTCGTGTCGCACAGCGCCACATCGATGCCGAAGCGCGGCAGGAACTCGATGAACAGTTTATTGGTGCCGCCATAAGTATCTTTGATCGCAACCACCCGCTCGCCCGGCGACAGCAGCGTGAACAGCGTATTGCTGATCGCGGCCATCCCGGTGGCAAAACTGGTCGCGTCTTCCGCGTCTTCGAGCAACCGCATTCGCGACTCGAAGTCGTCGACGGTCGGGTTGGTGTTGCGCGAATACACGTGGCCGGGCTTTTCGCCCCGCCCCACGGCGGCCCATTCGTCCAGGTCGTCGTAGGCGAACGTCACGCCGTGGAACACCGGCACCACCGTCACGCCTTCCGGGGCAACGCCCGACCGGTCCCCCCACACGCAGCGGGTCGACGGACCCAGTTGGTCTTCAAACGTATCCTTGCTCATCGACGTCCACTCGCGGGCAACATGTTTTCGCGAGCTTACCTCACATTATTCACCACCCGCTCTATTACGGCGCTGCCAGGCATGGCAGCGACAACGATCGATAGCCCGCGCCGCGCCGATTTGACCTGGACAGTCCGTTCAGCCAACCGGTTTTCTGACGATTCAATTCTCTGCTTCTGAGAATCTCTTGGGCATAATGCCCGCATGGCAGATTTCCAGAACGCGACTGACGCAACGATCCTGACACCTACGGCACGGCTTTCACGGACCAGAAAACGTCAGCTGGCCGAGACCCGGGCGGACGAGGGCGCTCATGCCTGGCGGACACCGGAAGTGCTTTCCTTTTCGGCCTGGCTGGGCAAGCTGCGCAGCGAGGCGCTGATGGCTGGTGCAATCGCCAGGGTACCCATTTCGGCTTCGCAAGCCCGGCTGCTGTGGCAGCAGGTCATCGACACCGATGTGTTCGTCGGCGAGCCGCGGGTGCATGCGCTGGCCGAACGCGCCTGGCGCACCATCCATGAATACAAATTGCAACACCCGCGCGACTGGCCTGAGCCGTTGCTCTCCGACGACAGCCGGCAATTTCGCGATTGGGTGGCTCGCTTCGAGCAGCTTTGCGAAGAACGCGGGGTGATCGACGAGTGGGCTCTTGCCGCGGCACTGCCCGCCCTGATCACCGCGCATCGACTGGCGCTGCCGGACCGGATCGAACTCGACGGCTTCGAACTGCCGCCAAGCCCGTTGCAGACCTCGATATTCGACGCGCTGGAATCGGCAGGCGTCGAAATCCGGGGAGTCGAACAAATCGGCGTGGGCGCGCAGCCCGATATCCCCCCGATGACCCTGCACCAGTTCATCGAGCCCGACGACGAGTTGCGCGCCGCGGCCGAATGGGCCCGGGCACGCCTGGATACCCGCGCGGGTCACAATTCCGACCAGGCCGTCACGACCGCTATCGCAATCGTGGTGCCCGACCTCGCGGGCCGGCTGGCCCGCGTCGAGCGCATTTTCCGGCAGGTCTTCGACCCGTCCGGCTTTGCCCTCGGCGAGTCCGGCATGGAACCCTGGCACTTATCGCTGGGCCTGCCGTTGGCGCAATGGCCTCTGGTCGCCGATGCGCTCTTGCTGCTCGGGCTGGATCCGGCGCGCATCGACCAACCGACGGCCGGCCGGGTCCTGGCGTCGCCTTATCTGGCCGGTGCGGATACCGAAGCGCGCCGCCTTGCGATTGCAACCGCAAATCTGATGCAATGGTCGCCGTTCGAAATCACCGGCTTCGAACTGATGGCGACGTGCAGGAAAGCCGGCGCGAACAAGCTTGGCGAGCAACTCGGGGTCTGGCGCGCGCTGCGCAACGAGCACCGACAAGAAGCCTGGCCCTCCGAATGGGTGGAGCGCTTCCAGAAAGAACTCGAGACGCTGGGCTTCGGCCGCGGACGCCCGCTGGATTCCCGCGAATTCCAGGTTCTCGGTCGTTGGCACGATCTGCTGGAGGAATTCGGTGAACTCGACGCGGTTATCGCGAAACGGGTCCCGCGCGGATTTGCGCTGTCGCTGCTCGCCGAGCGCGCGAATGGTGCGACCTTCCGCGAGCGCAACCCCGGCTGCCCGGTGGAGATCCTCGGCGTGGAGGAAGCGCTGGGCGCGGAATTCGACGCGGTGTGGATCGCGACCCTTGACGCCGACACCTGGCCGGGCGCGACCCGCCGCGATCCGCTGATCCCGGGGCCGGTGCAATCTGTAGTACCGACTGCCACCAGCGACGGCAAGCTCCAGCGCGCGCGGCTTGAACTGGCGGGAATTGCGCGCGCGGCCGAAGAAACAATCGGCAGCTTCTCGACGGGTAGCGACGACCAGCAACGCCAGCCCAGCCGGTTGCTGCAGGCACAGCAAGTCATCAAGCCCTCTGCAGCCATTGACCCTGAACCGGAAACACCGCTGGAACGCATCGCCGACGATGTGCACGCGCCCGTGCTCGATGCGTCCGCAGTCCGTGGCGGGACCGGCGTGCTCAGCGACCAGTCGGCTTGCCCGTTCCGCGCGTTTGCCGCACGCCGGCTCGGGGCGCGTGAACTTGCCTCGCCCCGCCCCGGCCTCGACGCAGCCGCGCGCGGCAACCTGATTCACGTCGCGCTGGAATTGTTCTGGAGCGGGCTGAAGGACCGCGCCGCGCTGGTCGCCCTCGCACCCGACGCACTGGAAGAGCGCATCGCCGCGGCCGCCGGACACGCGCTGGGCCGCTTTACCGAAGCACACCGTCTGCTGCTCAGCCCCGCTGGCCGCAAGCTCGAACTGCAATGCACCCGCCGCACGCTGGCGCGCTGGCTCGAACTGGAGCGCTCACGCGAAGAATTCCGCGTACGCGCGACCGAGTACAAGATCGTGATGGAATTCGCCGGCCTGAGGCTCGAAGGCAAGATCGACCGCATCGACGAGACCCCGGCAGGCATGGTGTTGATCGATTACAAGACCGGAAGGGCCGGCAGGAACGGCTGGCGCCCGGACCCGCGCATCGTCGATCCCCAGTTGCCTGCCTACGCACTGGCCATGGAACCACGCCCGGCTGCGCTGGCGTTCGCGCGGATCCGGCCCGACGAGCTCAAGTTCGACGGGCTTGCTCGGACCGACGCCGGCATCCCGGGCGTGACCGAGCTGGCTGCGGCAAAGGGCGCCTGGAAGGAAACGGAGGACTGGAACACGCTGCTGGCCGAGTGGCAGACCAGCCTGAATGGTCTTGCGATCTCCTTCCAGGAAGGCCGCGCCGAGGTCGATCCGCGCGATGGCTACGTGTGTCGCACCTGCCATCTGCACGCGCTTTGCCGGATTCACGAGCGACAGGTGATGAACGACGCGGGAGGCGAGGCATGAGCGACCGCCAACAACGGCTGGACGCGGTCGATCCGGGTCGCTCCGTGATCGTCCAGGCGCCGGCGGGTTCGGGCAAGACCACCCTGCTGGTCGAGCGCTACCTGGCGTTGCTGGGGGTTGTCGAAGAGCCGGAGGAAGTACTGGCGATTACCTTTACGCGCAAGGCGGCGGCCGAAATGCGCGAACGCGTGCTGCGTTTTCTCGAACCCGGGTTCGAAACGGAAGAACCCCATGAACAGGCAGCAGCCGAGAAAGCGTGCGCCGTAGCCGACAAGGTCGAGCGCTGGAACCTGACGGCCAGCCCCGACCGGCTGATGATCCGCACCATAGACAGCTTCAGTCATTACCTGGCGCGCACCATGCCGGTCGCCAGCCGTCTGGGGCCGGTGCCGCAGCCGGCCGACAATACCGGCGCGCTTTATCGGCGCGCGGCCAGGCGGGTGCTCGAATCGCTGGAGAGCGACGAAGTATCCTCGGGTCTCGGGGCCGACCTGGAACACCTGCTGTTATGGCGCGATCACCGTACCCAGGACATCGAGGACCTGCTGGTCTCGCTGCTGGGCAAGCGCGAACAGTGGCTGCGCGTGCTGGGCGTGACCGGCCGGCCCGATCGAGAAGCCTTCGAGCAGGTGCTGCAGAGCGTCGTTGTCGATTCTTTGGAACAGGCACGCAGCGGTCTGGATGCAGCGCTGGCGGCGATCCACACCAGCGGCGACGAAATTACCCATCTGCTGCACTTTGCCGCCGACATCCTGTCGGCCAACGGACGAGAATCCGATATCCGGAAATTCGGCGCTTGTCATGACGATTGTCATGATGATCGTGATGACAAGCGTGACAGCATGCCCGCCGCAGATCCCGGCAGCCTGCCTCGATGGCAGGCCCTGGCCGAGGCGTTCCTGACCAGAACCGGGTCCTGGCGCAAATCGGTCACCATCACAACGGGATTTCCGCCGAAAACGCCTCAAAAGGCTCGCTTCGAGGAACTGCTGGTCTCGCTTGCCGACGATCACGAACTGGCCGAACGACTGCACCGCGCCCGAAGCCTGCCGCATCCGCGCTACAGCGACGACGAATGGCAGGTGCTGGGCGCACTGATCCGCGTGCTGGAGCGCGCCGCCGTCGAGCTCGAACTGGTGTTCGCCGAAGCCGGCCAGACCGACTTCACCGGGCTGTCGCGCGCTGCGCTGCAGGGCCTGGGCGACGAGGATTCGGGCTTCACCGACCTGGGGCTTTACCTCGACAACCGCATCTCGCACATCCTGGTCGATGAATACCAGGACACCAACTGGGCCCAGTTTCACCTGCTGGAGAAACTGACCCATGGCTGGCAGCCGGGCGACGGCCGCACGCTGTTCGCGGTCGGCGATCCGATGCAGTCGATTTATCGCTTCAGGGAAGCCGAAGTGGGCCTGTTCATGCGCACCCGTGATCAGGGACTGGCCGGGCTGACCCTGGACTCGTTGCGGCTCGACCAGAATTTCCGCTCGAAGTCCGAAATCGTCGAATGGGTCAACGACACGCTTGGACCTGCGTTTCCGATCAAGGAAGACATCGCCGCCGGCGCGGTCGCCTATGCACGTTCCGAACCCGGACGCGGCCCGGGCGGCGCCGTGGAGACGCTTGCACGGCCGGATACGCGGCTGGAGGCCGAAGCGATCGCCGACCGCATCGGCCGGGCGCTGGCCGAGAACGCCGGCGAAGAGAACTACAAGGCCGCTATTGTCGTTCGCGCACGGAGCCACCTGGCCGAAATCCTGCCGGCGCTCAAGGCCAGGGACATTCCTTTCCGGGCGGTGAAGCTGGATCCGCTGGCAACCCGGCCGGTGGTCCAGGACCTGCTGGCGCTGGCACGGGCGATTCGCTTTGCCGCCGACCGCACGGCGCTGCTGGCGGTGCTTAGATCTCCCGTCTGCGGACTGACGCTTGCCGACCTGCACGCGCTGGCCGGCGACGGCGCCGACCCGCTGGACGCCGACGCACTGGACCGACTTGGCGAAGTCGCCCTGCAGCGCGCCCGACGGGTGTTTTCGGCGCTTGCCGATGCACGCGATCTTGTCGGAAAGCGCTCGCTGCGCGACCGGGTGGAGGGTGCCTGGCAGCGCCTTGGCGGCAGGCATTGCCTGGCGCATCCGGCGTCAGAGCTCGCCGAAGCACGCTTGCTGCTGGATACGCTGGAAAGCGCCGAGCAGCAGGGCCTGCTCGATGACTGGAACGATTTCGAGGAACTGCTGAGCCAGGCCTTCACCGAAGGCGACCCGCCTGACGAATCGGTGAAGCTGGAAATACTGACCATGCATGGGGCCAAGGGCCTGGAATGGGACCTCGTGGTGCTGCCCGCGCTGGACCGAGGCACCGGCGGCGACGATCGCGAACTGCTGTACTGGCTGCCGTTCACACCGGATCAGGGCGATGAGCGCGTGTTATTGGCGCCGCTGCGCGCGGCCTGGCAGTCGGACAACACCCCGTTGATCGACCTGATCCGTTCCGAGCAAAAGATGCGGGCCTCCTTCGAGAATCAGCGCCTGCTCTACGTGGCCGCGACACGCGCGCGTCGAAAACTGATCGTCAGCGGCGTACTGGACCCGGGCCGCGACACCGTCAAGCCGACCACGGGCAGCCTGATGGAGCTGCTGTGGCCGCAGGCCGGACGGGGATTTATCGAGGCGCTGGATGCTTGCGAGGCTCACGACAGGCCGGTACTGCATGCCGACTCGATGCCGGATCAGTCGATTCGGCGCGTCCCGGACAAATGGCAACCGCGGCTGGGCCAGGCCCTGGCGTGGACGCCGAAGCTGCCGCCGCACGAGCGCGAGGTGGAAATCGAATTCAACTGGGCCGGCACCCAGGCCCGGCGCACCGGCACAGTGCTGCACCAGCTGCTGGAGCGCGTCGGCAATATCGGCATCGAGCGCTTCGACGCCGACCGGAAACAAGAACTGGCTTCGCGCATTCCGCAACTGCTTCGCGCGCTGGGTACCGGGCCGAAAGAACTCGACGACATCGCAGCCATGATCGTACGGGCGTTCAGGAATACTCTGGAAAGCGATACCGGCCGCTGGATCCTCAGCGGCAAACACACCGACGCCGCCTGCGAACTCGCGCTGTCGGGCCGCATCGAAGGCAAGCTGATCAACGCCGTCATCGACCGGACTTTCATCGATGCCGACGGCACGCGCTGGATCATCGACTACAAGTCCGGCTACCATGAGGGCGGCGATCTCGAAAGCTTCCTCGCCGAGGAAGCCGGACGCTACGAAACCCAGCTGGGCCTTTATCGAAAACTGTTCGAACAGATGGGCGAGCGCGATATCAAGACCGCCTTGTATCTGCCGCGGCACGGAGAATTGCGGATTGTCTGATGCACCGGCTGGACGCGCCGTGCAGTCGGAGCGCAGCCCGGCATAAACTGGTAGAGGATCAAAACCGTATCCGGGATCTTCGAGTATCGCGGCATAAACGCATAATGGCGATGCAGAATCGCGATTGGAATTGGGATTGCGATTGGGAAGCGAAGTTGATGGGCAACGAAAAACCAGATTCCGAAGATCAGCGCGACCGCCGCGACAAGGACGAAGACGCCACCAGCCTTCTGACCGAATTCGACTCTCGGCCCGCCGCCGAGGATGACGACGATGAACTCAAACTGCCCGGCTACCAGGTGTTGCGCCAATTGGGCAGCGGCGGCATGGGCCTGGTCTTCCTGGCACGCCAGATCGAGCCGGTTGATCGCCAGGTCGCGATCAAGCTGATCCAGCGCAGAATCAGGAACCCTGCCAGCGAGGTGCACTTTCTTGTCGAGCGCCAGGCCCTGGCGCAGATGCAGCACCCGGCCATCGCCCAGATCTTCGAAGCCGGCACCAACCCGGACGGGTTTCCCTATTTCGCCATGGAATACGTGCCGGGCGAAACCCTGCTTGAATTCTGCAACATCCACAAACTGGATATCCGGGCGCGGCTCAGGCTTTTCATCGACGTCTGCCACGGCGTATCGCACGCGCACCAGAAGGGCATCGTTCACCGCGATCTCAAGCCGTCCAATATCCTGGTTTCGCTGGTCGACGGCACGCCCCGACCCAAGATCATCGACTTCGGCATCGCGGTGGCAGAAACCAGCGCCAGCGAAAGACGGCACCAGCTTTCGGTCGGCACACCGGTCTACATGAGCCCCGAACTGTTCGACGACACCGCCAGCTTCGATACGCGAGCCGATATCTATTCGCTGGGGGTCATCCTGTGCGAGTTGCTCTGCGCTCGGCGTCCGTATCCGGGCAAGTTGTTCAGGGGCACCGAAACGTCGCTCATCCTTCAGGCATTGAGCGAACAATCTCCCGCTTCGGCTTCAGCATTGCTGGCCCAGGCAGGCAACGATGCCGGGCGCATAGCCAGCGAGCGCAACACAAGCCCCGGCAAACTTGCCCGAAGCCTGAGAGGCGACCTTGACGCGATTGCCCTGAAGTGCATCGCGGCGCAACGCGAGGCCCGCTACGCCAGTGCCGTCGAGCTCGCCGACGATATCGGCAATCACCTCGAACGCAAGCCGGTACGCGCCATGGGCGAGGGCCGCGGATATCGCCTGAACAGATTCGTCGCGCGCAATTCCTGGGCGGTAGCGGCTGCATCGGTCGTCATCCTGGCACTGGCCACGGGCATGACCCTTGCACTGATGGGCATGAACCAGGCGCGCACGCAGCAACGGATTGCCGAGGCACGGACGCAGGACCTGGAGCGCATGGTTACGTTCCAGCAATCGATGCTGGGCGATCTGGATCCGCGCCTGCTCGGCGAAGGTTTCGTCGAGCGGTTGCGCCGACAATACGCGCAGTCATTCGATATCGCAGCCGACAACGGAACAGTCGAAGCCGGCATCGAAGCATTCGAGATCGCCGTGGGGCAGATCAACCCGACCGACCTGGCGCAGGACCTGATGGACGAGTTCATGCTCCAGCGCGCGGTCGAGAACATTCAGCAGGATTTCGCCGACCAGCCGCGCCTGCAGGCCGATCTGTACCAGACGGTGCGCGACGTCTACGACAACGCCGGCATGATCGAGAGCAGCCTGCCGCTGGCCCGGCGGATTGTCGACCTGCGGCTCGAAGCGCTGGGCCCCAACGCGACCGCCACGCTGCATGCGCGCCAGAACTATTTTCGGTTGCTGTCGCACAGCGGCGACTTTGCCGCCGCACGCGAGCAACTCGACGAAATCATGGCGCGCATGGATATCGAAGATCCCGAGCAGCTGGCCTTGCGCCACGATACCTGGGACAGCCTGGCCAACCTGCTGGTCAATACCGGCGAAAACGACGACGCGCTGGAAAGCGCGCTGGGCAACCTGGAGCGCGCGGAAGCGGAGCTGGGTCCGTACCATGCCAGCACCGTACGGGCGTTGAACACCATTGGCTATGTGCATGCCTTGTCGGGCAACTTCGAACCTGCGCTGGATTATTTCCAGCAAAGCGCCGACCGGGCACGCGAAAATTTCGAGCCGTCGGACCTGGCTTACTACAGCGCCAGGCTGAACGTGGGCGCGGCGCTGAGCGCGCTTGGGCGCGACGAGGAAGCGCTGGAGGCAAGCCGCGAAGTCTTCGAGATCCTCAGCACCGAATTTGGCCGCCGCAATGTATCGACGCTGCGCGTGATGAACAACATGGCCCTGACCCTGATGGATCTGGAGCGCTTCGACGAGGCGGGCGCCCTGCTCCGGGAAACCATGGTGCTCGGGCGCGAAACCTGGGGCGTCAACAACCCGATCACGCTTGGCGTGCAGCAAAGCCTGGGCGGGTTGTACATGCTTACCGACAGGCCAGCCGAAGCACTGCCGCTTTATGAATCCACGCGCCAGTGGCGCGAACGCATGCGGGGGCCTGAACACCCGGATACGCTTTCGGCAATGCAAGACGTTGCCCGGGCGCGCCTGGCTCTGGGTCAGCCGGAGCGAGCTCGCGTGCTGGCGGAGCGCGCCTACGCTGTGCAGCGCGCGGCGCCGGCCAGCGGTGATGAGGATCTGCTCGCGAGCATGCGATTGATCGCGGAAATCCATGAGAATGCGGCCAACCAGGAAGAAGAAATTCTATGGCGCCAGCGGCTGCTGGAGGCCCTGCCCGATGACGGCGGAGAATTCACCGACGCGGAAAACGTCGAATCCAATATCCGCCTTCTCGAGCTCGCAATGTCGAGCGAGGGGACACACGATATCGCCAAAATGAAAGCCGTAATAGAAAGCCAGTTCGCGCATGGCGGCGAGAATCTCGATCCGGCGAAAGCCCGGTACGCGGTCCTGGTCGAAAAGAGACGTTGACCATCGGCAGGGTGCCGACAAATGCGTCATCAGCAAGTCCGGTCGGTGAAGTCCCAGACTGCCAAACCGGTCGACCCCCGATACATGGCCGAGTACTTCCACTCCCTGAAGCGAAACGTCAGTCGCAGATCACCCGGTTTCGGCCACTGCGCTTGGCCTGGTAAAGCGCCTCGTCTGCCCGGCGCATCGCGGGTTCGACCCGGTCTTTTTTCGCTTCCAGCCGGGCTACGCCGATACTCACCGTGACGCGGAACGAATTATCACGATAGTCGAACTCCTGCTGCTCGACCGCGCGACGAATGCGCTCTGCCACGTCGCATGCTTCATCCCGCCCGGTTTCAGGCAGCAACACCGTGAATTCTTCGCCGCCCCAGCGGGCCACCGTGTCGACCGCGCGGACTTGCGCCCGCACCTGGGTGGAAAGCGCCTTCAGCACATGGTCGCCGGCGTCATGGCCGAAACGGTCGTTGACGGTCTTGAAATGATCGACATCCATCAGCAGCAAAGCAGTGCTTTGTCCGTAGCGCCGCACCCGCCCCAGCTCGGCCTCGAGCCGCTCCTGGAAGGACTGCCGATTCACCAGGCCCGTCAGGTAATCGTGGGTTGCGCGCTCGTTGAGCAAAGTCTCGACATGCTTGGTATCGCTGATATCTATCATGTAGCCCGACCAGATGTCCGGACCAGCGCCCTTGTCGGGATTCCTGCTCGATGAAATGCGCAACCATTTTTCCTGGCCGGAGGGCAGAATCACCCGGAGTTCGATAAGAAATTTCGTACCGTCCCGATTGGCCCGGCGGTCTTCGCCATGAAAGCGCGCACGATCGTCTGGATGGATCAGGTCGAAAAGCACCCCCATGTCCCGCTCGACAGCCTCCGGGGCTATACCGAACAGCACGACGGAGAAATGGCTGCAATACAGGCAGCGCGGAACACCTCCGGAGTCGATCACGTAGTCGTAAAG
>Ga0102940_1002311_pt1 | contig 11549 bp, 7 predicted proteins | sample SalPonR2_C_D1_MG_FD_78215 | JGI IMG/M metagenome (GOLD analysis project Ga0102940, IMG submission 78215) | Salt pond soil microbial communities from South San Francisco under conditions of wetland restoration - Salt Pond MetaG R2_C_D1_MG | ecosystem: Environmental > Aquatic > Marine > Intertidal...
GAATCTTGTTGGTCTTTACAGAGTGTGTTAATTGTTGTGAATCAAAAATTTAAAGCTATGAAGACTATAGATAAAGAAAATCTTAAAAAGAAATTAGACCAAAATGAAATTACTTTAATCGAAGTGTTGAGCAATGAGAGTTATGAAAAAGAGCACATAAAAGGTGCTGTTAATATCCCATTGGAAGAAATAGGGCACAAAGCTAAAGCACGTTTTAATAAGGATGAACCCATAGCAGTTTATTGCTCGAATTTTGATTGTGGCGCCAGTCCGGCTGCGGCTAAAAAGTTAATCGAAATGGGATTTGAAAATGTGTATGACTACCAGGGGGGTAAGCAGGACTGGAAAGATGCAGGATTACCAATGGCGTAACAGTTAAGTTGTATTTGGAATTACGTAATAATTAAAAAAAAAGATACGAATGAAGTTAAAGATTATCAGCGACATAAAAAAAGGAAAAGAAAACATCATTGTTTATGGACTCAAGCTGGCACGCTACCTTGAATGGGAGGTGGACATTATTCATATGGTCGATCCACGAGCAGAACACGGAGTAGCCAGTACCTACTCCGATTCTCAGACCATCACCCCTGGTCGAAAAATGACACCTGATGAAATTATACAACGTGAGATAAATGAAAATCAGTCGGCTTTAGATAACTTGATTAGTGGTGAAGGAAGCCGGTTAGACTATCCCCTGAAAATAAACAGTGTAGTTGAAGAAGGGGCAATAAATGCAAAATTGCGCAAAATTGGGCAGGATGAAGATACCGGCCTGATTATGGTAAATTCAGAACTTGATAATAATGTATTGTCATCGCAGAGTGAGCTTTTCGATCTTATGAAGATTATTCCTGCACCATGGTTAATTGTGCCGTCAGGACACCAATTCCAATCTTTTAATCATATGATGTTGCCAGCTGAGTTTTTAGAACTCGATTCGCCACAATATCCGAAAATATCTTTCATCCTGAAGCATTTTAATTCACGGATAGAAGCAGTGGATGTAGTGAAAAAAACTTCAGGAGAGCTGGATAAAAAAACCGCAAGCTGGATTGAGAGTGCCCGCGATATTTTTACAGCTTCCACACTGGAAGCAAAAGAACTGGAAGGTGTTGACTACAATAAAACATTGATTGAATATGTGAAGAAGACGAGGCCCGATCTGTTATTACTTCTAAAAAAGGAGAAAAGTATATTCGAACGCTTGTTTAAAAAGGATTTATTGAAAGATTTGATCGAAAAGACCAATCTTCCATTGTTATTTTATAATAGCCATTAAAATTTGCGGTTACTGTTTTTACGCTTAAGCATTCTGAAATGTCCTATAATTCGAAACTTACCTTTGCTGTTGATGATATAAACTCCGAGCAGGATCAGCGCCATAAACAGTAGGTGCACAGGCAAAATAACTTCACCGTCAACTACGCCCCATCCAATGGCAAATACAGGAATAATGTAAGTTACAGATGAGGCAAACACAGGAGGTACATGTCGAATTAAGCTGTTCATGAGTAGCATGGCCAGCGCTGTGCCAATTACACCTAAAACCATCAGAGCCATCAAATGGTAACCCCAACCTTCATGCGTAATAGCTGTGCGAATATCTGTTGTGAGCAGATATCCCAGTGCAACGGGCAACAAAAACATAAATGATAAACTTGTGATTTGTATGCCTGAGAGGTGCGATAGACGTGCCTTTATCTCATTCATGTTGGTGCCATAGCATATGGTGGCAAGGACTACAAAAAATGCATAGCTGTTAATGTTGCTGAGGTCCAGGTCTTCTCCGGTAGCAATAAGTCCGGCAGCTCCCATAAGTCCGAGTATTAATCCTATCACCTGCATCCTCAGGATTTTAATTTTATAAAATGCCAGCCCGATGAACAAAGTGAACATTGGAGTGAGCGAGTTAAGCATTCCTGCCATGGAACTGTCTATGCGGGTTTGGGCTTTTGTAAACAAAAATGCAGGTATGAAACTACCAATAAATCCAGCTATTAGTAAGCTTTTCAGGTCTTTGCGTTTGAGTTGTTTGATGTGTCGGAGCGATAAGGGTAGCAATGCCAACGAAGCACTCACTATGCGAATGGCCGCAGCTTGCGGACTGGTAAAGCTTTTAAGACCAATTTTCATTAAAATGAATGAACTGCCCCATACAAAAGCCAGTAAAATTAGTGTTGCGTATTGTCCCCAGCGTTTTTCGAGATACATGGATTATTTAAATTTAAAGTTCGAAGTTAATTATTTCTGATCCACTTTGGTTTAGAATGCTGATTTTTGCTCATTATTGTACCATTTCGAACATTCAATGTTTTTCCCATACGACGTTATTCATTAGTAGCATCAACCATCATTCACAAAGTATAATGCATCACAATTTCTATGGATAAACTTTTTTGTGTTGAATTTTTCCTGGTTTCAAGATAAGCTCATGAGTTAGGGAAAAGTGGGCTGTTCACCAGCGTGCAGTTTTTTGGCTGAACTGGCATTGAAACAGCTTTTTTCATAAATTACCTGGAATTTGATAAATTGTAGTGGAATCTAAAAAATTATATTATGCAATTTCAATACAAATGGATATGGACTTTTACACTTATCGTGTTTTTTTCGATAAGTGCACAGGAAACTAAAGCCTGGCCGGGTAAAATCGTCAGCTCTTATAAAACGCCCGGAAACATAGCAACGGGACTAACCTTCGATGGAGAATTATTATGGGTGGCCGATCGTGCAGCAAAAAAGCTTTATGGCCTTAATCCGGATAACGGAAAAGTAAAAAAAGAGCTTGAATCTCCGGCCTACTGGCCGATGGGCATGACATGGGATGGTGAGGCGCTTTGGAATGTCGATGTAAAAGGAGGACTTCCGCTTAGTGAAAACTATCATGGAGTTGCTTATCGTATCGACCCGAAAAGCGGTGAAGTACTGCGCACTGTTAAACTTTCCGTTAGCAAGGCACAGGGGCTGGCATGGGACGGTCGCTACCTCTGGGTGGCCGATGATGGACTTAATGTAATTGAGCAGGTCAATGCCAATGATGGAACCACCATAAAATCTTTTCCGTCGCCTACCCTCAATCCGAACGGGATGACCTTCGATGGAAAGTATCTTTGGATTTCTGATCGCTACCGTGATGAAATTTATATGGTTTCGCCCCGCGACGGATCTGTCATACAAATTCTGGAGGCTCCGGGACATTATACACATGGCCTTGCCGTTGCCAACGGACACTTATGGGCAGCAGATTCTGAAGCAGATAAAATATTTAAACTCATAAAATCAGATAAAGACCGTTACAGAAGATACAACCCGAAAAAAGTGCGTGTAACACATACACACGAGGCAACCAATTTTGGGCCAGGTATGCTTACTGATCTCGATATACATCTTGCAATACCCACTGATCGCCCGAATCAGGATATTGAAGGTGAAATAGACTACTCAGATGGTATGACCGATAAACCTGAGGATCACTGGGGGCAAAAAACAGCTCATTATGAGCAACAAAATATTGAACCTGGTTCGCGTTTTAAAGCGCAAATGACGGTTGATGCTACATTGTACGAGGTGCGTTACTTTATTGACCCTGCCAATGTGGGTGATTTGGAAGATGTGCCCGAAGACATACGTAATCGATATCTTGCCAATAATGAAAAGTATCAGTTCGACCATCCCATCATAACCAGGGCGCTTGAAACTGCCCTTCAGGGCGAAACAAACCCTTATTGGATGGCGCGCAGGCTTTTTAATTATTTGATTGACCATATGTACTATGAAATGGTAGGTGGATGGAATACAGCTCCTGCTGTACTCGAACGTGGAAATGGTTCATGCTCTGAGTATACTTTTACTTACATTGCCATGTGCCGCGCAGCAGGAATTCCGGCTCGTTATGTCGGGTCTGTCGTAATACGCGGCGATGACTCCAGTATGGATGATGTATTCCACCGTTGGGCAGAAATTTATTTGCCAGGGTACGGTTGGATTCCGGTTGATGCCAGTCGTGGTGATAAGAAATTATTACGCGATCAGGCCAGTTCGTTCGGTTACCTGGCCAACAGATTTGTTATTACCACACAAAGTGGAGGTGGCTCAGAAACCATGGAATGGACCTATAACTCCAACGCTTTCTGGAAAACAGAGCCTAAAACTTATGTGGTGACCGATCATTATGCTGATTGGAAGCCCGTATCAGAATAAAAACAGAAATTAGGGGTTGCCCCATCCTTTTTGAACTTTATTGTGCCGGGGGTGGGGCATTTTTTATAAAATTATTCGAAGTCCCGCAGAGAAGTCAATGCGGCTGAGGCCGATTTTTTCTTCGTCTTCTTCAAAGGTGTAACTGTCTGTGTATTCATCGCTTTCCATCTCAACGGAGCTTATGGTGCCACCCACAAACCCGATATGTGCCCCCAGGAACAGGTTTTCGAGTAGCTCTATGTCCAGCCCAAGGCTTAAATTAAATCCTATGTTTTCGCCTGTGGTAGTTAGTTCAAATGTATCAACCTTTGCTATATCTTCATATGAAGTATACCCGAAACCACCAGACACTATTGCCCAAACTTGTTCGTATTTGCTTTTGATGTAAAATTGTGGGCCTAAATATAAAATGGTAATGTGATCACTCATGGTACCGTAAAACGTGCCAACGTCTTCTATACTTAATTCAACACCATCCATGCTGTTTGAGCTCTGGAAACGGCTGGCATGAATCCCAATGCCTGCATTTTCTGAAAAGAATATACCAATATCGCCTCCCAAATGGTAGCCCTTTTTCAGCTCTTCGACATACGATTTGAACTCATCAGGTGTATATTCACTTACCTCACTTGTTTGACGAGATATACCGCCGTAAAAGCGGGCAGTGAATTTTACGGTATCTTTATTTGTTTTGGTGTTCGCACTTGCGATGTTGTGGTAATAGCCCAGTTCAAACGTTTTGATTTTGCTCTTGGGTAGTACGCTGTCTCTTACCACTTTATTTGATGCATAAGTGAAGGCTATTTGTTCAAATCCTTCCTGGTTGATGTTGCATTTAATGGAGTCATTGTTTTCTGTTACAATGAGGTCTTGCGATAGTAAACCCAGCGATATTATTAAGAAAAGGAGGGTGGTAAAATAAGTTTTCATTTGCGTGTTGTTTTGTTTTCAGTCTCAAAAATACAATATTTCACCACACTCACAAATCATTGTTAAATTAATGCGACTCAATAAATTTTTGAGTAAAACTATGTGTGCCGTTTTTCCAGTGTATAATGTACAATCCGGCTGGTAATTCAGGCAAAGGCTGTTGTTTTTTGTTTATTTGGCCTTTGTGCACAATATTTCCACCAAGGCTGTAAATATAAATCATGCCTGTGGGGTTGTTTACCTTGAAATGTATTGTCTGAGACTGTTGATTTACAAAAAACGGATCTTCGATTTTATTGTTGAGCATAGCAGCTGCACTTGTGGTTGTGTCACATATAGGGAATTGGTATTCGGCTACAGTGCCGAAAACCTGCTCCTCCGGCACATAAAAGGCTGTGGAATCTCCGAAATTATATCCTCCGCTGTAGTAGCCATTTGTGAGGAAAATAATTCCAAATTGCTTTGCTTTTTCGAAGTACATATCGCTTATCAGTCCGTATGCCTCGCCCGGATGACCTATCATGGTTGTTTCTGGTAGTACAATGTCTCCATTGGCTGTATTGGTAGTAATTTGCATGCCGAGACCCCATTGGTTAAAAAGATTGTAATAATTGTTGCCGTTTGAGCCGTTGTAGGTCCAGGTAGGTTTATGCATCAAATCAATGGTTGCTTTTTGCAAAATTTCTATATTTTCCCATTGGCCTTCATTGGCATGCATAGACATAAAATGCATCAACTCTTCGGCTGTAATGCGCAGTCCGCCTTGTGGGGCAAACACGAGTCCATTGGAGCCAATTGTATAGGAGGTGCTATCAAATGGTTCAGGTGGTGTGCCCTGGTAATGATCTGCCTGCGGAACAGCGTTTCTGTACAAAACAGCCACGCGATTAATATCGGGGAGGTGGTCAATATTGAAACTTCCGCTTATGTTAAGCGGCGTTAAAATTGAGTCGCGAACAAAACGGTCGAAGCGTTGACCCGAGATTTGCTCAATGAGCGTGGCTATAAGGCCAAAGTTAATGTTGCTGTAGGAAAAGTAGGTGCCGGGGACGGCATTAAGCCACATGTCGTTCGTATAGTAAGAACCACCAATTGTCAGTAATTCAGAGATGTGGGGAGGGGGTGTTTCATTGTATGTGGATGATAAAAAGCTGCTATAGCCTGAACCATCAACTAAACCTGATGTATGGGAGAGCAGCATGCCAAAAGTTATGCTGTCATCGGGATAATTAGGGTTTTGGATATTAAAGTCAAGGTAGTTATTAATGTTGTCCTCTAAAGCAAAATTATCATTTTCAAAAAGTTTCATTAAAGCCGATGCTGTTACAGTTTTTGAGATGGATGCAATGCGAAAATATGTTTGGTCGGTAACTGCTATTTCCCGGTCAATATCTGCTAGCCCGTAATAAAAGCGGTCGCTGATTGCTCCGTTGCACATCACAATAACCGACATGCCAATTAACTGCTGCTCCTCTGCAATGTTTTCAAGTGTTTCTTGGTAGTTTTGTGCTTGATGTTGAGCGAAAACGCACACCACCAGCGAAAGTGTCAGGAAAAACTTCATAGCTGAATTTTTTCCTAAGATATGGTTAAAATATTTCCTGTAAAAATAATCTGATAGCAGCGGTAGATTATTCATGCGTTGAGGTAAAAAAAAAAGAAGGATTAATTGAATAATCCTTCTTTAAATGAAATGTTGCAAATTGATTTTATTGTAAAGTCCATTCATCATTGCCCGGCAATGAATAGCTGTCTTTTGGGTAGTCAATATCTTTGCGGCGGTACTCGTAACGGGCAATCAGGTCCATAACTTCGTCGTCTTTTGCTCTTTTCTTTTTAATGTGTTCGGCCAATATGGGGTTGCTGTGGTGGAGCTTTTCATCTGCTTCTTTCAGCTCTTCAATCATTTTGTCTCTAATACGCTTGTATTCTTCCAGGTTAACCTTTTTAACCGGCTCAACAGGAGGCGATTCTACCTTGAGTGGGTTGATGGGCTGCCCGTTTTTCCAGAACCTGAAATCGAGGTGTGGTCCCGTGGCCAATCCACTCGCGCCAACATATCCAATTACTTCGCCTTGCTTCACGTGTGATCCAACCTTAATTCCTTTTCCATAACGAGAAAGGTGCAGATAAGCTGTTGTATAAACACTATTGTGCTTAATTTTAACAACTCTGCCGCCTTGTCTTGTATATTTCTTTTTTACAACAACACCATCACCGACGGTATGCACAGGAGTTCCTGTTGGTGCTGCGTAATCGATACCTGTGTGTGGCCTGTAAATTTTCAGTACCGGATGCAGCCTTCTGTAGCTGAAGCCAGATGATATACGACTGTAGCGCAGTGGAGCTTTCAGAAAAGTACGACGTAACGACTGACCGGTAGAGTCAAAATAACTCTCTATGCTATCTTGATTGAAAGAGATGGCATAGAAATCTTTGTTTCGGTGGTTGAACAGAGCTGAGTGAATTTTACCAATTCCCACGCGCACCGTATCGACATACTCTTCTTCATATATCACAGAAAAGTGATCGCCTTTTTTCAACCCGAAAAAGTCGATGCTCCATGCATAAATCTCAGATAATTCTATTGACATCATGGGGTCAATATCGTATTCTAGCATTGCATTCCACAGGTTGCTTTCAATGAAACCACTCGCAATGCGACGCACAGTAGTAACTTCCTTTTTGCCTTTCGATACCTTCACTGAATCACTGAGGTCAATTTTTATGTAATCGATTGGCGTGTGCTCATAAACAAAGTATTGTGCCGAAGTGTCCTCGCTACAAAATACGCTGTAATTTTTTCCGTGCCTTATTCTTCGTACATCGAATACTTCTTTCTCATGTGCGATTTGTTCAATGGCCTGGGGCGAAACTTTATAATCTGACAAAATTTCTGACAAATTTTCATTTCTCCTGATTCTGCCCTTTACAACCGTAAATGAATCGACCGGTATGCCATATTTAATCACAGGCTCTGGTTCCGGTGGCACAGGGAGCACTTTGCTCTCCTTCTGGTTGGGCTGGGCCTGAAAGGGCATGCTTGAAATAAGGAGCGTAATTATGCCTCCGCCCAGTAAAACAAAAATTATGTACTTGAGTAAATTTTTTCTCATATAGTTTGATTTTGAACCTCTTGAAACTGCTTATTATCCACGTATGTTTTCAAATCCTTTGCCATAAGTTCCCATTACAGATGCAACAGAAATAAAGGCATCAGGATCAATGGATTTTATAATTCTGAGTACGTGAGGCATTTCATGCTTCCGTGTCACAACCAGTACAATTTTGCCGGGTTCGCGTGAATACCATCCCTGCGCATCAAGTAGTGTCATGCCACGGTTGATGTGTTCGTTAAGTTCTTTTGATATTTCTTCGTAATATTTTGAAAAGATGAAAATTTGTGTCGATTGTCGGTTACCGGCCATAATCATGTCTATAGACCAGGCCACAATTGCCATTGTCACAAATCCATAAACCAAACGTTCGACAGAATCGAATACAAAATAACTGGAAGAGATAATGACAACGTCGAAATATAAAATTAGTCTGCCGGGGCTAATGTTCCGGTATTTGTTAATAATCATGGCAAAAATGTCAGTTCCACCAGTGCTTCCGCCCTGGTTAAAAACAATTCCGATTCCGGCACCAGCCAAAAGTCCGCCAAGTACTGCCGAAAGAAAAATGTCATCTACAAGGGGCTCTTTAATAAGTCCTTGCAAAAGCGAAAGAAATCCACCCAATACCAGTACACTAAATATGGTTTTTACACCAAAACTTGCTCCCAGAATTCTGATGGCAATTAAAACCAGCAGAATGTTGATGATTAAATAAACCACACCTACTGGTATCCCTGTCATGTAAAAGATGATTGTGGAAATACCGCTCAATCCACCACCAATAATCTTGGATGGAATAAGGAATGCAGTCCATGCAAAGGCATTAATGAAAAGGCCAAAGGTCATGATCACCCATCTGCGCATTTCTTTTAATACATCCTGCTTTGTAGTTCGTAATGGGAACGCCCTGAACATATTGCTCTCTTTTTTATAGTGCAAAAGTCATAAAACCTTGCTGATTAACAAGTGATTTATGACTTTGTTTTTCAAATGAAATGTTAAACTACAATATTGATGATTCTTTTGGGCACAATAATAACTTTCCTGGGTGTTTTACCATCGAGGTATTTTTGCGATTTATCGTGGTCGAGTACTGTTTTTTCGATTTCATCTTTGCTGGCGTCGGCAGGTAAGCTCAGTTTAAACCTGGTTTTGCCGTTAAAAGAGACCGGGTACTCAATTTCGTCCTCTTTTAGGTATTGCTCATCGTATGCGGGAAACTTAGCATCCACAATGGTACTGTTATGGCCACTGATTTGCCATAACTCTTCAGCTATATGCGGCGCAAACGGACTGAGCATAACGGTTAGTGGCTCAAGTATTGCACGTTTGTGACACTTTAGGTCTGCCAAATCGTTTACACATATCATAAATGCACTAATGGCCGTATTGTAAGAAAACCGCTCTATGTCGTGTTCGATTTTATGAATGGTTTTGTGCAGTATTTTCAGCTCTTTTTCATTTGGAGCCTCATCGTTTAACAGGAGTTTGTCTCCTTCAAAATATAGGCGCCAGAATTTTTTCAGGAAGCGATGCACTCCGTCAATACCTTTTGTATCCCAGGGTTTGCTTTGTTCAACAGGTCCAAGGAACATTTCGTAAAGGCGCAGGGTGTCTGCGCCATAATGGGCGATAATATCGTCGGGGTTCACCACGTTAAACATCGATTTCGACATCTTTTCTACCGCATAGCCGCAAACATATTTACCATCTTCGAGGATGAATTCTGCATCTTTGAACTCGGGTCGCCATTTGCGAAATGCATCCACGTCAAGCACATCATTATCCACAATGTTTACATCTACGTGAATTGGTGTTACATCATATTGTTTTCGAAGGCTGTATGATACAAACTTGTTTTCGCCTTTTATGCGATAAACAAAGTTTGAGCGTCCCTGAATCATTCCCTGGTTGATGAGTTTCTTGTAAGGTTCCTCTTTCTCGACAATACCAATGTCGTAAAGGAACTTGTTCCAGAAACGTGAATAAATCAGGTGGCCTGTAGCATGCTCTGTTCCGCCGATATACAAATCTACATCCTGCCAGTAGCTGTTTGCTTCTTTCGAAACAAGGGCTTCGTTGTTGTGTGGGTCCATGTAACGGATGTAATAAGCCGATGAGCCTGCAAAGCCTGGCATTGTATTGAGTTCAAGCGGGTATCCTTCTTCTGTGGTCCAGTTTTGTGCCCTGCCCAAAGGTGGCTGACCATCTTCTGTTGGCAGGTATTTGTCTACTTCCGGAAGCTCCAGCGGGAGTTTATCTTCTTCGAGTACATAGGGCATGTCGTTCTTGTAGTACACCGGGAATGGTTCTCCCCAGTAGCGCTGGCGGCTGAAAATTGCATCGCGCAGTTTGTAATTGGTTTGCTTCTTGCCAATTCCGGATCTTTGTATGTGATCAGTTATTTTAGTGATTGCTTCAGGTACATCAAGCCCGTTGATGATGTCTGAATTGATGAGTTTACCCTCTTTGGCATCATAGGAGTCATCCCAGTTTGCCGGGTCCGATTCACTGTCGTTATGGCCTACCACAACCTGTTTAATCGATAGTCCGAAGTGTTTGGCAAATGCAAAGTCACGGCTGTCGTGTGCTGGTACAGCCATTATGGCTCCTGTACCATATCCCATCAAAACGTAGTCAGCGATCCAGATCGGAATTTTTTCATTCGTAAGTGGGTTAATACCGTAGGCACCAGTGAATACTCCGGTGATGCTTTTTGAATCGGCAATGCGCTCACGTTCATTGCGGTTAAGCGCCCATTTTATGTAATCTTCTACTTCCTGTTTTTTATCTGAAGTAGCTATTTCACGCACCAATTCGTGTTCAGGAGCCAATACCATAAATGTTGCTCCGTAAAGTGTATCGGGGCGGGTGGTGAAAATTTCCAAACTATGGTCGTGCCCATCTATTTTGAAGTCTACTGCTGCACCCGTACTTTTGCCAATCCAATTGCGTTGAATCTCTTTTAAAGAGTCGCTCCAGTCAACTTTTTCCAGTCCCTGTAATAATCGTTCTGCATATGCAGAGACTCTTAATGACCACTGGCGCATGGTTTTTTGCACTACCGGATGTCCGCCACGTACCGATACACCATCTTTAACTTCGTCGTTGGCTAAAACAGTACCGAGCTCAGGGCACCAATTTACCACGGTGTCTGCCAGGTAGGCTATTCTGTAGCTTAATAAAATTTCTTGCTGCTCCTTTTCAGTCATGGCTTTCCACTTTTCAGCCGTAAAACTATCGACGGGAGAAGCTGAGGCTTTAACTTTGTGGTTGCCAGACTCATTAAATTCTGCGATA
>Ga0102940_1002312_pt1 | contig 11548 bp, 6 predicted proteins | sample SalPonR2_C_D1_MG_FD_78215 | JGI IMG/M metagenome (GOLD analysis project Ga0102940, IMG submission 78215) | Salt pond soil microbial communities from South San Francisco under conditions of wetland restoration - Salt Pond MetaG R2_C_D1_MG | ecosystem: Environmental > Aquatic > Marine > Intertidal...
TAATACGTTGTATCCTCCTGGTGGATATACAAGCGCAGTGAATCGCCGGCTGCGACAGCTGTTATCTGCTGGAAGTTATTCGTCGTCAGGCCTTCAAGACTGACAAGGTTTTCCTGATTGTTAGATTGAATGAAGAACTGAAGTTGACTGGTGCCGCTGTTGTACCTAAGACCATAGCCGTTGCCGTTTGATGTATTATCGAGCAGATAGAAATTCCCGTTCAAGCTTCTCGGACTCACCCACATTTCGAGGGTGAGTTCCCGGTTGGGATTGAGCCGGTCACTGTTCTGTATTTCTACCCTTCTGGTCCCATCCCGCCTTCTGAAGTTGAGCGCCCAGCCCCGGTCACCACTGGTTTGCTCTACGATAATTTCTACCCCTTCCACTGCAGTGCCCGTCTCATAAGCGACATGGCCGCTGATGACGGCGGCCGGCACCCGGTAGCCGATGGTTTTCGGGCTGTTTGCAGTTGTAGTGGTAACGGTCTGACCATTACAATTGGTTTCAGCGGTGATGGTATATTCGTAAAGGACGCCTCCGGTGGCTTCCCGGTCGATATATTGCTTCGCAGCCGGGTCGAGGGTGACCAACAGTCGTTGTGACTCCGTGCCACCCAGGGGACGGCGGTAAATTTTGACTTTATCCAGTACAGGAGGATCTCCGGGGTATCCCCAGTTGATTTCTACCCTGTCAGTATAGTTACCGGTAGAGGCAAATACCTGGGTATTGTCAAAAACGGTTCCCAGACCGGAAGTAATGGATTGAGTAACTACATCTGACCCTGTTTCGCTGCAGGAATTCACTGCAAAAACCTGAAATTCATAGTCAATACAGGGCGTTAGAGACTGGATTGTATAAAGAGACTCGTTCTTTGGGATGTTGTCTATCGCGACCTCCCCTTCAGCTGAGTTGTAGACAATCTTATAATGGTCGAAGTCGCTGGTATTATTCCATATGAGTGTAATATTTCCCCGGTACTCCTGTGTATAAAAAAAATCGAAAGTACCTGGTTCCTCAGGAGATATCCCATTGTATATTCCTGAGCTTTTTTCAGATCCACATTTGTCGATCACTGTAAAACGATAGAAATGCACCTGATTCGTTTGGACCCCATCATGGGTCCAACTCAGGTCAGTACCCGCAAGAGTCTCGGTGGTAGTAGACGCTGCCGGGAAATCCAAATCGGTAGACCATTCTAATTCAATCCTTTCATACAAGCCTTCATTTATCCAGGACAAGTTGATCGTACCCCCACAAATATTGCGGGAAACCATGATTTCCCGTGGTAAATCGGGTGGGGCTTTACTATTACCCGTCATTTTATTAGACCGGGGACTTCGTTGCTTGACCGCGCCTCCTTTCTTCAGCACATATTCGATCTCATATTCTATTACCCGGTTCGTACCTACCTGATCGGTATATGATCCTCTTTCCTGGTACGGGACCTCTACAGAAGTTCCATCGCTGCGGTAAATGACGATCGTTTCCGTAAATGCCTGGCTGCAGGCTTGGGTGCGCACCGCCAGCCACGATAAATTAATAAGCCCGCATTCATCGGTGCTTGCACCGGTCAGCGTAGGTGATTGTGGCCGGGTCAGCACGGTGTTGTCATTCAACCAGTTGAAGCTCCCACCACTACTATTATCTCCTCTAACCCGGAAGTAGCCCCGCATTCTCATTTCTACTGCACTTCCCGATAAGCTAGCTGGAATGGTATTCCAGATGAGCCTGATCCACTTTAGTTTAGAATCGTTAGGATCTTCATAAAAGGAGATATTTGTTCTGGGTATAGCATAAAAAATGGTATAATGATAGTTCCGTCCATAGTTCTTATCGTTGATCATCGCACTTAAATTCACCCATTTTCCCTTTCCCACATTTGGACCATCGCCTTCCCGGAACCGAAGCAATTTAACTTCATTGCCGGAAGGATCGACAAAATAAAGATCCATGGAATCCAAAAAGTCTTCCTTTCCATTATTGTCCTGGATGGCTATATCTATTGTCATTTCGTTTTCGCAATAGTCATAACTAAGCTTCCAGTGACTATTTTGATTGTGTTGAATGGCCAATAGCGGTTGGAGAAAGCAAAGAAGTAAATACAAAACCGTAATCAGGCGAACCGAGTCTTGTTTTCCCATTGGAATTGGCATTTAATAGCGAGTAAATTCTTCAGGCGATAAAAAAAGTAGTCAGTTGCGGGGTAGTGAGCATCCTTAAATTAGGAATAGGACACCGACAAGGTAAGGCACACATCAAAATGTTGAATATCAGAAATGTTCCAAATGCAGCAAGATTTGTAACAGGAATAAAATCACATATACACGTAACTGAAAATCAGCTATTTAAATCAATGCGTGATTACAACAAAAACCTGCTATAGCCCGAGAGGAAGGAGTTTTGCACCGGTTATTCAGGAAACTACATCGCCCGGCAATCGCTCGGCAACTTTTTATAGAAGCGCTGGAAAACTTCTGTGAAATAGGAGGGACTATTAAATCCTACCCGGTAGGCGATTTCGGCAACCTGCAGGTCGGTTTGTTCGAGGAGTTCCAGGGCTTTCTGCAAACGAACCGAGCGAATGACTTGCAGAGCCGATTGATCGGAGGTCGCTTTCAGTTTGCGGTGGAGCTGGGTACGGCTCATGTTCATGGCCTTAGCCAATTGTTCAACTTTAAAATTCGGATCCTCCAGATGTTCTTCGATCAGCCCAAGGACGCGCTGGTAAAAAGACTGTTCATTCGTAGTTGGAAAATCAGCGACTCCGGCGCCGGCAACAATTCCTGAACTCAGTTGCTCCGCCATTCGTTTCCGGAGACGGAGGAGATTGCGCAGCACTAAATTCAACTCCTCCATTTGAAAGGGTTTCGAGAGGTAGGCGTCTGCCCCCTGCCGCCTACCCTCCATGCGATTCACCTCCTCCCCTTTAGCTGTAAGCAGCACAACAGGGATATGGCTGGTCTTTTCATTCTTTTTAAGCAACCGGGTCAACGTGAGTCCATCCATTTTTGGCATCATGACGTCAGAGATAACCAGGTCCGGAATATGTTGAATGGCGAGCTGCTGGGCTTCCGCTCCATTGCTTGCTTTTATAATACGGTACTGGCCGGAAAGATTGCCGGCAATGAAATCCATCAATTCGAAATGGTCCTCCACCAGTAACAGTAAAGGGCCATCAACTTCCTTGTAAGCCTCTCCGGAGGTCGGCAATTCAGGAAAAGCTTCTTTAAAATCCTGCAAAACCCTGCTCCGAGGCTCCGGCTTGGCCAGTTCTGTTTGGTCCTGGTATCTGGGTAATCGAATAGTAAAGGTAGTTCCCGAACCGTATTCGCTGCTTACTTTGATATTTCCACGATGCAATTCAACAAGGTCTTTGGTAAGTGCGAGTCCAATACCCGCCCCTCTTTGCTGCCGGCCGGGCGATGGATCGGACTGGTAAAAACGTTTGAAAATCAGGTCAAGCTCCTCAGGGTCGATCCCCAGTCCGGTATCCGAAACCTCTATTTTAATCAACTGCTGTTGGTCTGTCGCTTCGGTACTACAAGTCAGCGAGAGTAAGACTTCCCCTCCCGCACCAGTGAATTTTATCGCATTGGAGAGCAAGTTGTTCAACACCTTTTCCATCATGTCTGCATCGGCATCCATCAGGAGGGACTCCTGTGCCGGGTTTTCAAAGGCAAGCTCAATATTTTTCTGGAGCGCTGCCTCCTGGAAGTTTTCTGTTACCAGGCGACAAAATTGAACTATGTCCAGGCGGGCAAACCGGGGGTGTTCCACCTTCGCTTCCAACCTGCTGAGCAATAATAACTGGTTGACCAGTTCCAAAAGTTGTTTACTCTGTTTGAGGATGAGATTGCCCATCCGGGTCAGGTTGGCATCTCCGGCCTTTTGAACAATAGCTTCGGCCGGTCCCTGGATTAAAGTCAATGGCGTTTTTAATTCGTGCGCGGTATTGGTAAAAAAGGAAGATTTGGTCTCATCGATCTCCTGTAGTTTTCTACCATAGTCACGTTCCAAAGCCAATTCTTTGTTGAGTTTCATCCATCGGAAAGTGACCGCAAAAATCAACCCTATCACCGCAACGGCGATTAGTGAAAAAAGCAGATAGGCCGATGGGCTGCGATACCAGATCTGCTCTACCGTTATCGGAACCCGCAGCTGCGGTGTGATCCAGGCGCCATCGGTATCGGTGCCTCTTATTGTGAGCTGGTAACTACCGGGGGGCAGCCCAACTAATCGTATATAGTTGGCAGAACCAAGGTCGATCCATTCTTCGTGAAGACTTGGAATTTGGTACTCAAAGCGCTGTTGAGTACCATTGTGAGGCTGATCCGTGGTAAAATGAACCTCCAGGTAATTTTCATTCGGTCCCACCCGGATATGAGGATTGGTCTCCAGGCCGAGCGTTCGGGTGACAAGCCTATCAGAAGTAGCTTTATACTGAATAAGCTTGCTGAGCAAGATCCTGGAGGAATGATGCGATGCATTGATTTCTTGTGGGTAAAAGGAAATAATGCCATCGATCGAACCGAAATAATATTTACCGTTACGGGTAATAAAGGTCGAATTTCGGTTAAATTCGTTATTGGCCAGGCCATCCTCTCGTTCATAATTTTTAAAGGTAGCGCTTTCCACCCGAAAACTGGATAAGCCATTATAGGTACCCAACCAGAGATGCTCTTCTTTATAGGGAAGCATAGAGAAGATCTGATTATGGGCTAATCCATCTTGAACGGTGTATTCATCCCATTTTCCGGAAGCGGGCTCGTAGTGTTTGAGGCCATTGCCATTAGTAGCCACCCACAAGCTGCCATCGGAAAAGGTTTGGATAGCCGTTACATTTTCATTCTCCGAGTGTTGGACAACTTGCTGCCGGTCGGAAGATATACTGAACAGCCCATTTGCAGTGCCTAACCACAAGGTACCGCTATCACCTTCCATAATACATTCAATTGATGTTGCTGAAAGCTCCTTTTCTGGGGGGAATGGCACGGTGATGAGCCCTCCTTCCGGAGAATATACGCTTATCCCCTGCCGGGTACCCATCCAGAGCAGCTCCCGGGCATCCCGGTGAAGGCTAAATATCCAGGCCAGCTGATTACCTCCATCCGTGTTGGGTCCGTACACAGAGTCCGGCCATACCGGATGCAAATCGCTATTTCCGAGACTCATAGCATACAAGCCCTGACCATCGGTTCCGATATACAGGGAATCCTTTTCCAGGAGAAAGTCGAAGGCATAAAAATCAGAAGATTGCCCGGAAAGTTTTTCAGGTAATTGGTATTCGGAATAAGTCTGACTCCAAGGGTAATAACGGAAAAACCCAGCGTATCCGCCAATCATTAAGGAACCATCGTACAACTCCTGTATGCCGCGGGTACTAAACAATTCACCAGGATCTAAGGAGGGCGGATTGGGGATTTTGTCGAATAATTTTCTCTTTATGGTAATAATTGACAGCCCTTTACGCCTGGCGATCCAAAAACGACCAAAATTGTCAAAATAACTCACGGAAGCTTTAACATCCTTTCCTATGGGATTGCTAAAAAACCGTTCCGAAAAATGGGTTCCCCGTTCTGTATACTGAATCCAGTACGCATCCTCACTCAACAGCCAGAGGCTACCGTCCGGAGCAGTATTTAGATGGCGAATGTTGACACTGGGAACAAAAGGGGCTTCATAATCAAAGGAATACAACTCCTCAACTTCATAAGACTTGGTATCCAGGCTGACGAGGTTATCATAAGTATTGATGATCAGGTGATTGTTTCCCATATCCTCCTTCATTCGATAAATCGGTCGATCGAAATTTATTGCTTTGACTAAACGACCGTTTTTATCGTATTTCAACACCTTGTTCCATTCGGCGATGATCCAGATGAAGCCGTCTTTCGAATAAAGAACCTGACCGATATCAGATTGAAAAATCACCTGATCCTCTGTAAATGGAATAGATGCTTGATGCGGTTTTTTCTTCGGTAATGGCAGGCGACAAAGCCGACTGTGTCGTTTGAGATACCAGATTTTATCGTCCACCTGTATTAACTCCTGGACCGGATCGTTCTTTTGTCCTTCCGCGTGTAGGAAGAGGATAGCCTCTCTGTTTGCACTCAGCTGAACGATCCCACCCTGCGTTCCAATCCAGAGCCGGTTTTGATCATCCTCCATCAGGCAGGTGACGGCATCCGTGGAAAATTTTTCAAAAATTCCGGTGTGTTGATCTATCCGCGTGAATTCCCGCCCGTCGTAGCGATACAGTCCATTATTAGTCCCGATCCAATAATAACCGAAATGATCTTGCAAAATAGCCGTGACTTCTTCCTGGAAGGGTAAGTCATAGACGGCGAGTTCTCTTTTGTCAGGTTGTTCCGGAATTTGAGCACTCAGAAAAGAAAGGAAGCAGGTCCACAGCAGGAAAACCAGTCGATGGCGCAGACTATTCCAGAAATTATAACTGGAGTGCATTACTTTGCGGTTTGTCTGTTTGTAGATTCACAAATTAATAAAAAACAGCATTCCGTCCTAATGTGCTCCAATGTCTGCCACTATTATAGAAGCTATTTAAACTTTTTCAGCTGGACTGCGACCGAAGATCTTGAATTCCCCGGACCTCAGCTTTTCCTCCCCGACCCTGCGGGTACGGGGCAGGCTGTTCCGTACTTTCCAAGTACGAAACCCGGAAAGCGCTTCGCCAGCCATAGGGCCTGTCTGGGGAAATTCAACCTCTTGGTCTGGTGAACAGCCAAAAAGTTTAAATAGCTTCATATTCTTATCAATTTCCCCTTGCTGTATCCCCTTCGATCACCGTCTCTATTTGATCGACGTTCAAATTCTTTCCTATAATCGTTCTGTCGGGGTTGAGCACGTAAACCTCCGGCGTATTATCGACGTAATACTTCCCGTAAAAAGCCTTATTGGTCGGATCGAATACGTTGATCCAATTCATCTGGTTGGCCTCAATAAAGTTGCGCCAGCCGGTATCGTCAGTATCTATCCCAATGGCATAGACTTCCACCCCTTTGGCTTTCCACTCCCGGTAAAAGCGCAGCAGCTTAGGCGTTTCCTCGATACAGTGGTCACATTCCGGATTATACATAAAGACGATGATGTAAGGCGATTCGATCTCGTAGATGGAACGCATCTGCCCCGCGGGATCTTTGGCCTGCACATCGGGTCCTTTTTTGCCCAGCAGGCTGGCCGCCATTTCCTGCGCCCGCAGCTGCATGGCGTACACCTGAGCGGAATCGGCCCAGAAGCAACGGTCGTAGGTGAAGTAATTTTGTACCATGTGCACGAGTATGGCCTCGGCATCCATCAGCGTGCTTTGCCCAGGTTGGTACTGCAAAGCGACCCAGTTGGTGAAGAACTGGTAATACTCCGGCTTGTCGAGCACCTGATCGACCAGAAAGCGGGTGGCGCTGATGATTGAGTCAGCATGTTGAACGGTCATTTCCTTGATGTAGCGCTGGAGCTTGTTATGTATAACCGGAGTGCGCAGCAGGCGTTGGTCGCTGAAATCCACATTCTCCCAAAAGTCACGGCGGTAGAGGAAAACCTGCCGTTTCTTATCGATGCTGCCGTCGGGCAGGCGTACATCCCGGGGTTCGGGATTCTGACCCGCTGTTTTAAACTTGGCAAACAGCGTTTCAGGATACTTACCGGTTATTTCACGGATATGGGCTTTGCGCTCCTCAATTAGTGCTGCTTCCCGGTCTTTGAGTTCCTGAGACTCCGCCGAACCGGGTTCCAGCATTCCTATCCGTTGCTGAACCGAGCGCAGGCGCTGATTATAATCAAGTTCGAATTTCAAATTGCGGTACAATAGTTCGTTTTCCAGACTACCCTCTACTTCCATATTCTCCACCGGGCTGCTTCTATTTGTCTTAAGTGTAAAAGTCTGGTCCTTATCGATAAGCAGCTGAAGAGTACTGCGGTCGGGGAAGTAGGTGTAAAGCATACCTGGATCGTAAGGTGTCTCCCGTTGAAAATGCAATATTCCCCCCTCGCCGATCCGGGCCGAATCCACTTTAAATTGCTGATCGGCCAAAAAACCGATGAGAAAGGCCATACCGCCAGGCTCAGCGCCGGTCATTTCTATGGTAATATTCGGCGACTCGGCGCCAGCTTCAAAGCTGGATCCGGAATCCCCCTCTTGCGAAGCATTACACCCTGATAACAAAAAAAAGATGGGCAGGAAAAGCAGATATCTCATGTGTAATCTTTTTTGATAGCTAAGGTAGAAATTAATGGGAAAAGGACATGCACCGAAAGGATGCTGACTTTTATCATTCCTTTATTCGGGATTGATATTCAAAAAAATGATAAACATCATTCCGAAAGGTGACATTCCTTTGGGTCAGGGAATGTTTTTTCCTCTAATTTTGAGATGTGCAAACTGAGGAACCGGATAAAAACAAACTTTCCGAGCAACCCGGTTTCTAAGGCAAAAACTGCTGAATAGCCCTTTCCTGATTATATTTACACAGGCTGTAATGCCGCTCCCTGTATTTACTATGAAGGGTGTGACTTTACGTAGTAGATTAAACATCTGTCTGCAGCTTTTTTTTATTAAAAAATAAACAGTTCCGGCCAGGATAGGCTGTGCTGTTCCCCCTTGAATAATCATTCCGTTTAACCTCTAAAACATATTAACTGTGGCATTCAACCTCAAGCAGTACGAAATTCACACCGAGAAAATCTTTCGTAACAGGAGCGTACCGGAGCTCTATGAGATCGCTCTGGAAATGGAGAAAGGCACGGCCATCTCCGATGTCGGCGCCCTGATGGTCTACTCTGGTGAAAAAACAGGACGCAGTCCGAAGGATAAGCGCATCGTTAAAGAACCTTCTTCCGAGGAAAATATCGACTGGGGCGAAATCAACATCGAGCTGGATAAGCAAACCTTTATGATCAACCGCGAGCGCGCCATCGACTATCTCAATACCCGCGATCAGGTATTCGTCGTCGACGCCTTCGCCGGCTGGAATCCCGATTACCGGCTCAAGGTGCGCGTCATTTGTACCCGGGCGTATCATGCGCTGTTCATGCAGAACATGCTCATCATGCCCGACGAGGAAGAATTGAATAACTTTGGAGAACCCGATTTCGTCATTTTCAACGGCGGTACCTTCCCGGCCAACCGCTACACTTCCCAGATGACTTCCCGGACCAGTATCGACGTCGACCTGGCCCGCCATGAAATGGTCATCCTCGGAACCGAATACGCCGGCGAAATGAAAAAGGGCGTCTTCTCTGTCATGAATTACCTCATGCCGCTCGAAAATGTGCTTCCCATGCACTGTTCGGCCAACGTAGGCGGAAAAGAGGACGTCAGCCTGCTCTTTGGTCTTTCCGGAACCGGCAAAACCACGCTGAGCGCCGACCCCAAGCGAGAACTGATCGGTGACGATGAGCATTGCTGGACCGACTCCGGCGTCTTCAATATCGAAGGAGGTTGCTACGCCAAAGCCATCGACCTGAGTGCGGAAAAGGAACCGGAAATTTACAACGCCATCCGTTTCAATACCATTCTGGAAAACGTCGTCTATGATGAGTCTACCCGTGAAGTGGACTATCACGACACGTCTATCACCCAGAATACCCGGGCTTCCTACCCAATCCATCATATTGAGAATGCCAGGATCCCCTGTGTTGCCGGAAACGCCGATAATGTCATTTTCCTCACCTACGACGCCTTCGGGGTATTGCCGCCTGTGAGCATGCTCACTCCCGAACAGGCCAGCTACCACTTCATTTCGGGCTACACCGCCAAGGTCGCCGGCACCGAAATGGGCGTTACGGAACCGCAGGCCACTTTCTCGGCATGCTTTGGCGCCGCCTTTATGATGTGGCACCCCAACCGTTATGCCGAACTGCTGGCGGAAAAAATCCGCAAACACAAAGCCAAAGCCTGGCTGGTGAGCACCGGCCTGACCGGTGGGCCCTTCGGCACCGGTAAGCGCATCAACCTGCGCCATACCCGTGCCGTTATTGACGCCATCCACAACGGTGATTTTGAAGATGTAGAAACCATCACCGAAGAAAACTTCGGGCTAAAGGTGCCCAAATCCTGCCCGAATGTGCCGGATGATATCCTGATCCCCAGAAATACCTGGGAAGATAAAGACGCCTACGATGAAACCATTGCCAAACTGGTCGCCCTGTTCGAGGATAACTTCGCCCAGTACGAAGATATGGTGCATCCCGATATTGTCGCCGCCGGGCCGGCAGGAACGAAAGTGAAATGATGTTGGATACCGGATACTGGGTGCAAGTGCCCCAGTATCCGGTAAATTGTTTATTTTTCCGTTTTACTTTTGAAACGGAATACTTTGACCAGCCTGATTAACAGCATTTCCCTTCAGTGGGACTTATGGATTGAACAGTACCGGGCCTTCTTTCCTTCCGGCAAGGAAGACCGGCAAGCCTGCCTTGCTCTCTTTCCCAAAGATCAAGTTCCGCAGCTGCCGGATAATGCACTGATGGCTGCTTGCCAGGACACGCACAGCGGAGAGATTATCGCTTGTCTGTTCCTCATGGACGCCCTCACAATAAAAGAACAGGACGGTGGTCAAGAGCAGTATCAGCTCGATCTTTTTGATCAAAAACGCCTCGGGCAGCTGGCGGTAATAAGCCGCCTTGCCTTTCATCCCGAACATCAGCAATCGGCAGCCGGCATCGTATTGCTCAGCCTTTGTTTTACGGAAGTACTAAAAGCCGGTGGGGAAGCTATGCTGCTGTCCGCTGATCCGGCGCATTATTCCATGTTTAAGCGAATCGGTTTCCGTCCGATTGCGCCCCTTCGAAAAATGGAGGACGACCACTACCAGATTCCCATGATCTGCCTGCCCGATCAGGACTACCTCTCTATTATTCATTCACCCGTTCTTCCGCTGATGCGGGGTATCGATTTCGAGGCCTACCGGTCCATCTGCCGCTGGTACTATCAACTCGTGCGGGAAAACCGCGAACTGCAGATCGGTTCCGCTCTCTATTCCGATGAGGAAGGCGGTTTCGAGCGGCATCATACCATTACCGACGGTCTTAGCGTAGCGGGACGGGACGCGCTGCTGCACAATGCCATTATTATCCGGTGCCGGGAAGGGGAAGTGCTCATCCACGAAAATGACGGGGGTAAGGCCTTTGGCTATGTCCGTCAGGGTTTGGTTCGCGTGGTTATCGGCAACAAGACAATCGTGCTATTGGGAGAAGGCGATATATTTGGGGAGATTGCTTTTATCCTCCATACCAAACGCTCCGCCCAGGTAGTTGCCGCCAGCGACGATACGGAGGTGGTCCTCTTCCGGGAAGCGGCAATCAATGACCTGGAGCAAGAAGCCGACCGGACGGCCATCTGGCGCAACCTTGCCCGGGTGTTGGCCCAACGCGTAACGCTGACCAATAAGTTGCTGGGAGAGGCAGAGGCAAGGTGATTCCTGTAAAAGTACCGGAGCTCTTGCCCGAACTCACTCTGTGCGGTCGGGAAAAAAATTACCGGTTCCCGGGGATCAGAAAATTTTTCGCGTGTATGAATAGTCGACCGTTGAGA
>Ga0102940_1002315_pt1 | contig 11544 bp, 9 predicted proteins | sample SalPonR2_C_D1_MG_FD_78215 | JGI IMG/M metagenome (GOLD analysis project Ga0102940, IMG submission 78215) | Salt pond soil microbial communities from South San Francisco under conditions of wetland restoration - Salt Pond MetaG R2_C_D1_MG | ecosystem: Environmental > Aquatic > Marine > Intertidal...
CTCACCTACGGCGTGATCGGTGTGGTTCTCGGGGGCCGTATCGGATACGTGCTTTTCTACAACCTGCCCTTTTTTCTGTCCGAGCCTGCGGAGATCTTCAAACTGTGGCATGGCGGCATGTCTTTTCACGGCGGGCTGCTCGGCGTCGTCGCGGCCATGGCTCTCTTCGGGCGCAGGACCGGCAAACCTTTTCTTTGCGTCACCGACTTCGTTGCTCCGCTCGTCGCCCCGGGCCTGCTGGCCGGACGACTGGGCAACTTCATCAACGGAGAGTTGTGGGGCAGAACCACCTTTGTTCCCTGGGGCGTGGTCTTTCCCGGTGCAGGCCCGCTCCCGCGCCACCCGTCACAGTTGTACGAAGCAGGCCTGGAAGGGGTGATCCTGTTCCTAGTGCTGTGGCAGTATTCGAACTCGGAACGAGCCCGGGGAAGGGTTTCCGGAATGTTCCTGTTTCTGTACGGTCTGTTCCGGTTCTGGATCGAATTTTACAGGGAACCCGATCCCCAGGTAGGATTCGTGCTCCTGCACTGGATGAGCATGGGACAGCTGCTCAGCCTGCCCTTGATGATCACAGGCCTCCTTCTCCTGTTTTTAAAAGAAAAAAAATAGAAGAAGACCCTGTATTTTGTATCTTCAACATATTTTATTTATTAATCTTTACAAAAAAACCCTACCTTTTGGCCAAGGCCAAAGGTAGGGTTGATCATTTTCAAAAGAGGTGTATGGTCTCCATAGCTTTTCAGAGAAAAATCGACACATCAAAATCCGAAAACATCACAGACCAAAGCATCATAATGCACGAAATTCCATCCGCGATCCAACAGGTGCTGGGGGGACAATGGGAATGTCTCGCCTTTACCGCCTATGACTATTACGTCCGCTTCGGGCGCATCATTCTCGGCATATGCAAGGACAGCACCAACGATGACGCTCCAGTGCTGATGGCTATTTTATATACAGGCAGCCAGGCGGAGCAGCAGCCGGAAATCAGCGCCATGCTCGCCGCATATGATCCGGAGCGGGAACTACTGGTCCAGTTCGAGGACAGTTCCGGGAGCATTCGCACCCAGAGACTGCGCACCAAGCAGGACACGTTGACCCCCAAAGCCGTTTACGCAGACCGCATCATGTCCCGATACGAAGACGACCCGAACAACGTCAACCTGGACCGACTCCCGGGCTGGCTGCGCGGCCTGCTCTCCCCCGTATCCATGCACGCCCACTGAAACCGGAGTCCTCCGGCCCGACACGTTCAAAAAGCGTCCCGAACAGCCGTTTCACCTGAACCTGGCCGCATTCATGCCCAGCCTGGAAAGAATCTTCTGCAGGGCCATCCGGCTCAGCCCGCTTCGACGGGCCGCTTCGGAAATGTTTCCCCCCGTATCCTGCAGCAGGGACTGCACGTACCTCCTGGTAAAGGAGTCCACCACGGCGGCCTTGGCATCCTTGTAGGGCATGGAGGGCTCCGCCCCCGGCTCCGCCTCCCGAACCTCGGCACCGTCTCCGGCCATACGCAGGACATCCATGCCCAACCGTTCGCCGGGGCAGAACACGGTCAGCCTGCGCATGACGTTCTGCAGTTCGCGAACGTTTCCAGACCAGGGCCGCTGTGACAGCCAGGCCAGGACCTCCGGATCCGCGAACTTGGGGGACAACCCCATCTCCCGGCAGGACTGCTGCAGAAAGTATGTGGCCAGGAGTGGAATGTCCTCGCCCCGTTCCCGCAGGGAGGGAACCGCTATGGTCAGCACATTGAGCCGATAGTAGAGATCCTCCCGAAAACTCCCGTCCCGGATGCACTCCTTCAGGTCCTTGTTGGTGGAGGCCAGGACACGAACATCCACCGGAACCGGGCCGGAACCACCCACCGGGCGGACCTCCCCATCCTCCAGGATCCGCAACAGCTTGACCTGCATGGCCATTGGAAGGTCGCCGATCTCGTCAAGGAGCAGCGTCCCACCCGATGCGGACACGAACAGCCCCTTGTGATCCCGATCCGCTCCGGTAAACGCGCCTTTGACGTGCCCGAAAAGTTCACTTTCCAGAAGCCCCTCGGGAATGGCCGGGCAGTTGACGGCCTGAAACAGCCGATCAGCCCGGTCGCTCAGGCCGTGGATCATTCTGGCCGTGAGTTCCTTGCCGGTTCCGGACTCTCCGAGAATAAGCACGGGGTAGTCGGACCGGGCAACCGTCTCGATGGTCCGGCGCAGGTGAACCATGACCGGAGTCTCGCCGATCAGCATCGGCCCTTTCCCGGAAAGAAGTTCCTTGAGCCGCCTGTTTTCACCGAGCAGACGCCCCCGCTCCAGGGCCCGGTGCACGACCCCGAACAGCTGGTCCGTCTCAACCGGCTTGGTCAAAAAGTCGTAGGCCCCGGCTTTGAGCGCTTCCACCGCGGTCGCAATGGTCCCGAAGGCGGTCAGGATGATCACTGTCAAAGAGGGATTTTTCTCCAATGCCGCCTGTAACAAAGCCAGGCCGTTCATGGCCGGCATGCGCAGGTCCGTGAGCATGACCCGGACCGCCTTTTCCCCGAGCAGTTCCAGGGCCTGGTCTCCACTGCCGGCCTGCAGCACCTCCACCTCGGGAAACTCTCCCCCGAGCAGTCGGCGCAGCCCGCGGGCGAAATCCTCTTCGTCGTCCACCACCAGAATGCGTTCCTGCTCGTTCATATCGTCTCATCCGAAAAAATGTTTTCCTGTACAGGAAACCCGAGAGTAAATCGCGCTCCTCCCCCGGGGCTGTTCTCCACCTGCACGCTTCCGCCCAGATCCTGCATGATCCCGTAAACCAGAGTCAACCCGAGCCCGGTGCCCTTATTGACCTCCTTGGTGGTAAAAAAGGGATCGAAGACCTGCCCCAGATCGTGCTCCGCGATTCCGGGACCGTTATCTGTCACAACCAGAACCACCTCATGCCGCCCCGGGTCAGACTCCACCTCCAGCCGGATCTCTCCGTTTCCTTCCGGAACGGCGTCAAGACTGTTCAACAGCAGGTTGACCACCACCTGCTCGATCACGTCGGATTCCACGCGAATGTCAGGCAGATTCGTCCCGCACCGGACCGAGATCCTCCCTCCCTTCTTCTCGGCCTGAACCCGAAACACCTCGGCCACGGAAGTAGCCACCGCACAGAGGTCCGAAATCTGATCCTTGTTCACCGTGGGTCTGGCGAAATTGAGCAGATCCCCGAGCACCCGCCTGGCCTGGCGGGTGTGTTTAATGATGACCTCCAGATCCTTCTGCTGCTCAGGGCCCGGCACGGATTTACGCAAAAGCTCGGCATAACAAAGGATTACGCCCAGGGGATTGTTGATCTCGTGAGCCAGACCTGCGGAGAGCTTCCCCACAGTGGCCAGCTTGTCCGCCCGGGAAACCTGCTCCAGCATCAGTTTCTCCCTGGTGGTCTCCCGAATATAGACGATGACCCGATCCTGATCCGAGCCGGAAAGGGGGTAGAGATTCATGGAAAAAGACCGGCCGCCGACCACGGTGGCCACGTGCGTTTCAGGGAGCCTGCGGGCGATGACCCGGCCGATGCGGCAGGAGCGGTCCGGGCCCTGGTCGGGGCAGAGATAGGAGATCAGATTGCCCTCGGACTCCTTTCCCCGGGAAAGTTCCAGCCCCAGACGTTTAGCCGCATTGTTGACCATGACCACGCTTTCGGGGCCCTCAAGAAGCAGCAAAGGGTCGGAAATCCCCTCAAATATGGACTGCAGATTGGCACTGTGGCGGACAATGCTGTCCATGGCCTCGATATTCTCCGCGGCAATTCCAAGCTGTCTGCCCAGGGCCAGGAGAATCTTCTCATCTTCAGGGGTGAACCTGGCCCCCTCCTTGCGGTACAGGCAGAGCAGCCCCTCCGTGCTCCCCTTGGTCGACTCCACCGGAATAAAGGCCTGCCCGTCGCGAATCAGAATCCGGGACTCGGTAAGCAAAGAGACCCATTCCGCCGGGAGCTCCGGCCGGTCTTTGCCCTCCGGCCAGGTATAGGCGTGCTGCGTGGCAAAGGTGCACACATAGGCTGCCCGGGCCAGATCGAACCGTGCTCCGATAAGCGGCAGGCATTGCCGCCACAGCTCCGGCCTGGAATTGCTCCGGTTCATGCCGGCCAGAATCCGGACAAAGAGGCGCACGTCCGCTTCCCGCTCCGAGAACAACCGGGTCAGGTCCTCGGTCCGGCCCGCAACGCGGTCTTCGAGAGTGCCTGCATACTCCTGCAGCTGTTCCCTGGCCACACAGAGATGCTCCCCCAGTTTTTCCACTCCATCGATCAGCTCGTGGATCTCATCGCCCTGCTCGATCTCCTGCAGAATGGCCTCGCCCTCGGCATCGGTCAGGTTGCGTTTGAACACCCGGGTCAGAATGCGCAGATTGGACACCACCACCCGGCTGAACACGATATGGGTCGTAAGAAAAAAAAGGGAAGAGGCTATGGCGAAAATGACCAGGTAGGAGATCACGGTCTGGCGGACCCGGATCACCGAGGCCTGGACCGGCAGCCCCACGAAATCCAGGCCGCCTATGGTCCCGGATTCATGTCCGAAGCCGTGGTTGCCGTAGAGGGAAACCAGCTCGGGCGGGGCATCGGCAGGTTCGCCGTGGCAGCGCAGGCAGGAAGGCGTGAAGGTCACCGGCCGGGCGGTGACGAAGTGCGAGGACCCGTCGATGGTCTTGTATCCCTGCCACAGGGGATCCCCGGGGTGGGACCGGAAGTGCCGGATCAGCTCCCGCTCCAGTTCATTGGCCTCGAAGTCGGGATTGCGGGCATTGATGGCCACCCGGCGATAGACGTGCCGCTCCGAAGCGACCCGGACCTGATCCATGATCGACCGGGTAATATAGGAGGAGGACATGGCCTGAATGACAAAGGTGTCGTCCAGGCGATCGAACATGGCCGGGCGCAGGACCTGCCGGACATAGTTCTGCACGGAATCGACCTGAAAGAAGATCAGCTCCGCTTTTTCCCGGGTTTCGGTTTCGAGCACCGTACGCATGTGCATATAGAAGCCCACGGCAAAGACCACCCCCAGAACAAGGGCGGCCGCGGTCAGGCCCATAAGAAATTTGGTCTGCAGGGAATATCTGGAAAACATGGACGCACCGGGTCAAAGGGAAAAACATTGTCACGGAGCGGGAGGGTTGCAGGAACTCCTGCCCGAAACGGCGCCGGAGACCATCTTCCGCACTCATGACCTACGAAGAGCGTCCGGTTTTGACAAGCCCGGGACCTGCAGCGAATCCGGACTCACTCGGGCTGCGGCCCTCTGGGAGTGTGCTCAAAGGTGGACCGGGCCCCGATATCGGCATGACCCACGATCTCCACGTCGGTGTAGTAGAATTCGCCGGTCTCGATACCGGATTCGTCCACAAATTCGGCCATCCGGCGCATTGCCGGAACGGTCTGGACCAGTTTGGCCCCAAGCACGAAGCAGACCAGATAGATTATGAGGGAGCCGGCAAAAAAAGAACCCCATCGGTATGCCCTTGATTTGGATTGCATGTGCGTCTCCTTTAGAGAGTTTCAAGTTGTGAGTTTTGAGTGTTGAGTTGACCAGGGACCACAAAGCAGGAGACGCCCCGGCTCAGAACTCAACACTCAAAACTCAACACTTCAACACTAGATCTTCGCAGTGATTTCCGGGAAGACCAGGTAGAACATGATGTAGGACATAGACAGAGTCAGGATCAGGTTCAGAGACTGACCGCAGAGGTACAGAATAAATGGCTTGCCACCCTTGAAATAGGGCTTCAGCTCCCGGAAGTTCGTGGCCAGGCCGATGGCGGCAAAGGAGAAGCAGAAGAACCAGCCGCGGAACATCTTGGAGAACCCGCGGATCACGCCCTGATCGATAAGGGAGAACCCGGCATCGGACCCCAGAGAGCTGTAGATGGAGGAAAACAGGATGGACGCGGCCAGAAATCCGAGCACGAACTTGGGAAACCGGTGCCAGATCTCAATCCAGCCCACGGTCTTGCCTTCCTCGCACTCCACCTTGGCGCACCAGTACACGGCAACTCCGAAAGCGGTCACCCCGATGAGTACATTCTGGATCATCTTGATGGTTGCAGCCGTGTACAAGGCCTTTTCAGACAGGAACGCCCCGGCCGCGGCCACGGCTCCGGTGGCGTCGATGGTGCCGCCCATCCAGGCCCCGCCCAGAATGTAGGGCATGCCCGTGGCCTTGATCACTGCCGGCATGACGATCATCATGATGGAGGTGAAGACCAGGGACAGACCGATGGCCAGGGTCAGTTCCTCCTTTTTGGCCTTGCACGCGGCAGCCGTGGCAATGGCCGCGGAGGTGCCGCATACGGACATGTCCGCGGAGATGACCATGTTCAGGGTCTTGGACTTGATTTTGAGCACCTTCTGGCCGAAGATGAAAGTGGAGATAAGCACCACGGGGGTGACCACCCAGGCCACGAAAATCCCGGGAATCCCGATGGCGATGATCTTATTGAACAGCACCTCGGCTCCGAGAAGGACCAGGCCGGTCTTGATGAAGAACTCGACCTCAAGAGCGGGCTTGACCCACTTCGGGGTACCGATAGTATTGGAGATGAGCATACCGATGGCGATGGCCCAGGCCGCATACCCGATGCCGTAATGCTTCATGGTCGCCTGACCGGCCAGAAAATAGGCCACAATGCCCACCAGAAAGACGGCTGTGAACCCTTTGAGAAAGGCCTTCGGGTCCTTACCCTGATATTTGATGCCCACGGCAAACAGCAGGCCGAGGACGACCATGAGCCCGACCAGATACGGAATCTGATTATAAGGTTTGTGCGTCGTCTTTTTCTTGGCCTTGCCTGCCGTTCCCTTGGCCTGGCGCCAATCCTGAATCTTTTCCTGAGCGGTTTCGTTCAACTGCGCATTCCGGAATCCGGCCAGAGCGGCAGCCTCTTCCGCGGCCAGAGCCTCGACCCGGGCCGTCTGCAGGGCGGCCCGGGCCGCCTCATACCTGGGCATGGCTGCGGCGTTCATGGCATCGGCCTCTTCCTGGGTCAGGATGAAGGCATTCACCGGATTGCTTTTCCAGCCGTGAGGCTTGCTGGTAAAGGTCTTGATGGCCTTGCCGATGCTGGAATTCTTGGCCTTGATCTTTTCCTTGCCGTCCTGAGCCTCGTAGTAGGCCACGGTCTTGAAGGGCGCCCGTTCAGCCTCCGCATCCATGATCCGATTGGACTCGGCAATGGTCTGATCCATGCCCGCGGGGCGCGAGGGCAAAAAAATGAGCATCCCGATAGCGAGCAGAATAAACCCGATCCATATGGCCCAGTAATCTTCCTTGGTCCACAGATCAGACCAGGAACTGCCCTCATTGTCGACGACGATATTTTGGTCCTGAGTTGCCATGAGCTTGCTTTTCCTCCCATAAAACATGATTATCATATGCGCTTCGGTAACTTGTGCACGAAGCAATCCTCACTGCGAGTTCCCGCCCGGAAAAAACCGCACCGCTACCGACGCGGGAACGTGTATGCGCCATGACAAAGCAAACCTTGGACCAAAATTCACATATACCTATCCTTCTGAAATAAAATACGAAAAAATGGAGTACACCTGCTCGAATGACAACTCGAGGATTCATATGCAAACTCTTGTTTACATAGCTGCACGAGACTCTTCCCGTTATCTGTGCTCCTTTTTCAAACAGTCCGGACACCCTTCAAGGACAGCCCCATGAAAAAACTACTCCTCATCTGCGTTGTGTTGATGCATGCCCATCTGATCCACGCAGCCCCCATGGACGAAATCTGGTCCGAAGTGCACCCAAGGCTTTCAGAGGCCCTGCACAAGCTCGAGGCCCGGGCCGATGCCCCGGATTCGTCATGGAACCCCTTGACCCCTGACCGTACTGACCTGCAGCAGGATATCGAATCCATCCTCGATTCCTGTATGGACCTGCTCGGCGGCTCGAACCTGACCGACATCCGTAGTGAAGTCGCCGCGCTTCAGGAAGACAGCCGAGCGGCCCGGGAACGCGTGGCCGCCCTGAAAACCGCCCGCCCGGGTGCCCCGAAGGAGGTCCGAAAATGGAAATTCTGGAAAAATGATCTGGCTGATCTCGAAGAGGCTATAGCCGACCACCAGGGCCGAATTCTTGAAAACGAACGACGCATCCAAAACCTGCTGGACAACATGGTTACGGAGCTTCGCGGGATGGGCATATCAGCCACCCGGGAACAGGTGGAAACTCTGGTTTACAGCGTGACCGCCGACGACGATATCCGGATCATGGCTGTCTTCCACAACATCAGATTCTTTACCTCGGAACTCAGGAAACTGACGATGGATTCTGGAGAGGATCTGACCATGGCCAGGAGATACTACGGCCTGCACACCATGCTCATGAATATTCTGGTCCTTCTGTACGACAACTACCTGAACAGGGTGGACCAGATATTTCTTCCCCGCATCGAGGCCATTCTGGACCACCATTCCGGGCTGATGCGCCGCACCGAGGAGGAGTTGCGGACCGCGGCCGCCCAACACCGCAAGATATACCGGGCCAATCTCGACGCCCAGCGACTGACAGGACAAACAGCCAGACTGTACCGGGACTATCTGATCCGAAACCGGGACAGGGTCCACAAAACCCGAAACGAGATCTTCTCGGAATTCAAGCTGGCCCGAAACACCTACGAGACCGTGCAGAGCGCCCACGCCCTGAAAGGAGTGATGCGCAACGCTTCAGCCATGCTCTCCAGGTTGACCGGCCTGCAGGGCCCGGAACTGATGGTCTTCTCCAACACGGAGATGCGCCGTGAATTCAAGAAGCTGACCGAACGCATCCGGACCGGCTCGGAGTAAAGACGGCGGGCATCATTGGCGCTTGATTGCTGAACCGCTTTTCGCATACCATTTCATGACTCGAACGGACCCCGGCTCCGGCGGAGCCGTTTTACCTGACACCTTTTCAACAGGGAGGAATCCGTATGGCCTTCGAGGACATCTTTCAGGTCGTGGACTCCGCCACGGCCGAAGACGGAACCGTGGTGGAAATCCTGGAGATGACCGATCTCAAGGGGTACTGGGACACCTACGCGGCGGAGCGTCTCTACTTCGCCAACCGGGCCGGTATGCGGGCCAAAATGGTCCGCATCAGGCTGCAGGACACCAATGTCCGGCTGGAACCCGGAGCCCTGTACTACATGAAGGGAGATCTGGAACTCAAAACCGGGACCCGCGGCGGGATTATGAAGGGACTGCTACGCAAGACCATTGCCGGGGAGACCTTTTTTGTGAACGAGATCCACGGAACCGGTGAGGTCTACCTCGAGCCGACCTTCGGGCACTGCATACTGCACCACATCGAACAAGAGGAGCAGGCCGTCATCGTGGACAAAGGGTATTTTCTGGCAGGCACCTCCGGCCTGGACATCGGCACGGCCAAACAAAAAAAGACCTCGGCTGCCCTGTTCGGAGGCAAGGGATTCTTCCAGACCAGAGTGACCGGTCGAGGCGTAGCCGTCATCTTCAGCCCGGTTCCCCTGGACGAGATCCAGAAGGTCTCTCTTGGCGGGGACAAGCTCTTCGTGGACGGCAGTTTTGCCTTCATGCGCTCCCTGAGCGTGGACTTCCGGGTGGAGAAAAGCAACAAGTCCTGGCTCGGGACCTCGGTGGCCGGGGAGGGTTTCCTGAGCACCTTCAGCGGCCGGGGACATGTCTGGCTGGCTCCCACCCAGTCGGTCTACAGCCGGCTGGTGACCATTCCCGGCGGGCCCAAAGTGACGGGAGGCGGGATGTCCGGCGGAGGAAACGACGGGGACTTCGGTCATGACGAGGGAGAAGACGACGACTGAAATCCGAAGGGAGCAGTCGCCCGGCACCTCTGAGCGCCCCGCGACTGCTCCCGGTCCCCTTTTTTTCTGCAATCTCTTTTTCCAAGGAGCGGTACATGAACGAAACCCTGCAGACGATCCTCGGTGTGCTCTTTCTCATGGTCCTTTTCTATCTGGTCATCAGGGGCAACCTGAAAAAGAAACGCGGCAGGACCAGGCGCAGCAAGACCGGGCGCCGCTCCCGGGGATCCTCACGCCGTGACCATGAAAACGAACCGGACGACGATGACGATGCAGATGACGGGGGAGACGACGGCGGAGACGACTGAAGACCTGCGGCGAAACCACCACCCGACACCTTACCAGGGAACCCCTCATGCTCCAGTTACAAAGCGCTTTCGGTCTTCTCGCCCTCGTCTTTCTGGCCTGGCTGTGCAGTGAACGCAGGGACTCCGTGTCCCTGCGGCCGATCATCATCGGACTGTGCCTGCAACTGACCATCGCCCTGGCCTTCTTTCACATACCGGTTTTCAAGTCTTTCTTCCTCGGTCTGAACACGGTCATGGAGATTCTGGACAGGGCCGTCACGGCCGGGACCTCCTTCGTGTTCGGATATCTCGGCGGAGGCCCCCTGCCCTTTGCCGAACAGGCTCCGGGCAGGTCCTTCATCCTGACCTTCAAAGCCCTGCCCATGATCATCGTCATCAGTGCATTGTCCGCGGTGCTCTATCACCTGAAGATCATCCCGGTGCTGGTTCGGGGGATTTCCCTGTTCCTGCAACGGACCATGCGCATCGGCGGGGCCCTGGCCATCGGCGTGGGCGCGAACATCTTCGCCGGGATGGTGGAGGCGCCCCTGTTCGTGCGCCCCTACCTCCGGGCCATGACCCGCAGCGAACTCTTCGCCCTGATGACCAGCGGGATGGCCACCATCGCCGGCACCGTTCTGGTCCTGTACGCGTCCTTTCTGCAGCAGGCGGTACCGGGCGCCCTGGGGCACATCCTGACCGCCTCGGTGATCAGTGTGCCCGCAGCCCTGGTTATTGCCGGGATCATGGTTCCGGAAAACGAGACTCCCACGGCCGGAGCGATGCTCCCGCCCCGGGAGTGTTCGGGAGTCATGGACGCCGTGCACAAAGGAACGTCGGACGGCCTGAGTATCTTTCTCAATGTTGTCGCCATGCTTCTGGTACTGGTGGCCCTTGTGGCCCTGATCAATCAGGGCCTGGGCCTGCTCCCGCAGATAGGCGGATCCCCCCTGTCCCTCGAACGGCTGACAGGGTACGCGCTGGCCCCAGTGGCCTGGCTGCTGGGCATCCCCTGGCACGAGGCCCTGACCGCGGGCAGCCTGCTGGGCACCAAGACCGTACTCAACGAGCTCCTGGCCTACCTGCAGCTCGCAGCCCTGCCTGACGAAGCGCTCAGCCCACGCTCCAGGCTCATTCTGACCTACGCACTGTGCGGCTTCGCCAACCTGGGCAGTCTGGGGATCATGATCGGAGGACTGGGAGGGATGGTTCCGGAACGAAAAAAGGAGATCGTGGAGATGGGCATGCGCTCCATCTGGGCAGGACTGCTGGCCACCTGTATGACCGGAGCGATTGTCGGGATTTTAACGGCGGGATGAAAGATTTAAAGGGTTAAGGGTTAAGGGTTAAGGGTTAAGAAAGGCAGTGACATTGTGGTACTGGGTCAAACTGTTTATCTTTTGTAATCACCTTCATCAGGCAACACTTCTTACCTTACCCCTTAAACC
>Ga0102940_1002316_pt1 | contig 11542 bp, 8 predicted proteins | sample SalPonR2_C_D1_MG_FD_78215 | JGI IMG/M metagenome (GOLD analysis project Ga0102940, IMG submission 78215) | Salt pond soil microbial communities from South San Francisco under conditions of wetland restoration - Salt Pond MetaG R2_C_D1_MG | ecosystem: Environmental > Aquatic > Marine > Intertidal...
ATGTGATTCAGCAAGGTTCTTTTGTTCTTCAGGGTCTTCAACAAGATTGTAGAGCAAATAAGACCCTTTTTCATCGTTATAAAACCGGATAAGTTTCCAGTCATCTTCAATAATAGAAGAGAACGGCCCGGTGGCATGGGTATAATGCGGGTAATGGAATACAATTGGCCGGTCAGGCAATGATTCGTTTTTGGTTACCAGGGGAATCAAATTGATTCCATCAGCATGTTGTTCAGGCCTCAAATCAAGTCCGGCCGCCGCCAATACGGTTGGATAAATATCCGTACCGACAATTCTTTCGGAAGAAACACCCGGTTTTATTTTTTTCGGCCATTTAATTATAAATGGTACTTTCATGCCAGCCTCAAAAGGAAAACTTTTTCCTCCCATTAGCGGATAGTTAGAGGTAATGTTGGGGGTCAATCCGCCGTTATCCGATGTAAAAATCACCATGGTATTTTCTTCTTGTCCCAAATCTTTTATGGCCTGAAGCACTTGCGCAACACTTTCGTCCACGCTTTCCACCAGCGCTGCGTATTCCGGATTTATCTGGTCCGTTTTTTCACGTTTCTCATATTTGGGGACTTTTTCTTTCAGAGGTGTTATGGGGGTGTGAACTATATAATGTGACAATACGGCAAAATAGGGTCCCTTACGGTTCGTTTTCATAAAATTAATACATTCCCGGATTAGCGTCTCCGGGATAAATTCCGTGGAATCCGGGTCGGGTAAATTTGCAAAGTTCCCGTCAGGCCAGCGATCGCCCAAATGTCCGTATTTCAAACCATGAACCCGTCTGTAGCCTTTGGCTAGATGAAATCCCCGTTCATCGGGATAATAACCGGGGCATTCGCCAATATGCCATTTTCCAAAAAAACCGGTTTTATATCCACCTTCAGCCAGTGCCTGCGCCAATATTACTTCTGAACTGGTTAATACATGACGGTGCGGCGCTTCAAAATACTGGTCGTTTCCACCACGGTATTTACTTTGGTTGAAAAGTCGGTCATCAGGGCCTGCCGGTCCATTAAAAACAGTTGTCAGCTTTGTACGTGCCGGGAATTTACCGGAGAAAATACCCCCGCGTGAGGGAGTGCAAACCGGCGCCGGGGAATAGGCATTGGAAAAATGCATTCCCTCGGATGCCAACTGATCTATATAGGGCGTATCGTAAAAAACGCTTCCGGCATATCCGACATCTTTCCAGCCCATATCATCGATGAGAATTAAAACAATATTGGGTGGTTGAATGGTCTCCTTTTCCTGAGTACAACTCAAAAAAAGTAAACTGAAGGCCAGGAAAACGAAAAATTGTTTCATTTTATATAGTGTTTTCACTTTGGTTAAAGAAAGGGCAGAAACCGAAATCCCTGCCCCATCTGAACTTAACTAAATTTTTCTATGCGAATGATAAATTTTCTAATTGTATCCCGCATTTTGTTCTATAACAGCTTCCGTGTTTTTTTCAATTTCGCTATCAGGTATAGGCCATAGTTTGTTATAATCATTTATAGGGTAGGATTCATGTTGACCATTGTGGTATGGGTGGTGCTTTCGCACTCTTTCAACAAGCTTGCCTGTTCTCATTAGTGTAAACAACCTGAATTCTTCAGTAAAAAGCTCTCTCGCTCTTTCATCCAATAAAAAATCTAAATCCACATCGCCGGCAGCCACCGGATCGGCATTTACCCGTGCTCTTACAATGTTAATATCTTTTGCAGCATTTGCCTGGTCACCTTTCATTAAATAAGCCTCAGCTCGCAATAAATAGGTTTCTGCCAGCCTCATCATATATCTATCATTAAATGTGCTACTTGCCTGATTTGCTGTCTGACCAGTTTCAGGATTTGCAATCAAATCATCGGGGAAATTTCCAATTGGATTGGATTTTGCCCAGATTGCACTCCAATATCTTCTTAAAGGATCAGAAAAATTAGAAATTGCTCCGCTTGCTACCAACATCTGCCCATAATATGCCGATTCGGGATTATCAATCACTACATCACGAATAACATTGTGCTCCGAATTACGCATGTCATTATCTGAGTCCCATATTTCATCAAGCATAAAATCTGTAGCGCGCCACCAGCCTATGCCTCGTCCACCATTTTGACTGGAATGTGAAAAAAAGCAATTAACTCCATCGTTATCCTTTAACTGCCAGTATAAAGGAGCCAAAAATCTGGCAAGATTATCCGGGCTGCCACCACCAGGTTGAAGGTGTTCGTATTGACTTACCCAAATGGCTTCAGTATTACCATTTCCTCTGTTCACATTTCCTCTTCTAAAAAGATCCCAGTAAACGTCTCCCGGTTCATCAATCCGGCTTCCAAACCGGGATTCCATTAATTGATAGTCCGGATCGTCAATAACTGATGTAGCAGCAGCAATGGCTTTATCATACTCTTGTTTTGTAATATAAACTTCTGCCAACAGATGTCGGGCTGCAGCTTTAGCAATCCTTCCATCCTGCGCTATATCGTTTGCTCCGGGTAAATTAGCTTCAGCAAATAATAAATCTTCAACTACCTGGTCCCACACATCAGCTACAGGTGCTCGTACAAAGTCTCTTTTTGGTGAAGTTACTTCCTCTGTAATCAGTGGCACATCCCCAAACAATATTGCCAGAGACCTGTAAGCAAAAGCTCTAAAGAACATTGCTTCACCAATTTTTGCATTCTTTTCTGCTTCAGAATCATATTCCACAAATTCAATTCTGTCAATCAAAGTGTTGGCATCGGTAATTATTTTAAAAAAACTACTCCAGGCCCAAAACACCTCACCTGTGTTTGGGTTAATGTTATCATTCCATGATGCTAATGCATGTGTTGTTGAAATGCAGTCAAATCCAACATCAGTAATGTAGTGAAATGCAAAAGTATTTACAGATGACTCAACATAGATACTACGCGTTCTGGCATACAATTGAACTACGGCTATATCTATTTGCTCAGGTGTGGAGAAAGAATTTTCCGGAGAATAGAAATCATAAGGAACCTCATTCAAAAATTCCTGTTCATCACATGACATAACCATTGATGTCATTAAAAATATTAATGCTATATATTTTATATTTTTCATAACTGTTTATTATTTATAGTTCTACATTTAACCCGATAGTATAACTACGCATCAGGGGAACTCCTGTTGTAAATCCGACACCGGTTTCAGGATCCCAACCTGCCCAATCAGTAATGGTAAACAGGTTCTTACCACTAACAAATACTTTGACGTTATTAAGTGTTAATTTATTAACAACACTTTTGGGAATTGTGTATGACAAAGAAACATCCTGAAGCCTTATAAAGCTTCTTTGCGTATATCTTATGCCTCCATAACTACTGCCTGTATCCAACCTGCGATACTTTGCGTCTGGATTTTCCGGCATCCAATAATCCCAGGCTCCTTTAGGAACATTTGAATAAGATAATTGGTCGGCATTATTCCAAAATAAGTATGAGTTAGGATCGTCGCTTCCATAATAGCGATCCTTACCCCCCTGTATAGAATTAATAAAAACGTACAGATTCCAGTTTTTATAACTCACGTTATTTGTTACACCAACCCTGTATGCCGGATCTGTATATCCAAGTATTTTTTGATCATATAATGATGAGATTGTACCGTCCGGTTCACCATCGGGACCGCTAATATCTTTTAGTTTGTAAGTACCAGGTAAAAATCCCGGCCAAATAGAACCATTTTCCTGATCGGCTAATTGCCACATTCCTTCAATTTCATAATGATAAAGTACAGTTTGTGGTTCACCAATGAAAAGCCTGCTTGAAACAAGATCATCCTCAATGCCATCACCGTCATTATCTGCACCAATAATTGATTCAATTTTGTTACGAGACCGGCTGTAAACCACAGAGGTTGTCCAGTTCCAATCATTATTCTTAACAATGGTTCCTGATAAAGACACATCAATACCGTTATTGGAGACTTCAGCAATGTTATCGGCAATTGAATTAAAACCTGTAACACGAGGTAATACTATACTAAAAAGGATATCTTCAGTAGTATTTTCATAATAATCAAAACTACCACTTAATCTGGAATTCAAAACCTCAAAATCAAGTCCGCCATTGAATCCTGTAGTAGTTTCCCATCTTAAGTTGTCGTTTGCTAAAGATACAATAGATTGTCCTAAAAATGTTTCACCACCATCTCCAAATACCATGGAGGGTCCGGATGATACTTTAGCTAATGTAGAGTAAGGGCTTATTCCGCGTCTGCCAGTTTGACCATATGATGCTTTAAGTTTCAAATAATCAATAATGTCTACGTTTTGCATAAAAGTTTCTTCACTTAGCGTCCAGGCCAGTCCAACAGATGGAAAGGTTGCTATTTTATTGTTACGCCCAAAACCTGAAAAACCATCTCTTCTGATAGTCGCAGTAAGAAAATATTTATACTTGTAATTGTATAATAATCTTGCCATCTGGTAAATTGAATTACTCACCCATTTATCTGAATTTACAGAATTAAGTGTGGGATCTCCGGCTTCAAGTCGATTATACCCCAAAAAATCTACTTCAAAATTTCTTGAAGCAGCAGTAGTAGAGCTATTAGTTCGTTCCTCTGCTCCATACAATAAAGTTACATTAACATTGTGATCGTTGTTAAATGTTTTTGTATAGTTCACTATATTGTCCCATGTCCAACTTCTGAATATTCCATGGGTTTTTCTGGCAGCTCCCTGAAAACTATTAGCATGTGGATTGAATATGCTATAATCACTTCTTCTGTAGTTATTTGAATATTTTGTTTCAAATGTAAGTCCTTCAAGAGGTAACTTAATTTTTGCAAACAAATTACTAAACAAATTTGTCCTGATATCAGAATTATCTTGTTGAATTATTAAATAAGGACTCAACCATCCTCCTTCCGGTTGTGGAACCAATTCTTCGTCAGAATTATAAGCCTGGGCCCACGGTTGCAAAAGAAATGGCACCTGATTACCTGCCGTAACACCCGAATAGTCGCTAATAGTTGCAAAGGTTTGTGTTCCAACATTAAGCCAATTGGTTACCTTAGCATCAATATTTATCCTGAAATTATATTTACTGTAATCATCATTTCTTAAATATCCATCCTGATCTGTGAAACCTCCTGAGAGAAAATAAGTGAGGTTTTCATTTCTACCCTGAAGACTGATATTATGTGATTGAATTTGTCCATTACTTTTAAACGAATCCCACCATGGGTAATCTGCTCCATTGGCATACCCTTCGTTAATATTAAGTGCTTTAAAATTATTCCTCCAGTCATAATCCGGATTAACCTGCAAATAATCAGGAGCAAGTCTTCCACCTCGTGCCCAAAATACATCCGGATAAAATTCTTCGTATTCCTCTGCATTCATTGGTTCAAGCTTATTTGATGGGTTTTGAAGAGTGAAAGTGCTTGAATAATTTATTGTTGGTTTATTAAATTGCTTTGAACCACTTTTTGTGGTAATGAGTATTACTCCGTTGGCTCCTTGTGTTCCATAAACAGCACTTGCGCTAACGTCTTTCAATACATCAATAGATTCAATATCGGCGGTATTCAAGTCTACGATACTTCCAGTGTAGATAATTCCGTCTAATACAATTAGTGGGGCATTTGCTGCACCACTGGTACTAAGCGTACTTATTCCCCTTACAGAAAAGCTTGGATTTGCACCTGCACTGGTCACCGGGCCAACATTAAGTCCGGCAACTTTCCCTTGCAATGCCTGCATAATTGAAACGTTTGAGGTTTCGTTAGCGATATCCAGGTCGGCACTAACAGCAGAACCGGTCAAATCCCGTTTTTTAACCGTTCCATACCCAATAGCCACCACCTCTTCAATCCCAATCGCATCCACCACCATTTCAACATCAATAGTAGTCTGGTTCCCAACAACCACTTCCTGCGTAAGCATACCCACAAATGAAAATACCAGCGTGGCATCTTCTGGTATATTGGTTAATTGATATTCCCCATCGTTGTTAGTAATTGTACCCTGTGTTGTACCTTTAATAAGAACTGTTACACCTGGTAGTGGAAGGCCGTCTTCGTCGGTAACAGTTCCGGAGACGGATTGTTGTTGCACTACATTTTCTGATAAGTAACTGGGCACCAAAATAATTTTACGGTCAGCTATCGAATAAACGACATCTGTTCCTTCAAACAAGCTGTTAAGTATCTCATCTATTCTTTGACTATTGAAAGAAAAGGATACTTCCCGGTTTGTATTTACCAATTTTTCATTGTAGAGAAAGTAAAACTCTGAGCGATCTTCAATCTCGTCCAATACATCTTCCAATTTAGTATTGGAAACATTGAGCGAGAGCCGTGTTTTTTGAGAATAGGCATCGTTAGCGATAGTTTGAAGGACAGAAACGAGAAGTAAAAATAGCGTAATTCTCATAATCCTTAATGTTTTTAATAGAACGTGATTCCCACATTCATGAAAAGTTTTAGTTTTTTTCATAAATTTGAATTGTTAAATGTTAAAAAATATTTTAAGAATGTTTTTTGAGGAAATCGTGACCGCGATTTCCTTTTTTTTTTAGTTTTTCATGGTCCGTCGCGTAATCTCTTCATAACTTTAAATTTTAATTAGATATTAACTATTCTTTTTGTATAACAGCACTTTCTTTTTGGTTACTGTACCGTCATCCAGTTTTTCTCTGTCAATAATACGGTAACTCATGGGTGATGTTGAACTTATATAATGTATTACCTCCTCCAGTGAATCATCCTGAAAAGTGCCACGGAAACTATATGTTTTTAGTTCATCATCCACTACTTCAACACTTACATTGTACCAACGACTGATTCTTCGGGCCACTTCATCCATTGTATCGCCTCTGAAAATGAGTTTCCCCTCTTTCCATCCGGAGAATTTTGAGGCATCGGTTATATCAATATTTATGGAATCATCTCTAAAAATCAGGCGCTCATCGGGTTTCAACTCAATTCCACTTACAAGCCCCAGGGTGGTAAATTCTACTTTCCCCTCTTCCAGAGCCACTTCTATGTATTTCTCATCGGGGTATGCATTCAGGTTAAATTTTGTTCCAAGTACTTTTATTTTGGAATCACCTGCAGCAATCTCGAAAGGATTTTCGGAGTCGTGAGTTACATCGAACCAGGCTTCACCATTTAAAGCAATTTCCCGGTTATTGCTGAAAGGTAGTTGGTATTTAAGTGATGAGCCACTATTCAACCATCCCTGTGTGCCATCGGGCAAAGAAAAACTGATACGCGAACCCAGTGGTGCAAAAATTGTAGAGGTTACGGGAGATTCAGCAATTACTAATTCTTCCTGGTTCTGATGGTTCATCCAAATTGCTCCTGCAATCAGCAATGGTATTAACAATACGGCAGCAGCAACCGAGTACCATTTGTAAATCCTTTTTACTACCGTATCTTTTTTCTGAAGTTCCTGTTTGTGTATAATGTGGTGGATACGGTCGAGCAAATAGGAAAGATTGTGCTCTTCTTCGTGATGTGTTTTCAGGTACGCATTAAATTGCTCCTGAAGATGTTTTTTAAATTGCTTATTATTTTCGTTTTCAGCAAAAAGGGAATTTATATATTCTTCCTCACGAGCATTGGAAAGTCCTTTACTAAAACGGTGGAGTTTTTCTATATCTGATTTATTAATCATTTATTCAACTTTAAAAATCCTCCTTGAAATTAAGGAGGATTTTTGAAACTAACTAACTAAACTATCTCTGTGCGAAAAATATTTCTTTGTCGCTTTATATATAAAAGGAACTTGAACGGGGTTTCTCACGAAAAAAAAATGATTTTTTTTACTTTTCTCCCGGGTTTAATCTATAAAAGACTCATCTTCATGGCTTTATAAACAAATATTTTATTGAATAAAAACAGCGAAAAACAACAATAAGCCAAAATTAGAATCGGATAAATGCTGGCGTAAAAATTTTAAAGCCAGAGAGATTAGATTATCAACAGTTCCCGGAGCAAGATTCATTTCCTTTGCAATTTCTTTACTGCTTTTTCCTTCATTCCGGCTTTTAATAAAAATCAAACGCTGTTTTTCAGGCAATTTATTAATAAGTTTTTCTACTTGCTCAAGAGTGGCTTTATATTCCAGCATCTTCTCTAAGTCTGTTGCTGAATCAATTGATGTAATCTTCTCTTTTAAAAATTTTTCGTGTATTTGTTTTTTCCGAAAAATTTGACACATCTCGTGGTATGCAATGGTAAAAAGATAGGATTTAAGTGAAGAATCCTGCTTAAGTTTTTTACGATTTTCCCATAGCTTTAAAAAGACATTCTGCACCAGTCCTTCTGTCTCTTCTTTCGATTTTAAATAGGATAGTGCAAAACCGAACAAACGATCTCCGTATTTTTTAAATACCTGATCAAAAGCTTCAATATCTCCTTTTCGGAGTTTTATTAGGAGCTCGCTATCGGATTTTGAACTATTAGTTGGCATATAACTGATAATTGTTATAAAAATATAAAAAACACATACTGAAAAACAATAATTTTATTCCTAATTCTAATGTTATGTCCTAATCACCAAAGAAGCTTCCATCACTATCTTGTTATCCTCATCCTGCTTTTTCCCAAATTCAATCGTATTAATTAAATTATTCATAACAGAACTAGCCATTTGTTTCGGATAAAAATCAACTGTAGTGATTGGAATATTTGCTATAGAAGTTTCAACAAGGTTTCCAAAACCGGCTAAAGCAACATCCTGCGGAATTTTCAGTCCTCGCTCCATCAGTGCTTTTGCAGCTCCAATAGCCACCATGTCGTTGGCACAAAGTATAGCGTCGGGTACAAAACCATTATCCAATATTTCTTTGGTTTTTAAATAACCATCTTCATCATTAATCTTACTTGATTTTACCAGTTCGCAAGCAACTTTTATGCCTGCATTTTTCAAACAATCACTGTATGCATCAAACTTTTTCCTGGAAGAATATAATGTTTTGTAAGGACCTAGGAATGCAATTTTCTTGTAACCTTCAGATAGAAAAAAATTCATTATTTTTCCTGCCCAGAAATAATCGCCGCCGCCATATACTGGAATTGATGAATTTTCAACATCCCGTCCATAAAAAACAACAGGTGTACCTCTATCATTAATTTCATTAAAATATGAAAAATCAGTGGTTTCTTGTGCAATAATTGCTATAATTCCATCAACCTGTAATGATGCCAGATAATGTAAACAATGTTTCTCATTTTCACTGTTTTCGTTCGTTACCATTAAAATAACCTCGTATCCCTTGCTACGCGCTGCCTGATAAAAACTATTCACGACATGAGAATGAAGGGAAGTAAGTATTTCAGGCAAAAGCACCCCGATAATATAACTCTTTTTATTTACAAGATTACGAGCAGTCATATTTGGATAATACCCCATTTCCCGGGCAACCTTTTTCACCTTTTTTCTCGTTTCCGGCGAAATATCTTTGCTGTCACGAAGTGCTTTGGAAACGCTTGCAGTGCCTATTCCAACTTCTTTGGCAATATCTTTTAATAAAACTTTGCTCATAAATTACTTGCCTCAAGTTACGAAAACGTTTTCGTAAAGTTGCATTTATTTCTTAAGTTTTCATTCACAAAAAAATAGCAGATAACTATTCGTTGAATTGTCAACTTATTAGATATGTTTTATTTCGTTGAATTTCAGCATATTAAATTTTAATGTCTTTAAATAAAAACTTAATGGATGTGTTGTAAAACATTTTATTTAATGGTGTATTTTTTGGATTATACACTTATCGCAATTCGTTTAAAATTATATGAAAGTAAATTACTGAAATAAATGCATATTGTTAGTTTAGACAGAATCTCACTACTATTCAAATTTTTTATTAATGTTTTGACTTGTATTTCCTATCTTTGTACTTATAACGTATAAAATATACTTTTAAAATATTAGAGAGACTTTATCGAGAACAAAGTTTATTGACTCATACAACAAATTGATTTTAAGCGCATAAGAAATTAAAAATTTGTCTTGTTCTGGGCACAACTAAAAAGCACTGCAGTTGAAAAATAGTGGTGATTTTTTTATTCCAGCATCTTCTGATAAAACAACTCATCTTTCCAGCCTTCCGGAGTTTTTAGCCAGTTTGTTTTTGTTCCTGACTTTACAAATCCTGTTTTTTCAAACAATGAGATGGATTGACGATTATCTTCAGAAATATTGGCATAAAGTTGTTTGAGCCCGAGTACATTCAGAGAATAGTCAGAAAGTGCTTTTAATGCATCGGTGGCATAACCCTGGTTTCTGTCTTCGGTTTTATGGATTAAAATTCCCACACCGGCTCGCTGATGATACGGTTCAAAATCGAACAAATCCACTGCTCCTACCGGACGGTCTTCTTTATTCTGAATAATCAGCCGCAACTGTTTGATTTCATAAATATCTTTGTGCGAATTTTTAATGTATTCTGTCAGAATGTATCGCGAAAACGGAGTTTTGGTGTTGCTCATCTCCCAGATTTCCATATTGTTTTCCCACTGGTAAAGCAAGTCTATATCTTCCGGTTCGAGCGACCGAAGAAATATTTTTCCGTATTTCAAAAAATCATTCAAACTTTTATATTTAATAATGGAACCGACATTGAATAATAATCAAAGTATCTTCCTGAACTCTATATACCAGCCGATTGGTTTGGTCAATTCTGCGCGACCAGTAAGACGACAATTCATTTTTCAGTGGCTCCGGTTTGCCAATTCCGGAAAAAGGAGTCCGCTCACAGCTTTTAATGAGAACGTTTATCCGTTTCAAAACCTTTTTATCGGTTTTTTGCCAAAACAAATAGTCTTCCCAGGCTGATTCGTGCCAAAGTAATTTCATCGGCTATTTTAAAAGTTCTTTTTCAGATACTTTTCCCTTTTCAACATCATCAACAGCATTGAGCAATCGTTCGCGGTTGTTTTTGGTGCCAAGTAAATACTGTGTTTCCTGAATTGAATTAAAATCATCCAGCGACATCATCACAACACTTTTTCCTTTTGAACGATGAACGATAAGAATGTCACTTTCTTCGGAAACCATGTCGAGATTAGATTTTAAATTCTGTCTCAATTCGGAATAATTTACAGTTTTCATTGTGCAATATTTTGTACAAAAATACGTACTTTAATTTCAGAAAACAATTAATCATCCAGTTTTTTCCAATTTTTAAATACAATCTCCACATCGGTTGAAACATGGTAATCGCGGGCATACAATACATTTAGCCGTTCGGCTTTTGAGGAATCAGTCACTTCATCTGCAAACATATCTGCCGGTGTTAAGATTCCCGATTTTAAAGGCGGCAGTTTCTCGCGGTTATCGGCATCCGGAATATATCCGACCAGCGTTTTTGTGCCTGTTAAAACCCGAACTAAATTACTGAAATACCTGGATTTACGTTTGAAGCCCAAAATCAATACCGGACTGAAAACCAGCAAAAAAAGCGATGTCCCAACATCGAAAAACCGTTTTTTTCGCCGGTTGGATTTTTTTGAAATAGTATTTACGTGCACCACGTACAAATCGCCGGCAGTATGAATGGAATTGCTG
>Ga0102940_1002318_pt1 | contig 11537 bp, 7 predicted proteins | sample SalPonR2_C_D1_MG_FD_78215 | JGI IMG/M metagenome (GOLD analysis project Ga0102940, IMG submission 78215) | Salt pond soil microbial communities from South San Francisco under conditions of wetland restoration - Salt Pond MetaG R2_C_D1_MG | ecosystem: Environmental > Aquatic > Marine > Intertidal...
ACTAATAAAGAGCAGGCTTTTAGCTTGCTTTTGAATAAGTATAAAGAACGGCTATACTGGCATTGCCGAAGGCTATTGGTTTCGCATGAAGATGCTGACGATGCATTGCAAAACACATTTATAAAAATTTGGAGTAACCTGGGGAATTTCAGAGGAGATGCTGAACTTTACACATGGTTATTCAGAATAGCAACGAACGAATCCTTAACCCTGCTAAGAAAAAAAAACAAATTTGTACTAAAACACGATTCAGATAATGATACTGTATTCGAAGAAACACTGGTGGCTGACGCATATTTTGATGGAAATGAGATTCAAATAAAACTGCAAAAAGCCATAAAAAAACTGCCAGAGAAACAAAAGGTAGTCTTCAATTTAAAATATTATGAGGAAATGAAATACGAGGAGATGGCGGAAGTATTAGAAACATCAGTAGGCGCATTAAAAGCATCATACCACCATGCAGTAAAGAAAATTGAACAGGCATTAAAAACGGATGAATGATTTAAACCTTTTTAATCCCTAACAGTCTAATTTATAGATTAACGATATGAACCACTCATCATTGAGGAAAGATTTTAACAGAGCAATGACAGAAGAATATCATTAAATGGGATTAAAATACTGACAGTTAATATGATGAGGTTGCGCATAGCGAATTTATTTTTAGCGGTATTTGCGAGCTCACTTCGTTCGGTTGCGCATAGCGAATTTATTTTTAGCGGTATTTGCGAGCTCATGAACACAAATAAAAATAACTTGTAGTGAATAACCTCCATTGAAAATAATTATTGGGTGAGGCAGCTAGTACCAGAAGAAAAAAAAATTAACTAATTATAATTTAATTACTTAATCGAAGATTTATAGAGATTAACCAAGTGAAACGAAAACAACACATAATACCTCCTCGGTCGGAGCAGCCCTTCAAAGTGCCTGACAGATATTTTGAAGACCTGGAAAAGCGTGTAATGAATAATATTCATTCAGAAGAAGGCAAAGATCGCTCGCGCTCAACAGATGTTTTAATGGAGAAGAAAAAAGTATCGCTCAGACCATATATCACACTTGCTGCAGCCATAACAGGGATTGCTCTTGTAACTTATATTATTCTACAGACAGCCTCAAAATCTTTAATCGGCGAAAATCAAACGACTTATGATATTGAAACCCTCTACGATGCGGGAATTATGCACGATGAATCTGTGCTTGCAGAATCATATGATGAAATGGAGGAAGACAGTTATAGCGAATGGGACGAAGACGCCATGACCTACCTTGCAAGTAATGAATTAGAAATATTGCTGGCACTTGAAGAAACCAATGAAGCCTATTAAATACTTAATAAACAGAAATAAAGAATTAAACTTAAACAAGACGTCATTATGATGATTAATCGATATAAAACAGCCATAACCACACTTTTTTTTCTCACACTATGTTTCCAGTCGGCTCTAATGGCACAGCCTAATAATCGCGAGAAGATGCGAAGATTTCAGGAGGAGCGGATCATTTACTTCAATGAAAAGCTTGATCTTACTGAAAAAGAGTCTAAAGAATTCTGGCCATTATATGAAGACCTTCAGCATCGAATTATGAAGAATATGGAAGATGAAAAGAATTTACTCAATTATTATCATATTAATAATGAAGCCCTTTCAGAAAAAGAAGTTGAAAAAAGCATCACCGATTATTTTAATCTGCGCGACCAGCGCCACGATCTGAAGATGGATTATCATAACAAATTTATGGCGGTTATCGGAAAACGTAAAACCATGCAGATGTATGCACTTGAGCGTGAATTCAAAATGCACATACTTCAAAAGTTCAGGTCAGAAAGAGGGCGTAGAAGCGGTCGTGGATTGCGAAATAACCAATAACGATTGCAATTGTTAAAGGAGGAGGTCCTCACCTGGTATTTCAGGCAAGTCAATTTCCTGCAAAAAATCTACAGTTGAATTTATATCCTCATACATTACTTTATCATTCTCAATAAATGCAACCTTAAGCCGATAAGAATTAACAAATGATTCTAACATGGGAGACGTCTTTAGTGGCTTTCGAAAATCAAGCGCTTGTGCAGCATTGTATAATTCAATAGCCAGAATGTGCTCCAGGTTTTCCATGACTTTATAAGCCTTTACTGCAGCGTTAGCACCCATACTTACATGATCCTCCTGACCCTGAGAAGACTCTATAGAATCAACTGACGATGGTGTTGATAATTGCTTATTATGGCTTACCATAGAAGCTGCCGTATATTGAGGGATCATGAACCCGGAATTTAATCCCGGATTTGCCACAAGGAAAGGAGGCAGACCCCTCGATCCCGAAAGAAGTTGATAAGTTCTCCGCTCTGAAATATTCCCTAATTCTGATAAAGCAATGGCCATATTATCAAATGCAAGGGCGAGTGGCTGCCCATGAAAATTACCAGCTGAAATAATTAAATCTTCATCAGGAAATATGGTTGGATTGTCTGTAATTGAGTTAATCTCATTCTGAAAAACATAAGCCACATAGTTTATAGAATCTTTTGAAGCACCATGCACCTGAGGAATGCAGCGAAATGAGTAAGGATCCTGCACATGCTTTTTAGGGCGACCAATAAGTTCGCTGCCTTCAAGTAAAGTTGAAATCCTTGCTGCGGTTTTTATCTGACCCTGATGAGGTCTGATTTTTTGTATTAAGGGATGAAAAGGTTCAATGCGGCCATCAAAAGCATCGAGTGACAAAGCGCTGATCATATCGGCCAACCTGGACAATTTGAAAACCCTGAGGCATATATGTACACCAAATGCACTCATAAACTGTGTTCCATTTAACAATGCCAGTCCCTCCTTCGATTGTAATTCCAGAGGCTCCCAACCCATCTGAGAAAGCATTTTATCGGAGGTAACAATATTACCATTCATATTAACCTCACCCAGACCAAGTAGCGGAAGACTCAAATGAGCCAGTGGCGCCAGGTCGCCCGATGCACCGAGACTGCCGTATTGGTATACCACAGGTAAAATGTCATGGTTATACATATCAACTAAACGCTGAACCGTTTTTAATTGAACACCAGAGTTTCCATATGAGAGTGATTGCAGCTTCAAAAAAAGCATCAGCCTGATAATCTGAGGAGGTACTTCCTCTCCAACACCACATGCATGAGAAATAACCAGGTTTTTCTGAAGTAAACCCAGATCTTCGAATGATATTACTTTATCACATAATGAACCAAAACCTGTATTAATACCATAGAGACTTTCTTTCGTATCTGAAAGTTTCTGATCCAGGTATGCACGACACTTACTTATATTTTCAATGCTTTCCCCGGATAATTTAAGTTTTTGCTTGCGGTCAAGAATCGACTGAATGGTAGTCCAGTTAATCTCACTGTTACTAATTGGATGAAACTCCTGCATAATACATTATTTCTAACTGTTTAACAGGGTTGAATTACGGAAAAATGACTGAGACCTGAAATGTTATTTGGCAGCTATAGCGAAACTGTTTTTAAAACCTCATCGAATGTCAGTGTTTGTTGATCTCCGGTTTCCATATTCTTAAGTGAGATTTTATTAGATTGGATTTCATTGTTTCCAACAACTGCAACATAAGGTATATTTAGTTTATTGGCATAGGCCATCTGCTTTTTCATCTTCACTTGATCGGGATACAGTTCAGCCTTTATTCCTTTAGCTCTTAATTGCTGCAGCCTGGGCAGGATGAACTTCACCTCTTCCTTGCCAAAATTCACGAACAGAAGCTGTGTTCCCGTTTCAGATTCAGCAGGAAAAAGATCAAGCTTATCCATCACATCATAAATACGATCAGCACCAAAACTTATGCCTACACCCGAAACATCCGGCAAACCAAAGATGCCTGTAAGATCGTCATATCTCCCTCCCCCGCAAATACTACCGATCGTAACATCGTTAGATATGACTTCAATGATGGCTCCGGTATAATAATCCAGTCCCCTGGCGAGTGTAATATCAAGTTCAACAGCTGATGAAACAGGATCTGATTGAAGTAAAGAAAAAACCTCTTCAATTTCTCTGATACCGCTCATCCCAACATCAGATTGCTGTAAAAAGTCTTTTAAAAAAGTCAGGTTTTCCTGATTATCACCCTGCATACTAAACACAGGATCGAGCAGTGCTATTGAATCCTCAGAAATTCCTTTCCCGGATAGCTCTTTCTTAACATTGTCAACACCAATCTTTTCCAGCTTATCAATAGCAACAGTGATATCAACAATGCGATCAGGCTCATTAATCACTTCTGAAATCCCCGATAAAATTTTCCTGTTATTGAATTTGATCGTTACAGAAAGGTTAAATTTTCGAAATACTTCGTCGATAATATGCAGCAATTCAAATTCATTCAACAGTGATGTTGACCCGATTATATCTGCGTCACACTGATAAAACTCTCTATACCTGCCTTTTTGAGGATTATCTGCACGCCATACGGGTTGAATCTGAAATCTTCTAAAAGGGAACGCAATCTCATTTCGGTGCTGCACTACATACCTTGCAAAAGGTACTGTTAAATCATACCGCAAGCCACGTTTTGTTATCTGACCAGTGAGATCACTATGTTCAAACGTGCTTAATTCATTGATATTAATTCCACGAAGATAATCACCGGAATTAAGAATTCTGAAAAGGAGCTTATCCCCTTCTTCACCATATTTACCCAGCAGGGTAGACAGATTTTCCAGTGCCGGTGTTTCGATCTGTAGAAAACCATGATTCTCATACACACCACGAATAGAATTAAAAATAAAATTTCGTTTTGCCATTTCCGCGGGAGAAAAATCCCTGGTTCCTTTGGGTATTGAAGGTTTTTGTATTGCCATATAAAAACTTATTGATAAAAAGCACTACTCAGTAAGCCAATGAAGGGGCTGCACAACCTGGTATTATTAATAATTTCGAATACACAGCCTAATCTGTTTAACAGAAATTGGGTGTATAAAATTAACAACCACAAAGATAGTTTTTCCCTATCAATCTCTGGCCCTGCCGAGCTTTTTAAGATCACGTTTCAGAAGCGCATCGGGCTTTCTAAGTTTTACTTTATGATAATCGAAGTAGTAGAAATTTGAGTCACCCGCTCCAATGAGTATTTTATATACCCTTGCATTAAACTTTTTACCCTCAGGACCGACTTTATGCAGAAAGACCACATCCTTATCTTTATCCATGATAGCTTCTTTCACTTCTTCACGGGTAACCAATTTAAAATCATAAGGATATTCCGCCTTTATCCTGGCCTCCGACCTGATGGATTTTTCAATCTCATCTTCAATCAGATACAATGTCTTATCATGAATCGCAGACATGTTATCGTTATACTCTTTGAATATATTCTGAGATATCATATCCGGATTTTCAGTGATCATCTCCACATGCTTTTGCATAAAATTCACCATGGTGCCCAGTTTGTATGTATAATGCTCTGGTTCTACGCCATAATAGCTGACCGGGATATTGACAATATCTTTCATTTCATCCATGGATGGGTATTCTCCGCCAAGTGAAAGACAAAGAAAAACATACCGGGTTTGGCTTTTATCTTTCTCAAACATAACTGTTGCCGTATACAGGAAAGAAGCGCTTGGATCAGTAGCTTTTTTTTCGAATTCATCATACTCTATAAACTCATAAGGCGTGATCGTCCAATAATTTTTAATAGCATCGGTTATTTCAAAATTATATTCAGACATCGGATTATCCTCCAAAACAATATAGGTTTTTGTTTTATGAAATACTTTGAGATCCTCCTCTGTGGGCAGGTATTCTCTCTGTGCCTGCAGGTTTATACAATAAATTGCGACAAATAAAAACAAGGTGATTTTTCTCATTGGATGATGGTTTTATACATTATTTTTCAGGAAAATATAAAGGATTTCGCTCATTGAATTTGCGAATATAAACAAATTTATATTGTCTTTTCTTTCTTCGTCGAAGTGACATATACTCATCGTGCAGCTCCGGGTCATTCATCAATAATATTTCCACTGAATTCACATCAAATTCATGAAGTTTACCTGTTTCAAAATCGATGAGATATTGACGCACCTCTGTGGAGCTATAAGATGAAGAAGGATTTCTGTAATACCGGTTTACATTATTACGCGGATAATAATAAGGATCGTAATAACCGGAATTATAGGTGGTAAGTGTGGCAACGAAGTGACCTATGCTTCCCATGAAACTAATCCGGTGGAACCTGCCTCCCAAATTAATAAAAAGAACACCATTTCTGCCATACCCCCAAATGTTGGCGGTTTTCAATTCCTGCATAACACCGTTATCGTCATAGAAAACGATTGATTTCTCTTTCGTTACATCTTTATAAAATTCTCGCGAAAAGAGATCTGCCTCCGTTACCAGACGTGTTTTAGGAATAGGATCATTTCTTTTTACAGATGAGAAATTTGGGTAGATTCCATCCTGAAATTCAAACTCTGGTGTATATTTCACCATATTTTCACCTTCCTGAGAATATAGCGGAAGTGAGAATAACAGCATCGCAATTAAAAAAACCATATGTTTAAGATACATAATGCTCATATCATAAAATTACACAACTCCTGTATAATATAAACGTAAAAGTCAAAAAAATAATTTATGTAATAAAAAATATTTCAGGATTTATTAAAACCGTTAATATATCTTATATTTGATTAAGGAATAAAACATTTAGTGATTATGGTCAATCTCTACAAAAAGCTGTTGTATCCAGGTACAGCTGAAGCTACAGACAAAAGAAAGAATGATTTAATATATAAATTAAATGTTTTTAATATTCTCACCTCTTCGTTATTATTCCTTGTTGCTATTGCCGGCCTCATATTTCAATATCAGACCTTAACAGTCATTAGTATCTCTGCCATCATTGCACTAATAGTCAATAATGTTGTTTTTAAAAAAGAGCGTTCAGCTTTTACACCACGCCTCACCGCTCTTATCATTATCGCTATAGCAATTTTAATCAGTCACATGCTCCTCCCATCAATTGCAGTATCGATATTGATTATTACATTACTATTCCCTGTCTCCTGCATTGTTATTCTTGACAAAAAGGGCATCTGGATTGCCAGTGGTTTACTGCTCGCAATTGCAGTCACGAGTTTTGTGCCCCTTACAGCATCTGATTCAAACCTCACCATCACGAACTTTATACTCTATCTCATCGCATATCTGATCATGCTAATCTCTGTCTTCTATATTTATAAAGATATAAATTACACGATAGAATTTCATAAGGAACGAATTCAGGATTTTGAAAAAAAGATCAGACAAAGGGATCAGTTTATCTCCAAATCATCACATAAACTCAGAACCTCTCTTAGTAACATTACATTAATTAATAATCTCGTGCATGATTCACGTATGAGTTCTGCACAAAAGGATTTACTGGATACACTTAAAGCGTCTACTTTCGATCTGATAAATGATGTAAATGAGCTTGTTGATATTACGACACCGCCATCTGCTGATTTTAAACCCAGCATCTTAAGCTTTAATCTTGAAGATGCGATGGAAGGTATAAAAAATATCCTTGAATCAGAAAACGAAGAATTACATTCAATCAATATAAATGGCTTAGAGGGTATTTCATATAATCTTATAGGAGACCCAAGTCTGTTAAGGAATGTTTTGGTGCACCTTGTCAAATCATTTCAGGACTTTAAAATTTCAAGTGAGCACATTGAAATAAATATTGAAATATCAACTGAAACGAAAAGCATTTATAATATTAAATTCAGTCTTAAAACAAAACTCGCTGATAATAAAAAGCTTCAAACTGCTATAAAGAATCTTGGTAAGGATTCGAAAAATGACACTAAGCTTACCCATGCATACAATCTTCTTGTACTTAATGGAGGGAAACTGGAAATTGAAACCCAGGGAGAGACCGCAATAATATACTTCACACAAAATTTTTCGAAAGACCTGACAATTAAGAATAAGAAAGAAAAGGATCAAAAACCTAAGACAAAGAAACCATCCAAAGCGCTTACCGACGCTAATATTCTGCTTGTTGAAGACAATGCTATTAACCAAAAAATAGTACTACTAAGTCTAAGTAAACTAGTCAGCAAAATTGATGTGGCAAACAATGGAAAAGAAGCATTGGATATGTTTGGAACTAAAACTTACGATGCAATACTTATGGATATTCAAATGCCTGTAATGGATGGTATCACAGCTACAAAAAAAATTCGCGAAATTGAATCCACCAGCGATAATCGCATCCCAATTATTGCCATAACAGCGAATGCGTTAACAGGTGACAGGGATGTTTGCATTGCTGCAGGAGTGGATGAGTATATTAATAAACCCTTTCAGGTTGATGATCTTGCAAAGAAAATAGCAAGCCTTCTTGCATAGTCTTTCTATTTAGTGCCTGAAAGAAAACTCCTGTTTTGAAGGCGAGCATAACACAGATATTGACGTTTTCTTGCAAGCACTATTTGGCACTTGAAGGTCTGAATCCAACAACCAGAATATCATCCACCTGCTCGTGCGGTCCAATCCAATCTATAATACTGTTATCAAGTATACTTTGCTGCATAGACAGTGGTCTGTCATAAATTGACAATAGCAGGTGACGAAACCGGCGATATTTAAATTTTTTTCCTTCAGGACCACCAAATTGATCAGCGTAACCATCTGAAAATATGTACAACATATCATCTTTCTCTATTTCAACCTCATGATTATCAAATGGCTGTCTTCCAAATCCCAGGTCAGGTCCCAGGATATTCCTATCACCTTTTATTTCTATAATTTCACCATCCCTGACAATATATAAAGGATTGAAAGCACCTGCGTATTGGAGCATATTGGTCTCTTTGTCATAGGCTATCAATGCAAGGTCCATTCCGTCGCGAAGCTCAAGGTCATCCATATTGTCAAAAATAAGATCAAAACTATTGTTGATCTCATCCAGGATCAATGAAGGTTTATGAATATTTTTATTGATAATGATCTGCCTGAAAAATTCTAATCCGATTAAAGACATAAAGGCTCCGGGTACTCCGTGGCCGGTACAATCTGCCGCCGCCAGAAAAATTTTCCCGTCCACCTGCTTACCCCAGTAAAAGTCACCACTAACAATATCCTTTGGTTTTTGTAAAATAAAGGATTCCGGTAGCATATTTTTTATTTCAACATTACTTGTAAACATCGCACGCTGTATGCGCTGAGCATACTTTAGGCTATCTTCAATGTTTTTATTGCGCCTAACCAACAAATTTTTTTGTTTTAAAACCTGTTTGGCTGCAATCTCTTTCTCACGCAACGCGTGGTTACTGTTCCTGAGGGTTTTGGTTCTGTATTCGAATAAAAAATACAACAGTAAGATTGCCGGTATAAGCATGATAAATGTAAAAACAGGTCTTCTGTGAAAAGGCGCCACTACATCAAGAGAAATAACAGCTGGATGTTCACTCCATGTACCATCAATATTTGCCCCGATAACCTCAAATTTATATGCTCCATGGGTTAATCCGGAAAGTATCACACTGTTTTTATCCCCTATATACCTCCAAACACCACGATCAGCACCATCGGACAACCTATATTTAAACTCTTTATAATCCGGATCCCCATGATCCAAAAGTGAAAAGAACAGCTGAATGGACTCATCATCACCCATTGTAAAATGATTGCTCACGACAGGACTATATTCCTGATGGTCTGTCCTGTAGAACCTTACCCCTGTAATTTCAGTATTAGGCAAAAACATTGGTTTGTTTACGCTATCGGTCTTAAAAAAATTTACGCCTTCGATACCTCCAAAATACATGACATCTCGTTTCGAATAATAGGATGCATGCAAATTAAATTCCATACAGGACAAACCGTGCTGAACACCATAATTTCTGATTTTTTCATTCTCCGGGTTTAAACTGATGATGCCCTTATTGGTAGACAACCATAACAGTCCGTTATAATCCTCTTCGATGGCATATATATAATCATTTGCAAGTCCGATGTTAACTGAATATCCTACATAACTCTCATTTTCTTTATCAAATCGAAAGAGACCTGTAGGCGTCCCCAGCCAAAGTCTTTGCCTGGAATCAATTTTCATTGTCAGAATTCTATCAGACAAACCATCTGCACTGTGAAAAGGATAATACTGATGATCACTACCTCCAAGATCATAACAAATTAATCCCGACCTGCAGGCTACCCAAATTTTGTCTTGATTTTTTTCTACACTTGTAACATCTGCCAACGGCACATCCAATGAGTCAATGCGCACTATGCTATCAATATAAAATGAGCCCTTAGATTCATCAAGAAACAGAAGTCCGTTTCTTCGTGAGAAAACCATCGTATGATCATCCAGTTCAAGGATATCAAATATTAAAGATGCATCCATATTATGAATCCCGGGAATATCAAATTTATCTGCAATATCCGCAAATGTCCCATCTTCTGCATTAAAAAGGTATATTCCGGAAAAGCCTGTCCATATCCTGTCTTTGCTGTCACTATAAATAAAACTGACACTTCGTTCCGGATAGAAATTATCTTTGTCATTTACCTCGTAAAACTTATTCACACCGTTTTTTAGATTAAGCACCTGAAAACCTCCACCCCACGAACCAAGATAAAGGGTGCTATCCTTTTCCAGGATGCTCGATATCATATCATTATTCAACTGAAAACCAGTGGACTCCTCATTAAACACAGTGAATTTCTTAGGTTTAAGGTCGGATTTACATATACCATCTATTGTTCCAATCCACAGATTATGCGAAACATCGATCAAAATTTCACGAATCACCGGCATTCTTTCGTAACCAGCAATATGTATATCTTTAAACTGAACGACAGACCTTGAACGTGTATCGTAATGTATCACTTCATTACGTGTAGCGAGTAATAATTGTTTGTCTTTGTATTCTTCAATACCCTCAATTGATTTGCCAGAATAAATAAATCTGCATCTTTCAGGCATACCGCTGCCATCAGAAATCCGACATTCGATCAACCCCTTTCCCGAAGCAAGATAAATTTGCCCTCCCCCTTCCTGATATAAGTCATTTATGCGTGTTCCTCTCGTGTACTGATTCATGATAATCTCGCGCGTTCCGGTGCGATGCATTAAAAGTCCGAGATTAGTCGCTATATATATCACCCCGGTATTGCTATCAAAATGCATTTTCCCTTTCATAACATTTCCCTCACTAATTATATTCGAAGGCATCATTATTTCGGCAAATACATTTTTAGCAGGGAAATATTTAATCAGCCGATCGCTCAACAAGCAATAAACTACTGAATCATTCACAAATTTAAGATCATATGTTACATTAGTCTGGGTGCCTATAAACCGGGGATAGAAGGAAATATTTGAAAATCGATCTTCTCTAATGTTATACTGACTGATACCCTTATTTGTTGAAACCCAAATATTACCAGAGGGACTTTCTTCTATTGCCAGAATGTTTTCCGATATCAGACTTAATGAATCATATATATCAGGTCGAAAGACCAGAAAATCATATCCATCAA
>Ga0102940_1002319_pt1 | contig 11534 bp, 10 predicted proteins | sample SalPonR2_C_D1_MG_FD_78215 | JGI IMG/M metagenome (GOLD analysis project Ga0102940, IMG submission 78215) | Salt pond soil microbial communities from South San Francisco under conditions of wetland restoration - Salt Pond MetaG R2_C_D1_MG | ecosystem: Environmental > Aquatic > Marine > Intertidal...
GCAATAGAAAAACCAGTATTGCTACCGTAATAATAAAAAGAAAAAAGCGGAACAAATTTTCTCTATGTCTTCTGAATAGAATAGATATACGTTTCATAAGTATAATTCAGCAACTTTGGAATACAATAACCAAAATTCGTTTTGTTTCAATCATTTATTACGTTTATTGTGGCTGCTTTGTTCAGCAGCAATAAACCGCAAAAGTTCTTCAATCCGCTCTACCTTGTCGGTATAACCCAAATTCTGAAAGGTTATTAATAAAGCTCTAAAAACCTGTGCTATTAAAAAAACATTATCAGCAAGTTCATAAAACTGTTTGCGCGGCTCAATTTTATTCTGTTTAAGCATTTGGGTAAGTTCCTTTTTTCCAAATATAGCCCCACTATTATAAGGATTAATGTAAAACAGAATTCCGCTTTTATCTTTTCCAGTGTACTTTGCAAGCTCTTCATCATGATAGGCAAGCAAATAATTATGGGGTAGCTGGACACCATAAACAGGCAAATCAATTGCCTGGGCGAGAGAAACATAAAGCATCATCAATGAATACTGATTTCCCCGCTTTGTGTCCAGCAAATTATTAATAAAAAAATGTTGCGGGCTTGTAGGATTGCTTCTGCTACCCTGAAATTTATGAACCTGAAATAATATATGATTAATCACCCTTACTTTCTCGAGCGCTGTAAGTTGAGGATTCATTTCAAGCCAAAGATCTCGTTTAACCTCTTCGAATAAGGTTGAGACATCTTCAAAATCTATATCGGGATACTGAAGTAACGAAACAAGGTAGGATCCGTAAATAGCGTTATAATCGCTATTTGGAATCCAACTCTTTAATTGTCCTTTCAGATAATTAAAATTTATTTGCTGTAGTAAATTCTCTATCCTACCCTGTACTAATGTATTCGCTGTTTTTTCCCAATATCTTTCAAGATCTGGTATTACATCGCGTCCCAAATCAATTACTTTTGATTCAACCGCATTAAAAACCTCCTTGCTGGGATCATCCATTAACTTCAGTAAATACAATAGCTCGTTATCCATATCAATAACTCAACCTATCAAGTACATTTGTGATTGTTTTCTTCAAACCTTCTTTATAATCTTGGCTGTATTCGCCGCGCATACGGTTTGCAATAATATTGCAAATAGTTACAGCTCTGTGGCCTAAAAGCTTTGAAAGCCCATAAATTGCAGAGCTTTCCATTTCGTAATTGGTAAACCTGTGACCATTAAGTTTAAAATCCGAAATTTTCTCATTCACATCAGGGTCCTTAATATCCAATCGCAACACACGACCCTGCGGCCCGTAAAAACCAGGTGCAGAGATGGTAATACCATTTGTACATCCGGGTTTCAATATGCTATACAGATCGGGGTCTGCACCGACGAAATAAGGCACTGCTAGTTTTTTATAATAGTTCATGTGTTCAAGGAAACTATTTTCCATTACCAGGTTGCTAATCTTATCGCGATCGGCATAAAAATTCAATAACCCATCAAACCCACATGCTATTTCGCTAATAACCGGTGTATCAACCGGGATATCTTTTTGCAGTGCTCCTGAAGTTCCTATTCTCACAAAACTGAGTTGTGTATGTGTATCTTTGACGACGCGTTTCTCAAGATCAATATTTGCAAGGGCATCAAGCTCATTAAGTACAATATCAATATTGTCGGTCCCTATTCCGGTAGAAACTACCGATAATCTTTTCCCTTTATAAGTTCCGGTTATTGATCTAAATTCACGATTTTGACGGGTTAATTCAATTTCGTCAAAATATCCGCCTATCATATCCACTCTTCCCTGATCACCAACCAAAATTATAGTATCGGCAATGTCTTCCGGTTTAAGGTGTAGGTGAAAAATTGATCCATCAGGGTTAACAATTAATTCAGATGCTTGTATTTGCTTCATATATGTTTAAATTTGTAATGATCAATAAAATAATGAAAAAAGCCCCCATGATAATAAATTATCGCAGGGTATGGAGATCAAAGCTATTAATTTTTGGCAAAAGTAATGTAAATTTAGTTTGATTATTCCATTTCCTTAGATTCAAAAAGTGTACAAAATAAAAACTGAACTTTACAAATATATCAACAAATGGAAAAAAAAGAAGCCAGAATACTAGTACCTGTCGATTTTTCGAAGCAATCAAAAGAGGGTATATACCAGGCCATACAGATTGCCAACGAAACAGACGCCAGAATTTACCTCCTGCATGTAATTCGCATTAATTTACCTCCATGGAATTTCATGGATGACAAAGAACGCGACAATCAAATCTTAAGCATTGAGCAGGCTTTGGTAAAAGAGGCCGAGGAGCTGTCGCAAGACACACCCCCCGAATTTTCAACCATTGTAGTGGAGGGAAAACTTTGCGATACCATTCTTGAACAGGCTGCTCAAATCGATGCAGAGCTCATAGTAATGGGGACCTCAACTGCTGAAAATATAAAGAAAAAAATTATTGGCAGTAATGCACTCAGGGTTGCCACCGAAGCAGATATACCTGTTGTAACTGTAAAAAATGGCTGTGCCAGCAAAAATCTGGATAAAATTATTTTGCCATTGGACTTAACCAAGGAAACCCGGGAAAAGGTAACCGACGCAGTACATTTAGCTAAAAGATTTCACAGTAAAATTTATGCGGTATCGTTCTCTTCTACCCGCGATGATGGTGTAGTAGGCCATTTGAAGGGACAACTCAGGCAGGTGAGTGATTTTGTAGAAAAAGCTGGCATTGAAATAGAAACCGATTTTCGATTCTACGATGGCAATCGCAGAAAGAAATTTTTAGAATACGTGCAGGACAAAGATGCTGATTTGGTTATTATTACTACCCATCAACAGCCTGAAATAGTTAGGTTCTTTATGGGATCATTTGCCAAGGAGGTTGTGCATAGTGCTCCTGTGCCGGTATTAAGTATTGTTCCTAAAGGCACCTTTAAAGTGCTGACAAGCATGCCGGGAACAGATTAACAAACAAATTTAAATTAGACTAATCAATCAATTATTAAATCTTTAAACTATGAAAAAAGGACTTCAACAACTTATTATTGCAATTATCGGTGTTTTTATACTGATAGTTTTTTTCGGAAGCAGTATGTTTTACAAAGTAAATCCGGGTGAGCGCGCTATCATCTTCCGTCAATTCGGAGAGGGGCTGGATACGACAAATGTATTCATCCCGGGGTTCCATATTGTTGCTCCCTGGAACGATTTTATTACATACAATGTAAAAGAACAAAAGTCAGAGGAACCCATGGATGTGCTTGATAAAAACGGGCTGTCTGTAAACATTGATATTTCAGTGCGTTTTAATCCCAAATACAGACAAATACCTTATTTGCATCGTCAGTTTGGCCAGGATTACATCAACCAGCTAATAATACCCGAAATAAGAAGTACGGTACGGCAGGTTGCCGGGCGATATACAGCTGAAGAAATTTATTCTACTAAACGATCAGAAGTAGAAGAATCAATAATTGAGGAAGCCGGGAAAAAGCTGGATAATAATTTTATTGATATGCGGGCCCTTTTGATTCGTTCCATTCAGCTGCCAAAAGACATTAAAATGGCCATTGAAAATAAGCTTAAGCAGGAACAGGAAGCACTGGCTTACCAGTTTAAACTTGAGAAGGAAAAAAGTGAAGCAGAGCGTAAGCGTATTGAAGCCGAAGGAGAATCGCGGGCAAACAAAATTATTAACGCGAGCTTGACCAGAAGCCTCCTGCGCATGCGTGGCATTGAAGCTACAGTGAAACTATCCCAATCACCAAATAGCAAGGTAATTGTAATTGGTAGTGGTGAAGATGGTATGCCGTTAATATTAGGTAACCAGTAAAATTATAACACACAAAAAAAGGCTGTTTGAGCATTTCAAACAGCCTTTCTTGTTTTAACCTATTCCTATTTTCTCCCGTTTTGTGCAATGCATAACCCACTTTAGATCTTTTAGAGGGTTTTACCTTTTCTTACTAAACTTTTTTTCTTGCGATGCACTGAGCTTGTCGAAGTGAAAAAAAGTTGCAATCGCATGCCGCCTTAGCTTTAGCGTTTTACCTGCGGCAAGCCTTCGGCGACCGAAGGATGGCGCAAAAATTCAAGATCAAATTACGCTTCCTCCCGCTCTTTTCAATTAACTAAATTACACATAAAAGCTGGACAAGCCTCTTTTATGTCATTTATATCAATTGAACCCCGATTATGAAAATATAGCGCAACTGCTGAGGCAGTTGCTAAGATTTTCTATATCGGGATTTACTCTAACGCTAGCCCGCCAATGGCTTTAGTCCTCACAGCCTGTCCCGTGAAAAACGGGAAGTTTACGAGTAATTTGGTCTGGCCAATCTGTCTTGGGTCTGGTCGCTGATCAGCAGTAAAAAGTTTGCCAGCTAGCCGCATGAAGAAAAATGCGTTAAGAAAACCTGGTTATTATGGCGTCAAAGTTTGCGCTGTTTGAGCACCGATTTTTCAAAAAAAAAATCGGTGTGAGTTCGTAAACTTTAGCCATAATGACCAGGTTTTTAGCATTTTTCTGTAAGCGGCGGTTTTTTTTTGCCTACTTTTTTTGACCTGTAGCAAAAAAAGTAGGTTTATGACCAAATAGAAAAATAGCTTTTATAGAAATTAAATGTGGGTGTACCAATGCACAAAACAGGAGATGGGATGCCGTTGATATTAGGTAACCAGTAAAAAATAAAATGCACAAAAAAAAGGCTGTTTGAGCACTTCAAACAGCCTTTCTTTTTTGTATGCTATTCTTAATTTCTGTCTATACAATTTAAATTATCAAAAGCTTGTTTAAGTCTTTCAACCATTGATTTTTCAAGTTCACGTAACCATTTCCTGGGATCGTAATATTTTTTATTGGGGCTATCCGCTCCATCAGGATTTCCGATTTGAGACTGAAGGTAATCATGGTTTTTTGCTTCATATTCGCGAACACCATTCCAGGCAGCCCACTGCGTATCGGTATCGATATTCATTTTAATTACGCCATAATCAATGGCTTCACGTATCTCTTCCAGTGATGAGCCTGAGCCTCCATGAAAAACAAAATTCACAGGCTTGGCAACGGTTCCCTCTTTATCTTGTATATATTTCTGTGAATTATCGAGAATCTTTGGTGTTAGCTTTACATTTCCGGGTTTATATACGCCATGCACATTACCAAACGATGCGGCTATGGTAAAGTTAGGCGATATTTTACTTAACTCTTTCCAGGCATAATGCACTTCTTCTGGTTGTGTATACAAAGCTGAAGCATCTACATCTGAGTTATCAACACCATCTTCTTCTCCACCTGTTACACCAAGTTCAATTTCCAGGGTCATACCCATTTTGTCCATACGCTCCAGGTATTTTGCGCAAGTTTCAATATTCTCTTCCAACGATTCTTCAGAGAGGTCAAGCATATGCGATGAAAAAAGTGGCTTTCCTGTGGCTTCAAACTGGGCTTCAGAAGCATCCAACAAACCATCAATCCATGGCAGCAGCTTTTTTGCAGCATGATCGGTATGTAAAATGACGGGTACTCCGTATAATTCTGCCATATGATTCACGTGCAAAGCTCCAGCTATTGCTCCTGCCACTGCAGCTTCCTGTCCCGGCAAATCAATTCCTTTTCCTGCATAAAAAGAAGCTCCACCATTTGAAAATTGAATAATTACTGGTGAATTTACACTTTTAGCAGATTCCAGTACTGCATTAATCGAGTTTGTTCCCACTACATTCACGGCAGGAATGGCAAATTTTTCTTTTTTGGCTATCTCCAACACACGGGTCACATCTTTTCCAAAAAGCACGCCTGGCTTCACTGAATCAAATATTTTCGTCATAATTGCTATTTTAAAGTTTTAAGCATGTAAAATTAATCAATTCCTGCAACAATTAATTCTATATGTGTGATTTCCTGCATCTAAAAATATGCAAACGATTGAAAGCTTTGGTTAGCAAAGACAAAACAGGAAACTATTTTTTTTATAAAAACTCACAATAGTTTCCCGGCTGAAGCCTTACAAGTGTTAAAGTGTGTTTGAACCTACGCCATAAATGACGAGGTAAGTGAAAGCGTAGATAGTGCTTTTTCTGATTACCCAATGGTCGGTTTTAAAGACTTGTTGGGTAGCGTTGCAATATCGGTTTTAAGCGAATAAATGTGGAAAAAATGCATGATTTGTTAAACCACAGCATTTATTACCTGTTAGTAATAAAAAAGGGAGTTCTTATGAAATTCTGGCCATTAATTCACACACAAATAGATACTAAGCTGACTAAAAAGGAAGCAAATGAATTGCTTGCAAAACATACAGAAGGTAAGAGCCCGGCATTTTACTGGGGGAAAACTTTTAATAGTGCTTTGTGGGGAAAAGTCAAAGAAGACCATTTTGCCGTAAGACCCGTGGTGCCATATTGGAATATCTCGCCAGTTCACATCCGTGGTTTTATTTCAGAAAACAATGATAAAAGCCGTATAACCCTGACCATGACAAACCCGCATTTAAGAGTTATTATTCCATTAATTATAATTACCATAGCGCTATTGATGATCAACTTTTGGGAGAACCAACAATACGATCAGGTGGTTAAAATAGGTTTATGGATAGTATTGGGTGCCTATTTGTTGGTTATTATACCATTTCAGATACAAGCCCGTAAGACACTGAAAATGATAAAAGAATGGTTTGACTAATATAAAAAGCCGCCAGGCAGGCGGCTTTTTATATTACAAAAAACCAAAACAACTACTCAACCACTAACTTATGGACGAGTTGATTGCTATCTAAACTAATCACCATGAAGTAAAACCCGGTTGAAAGGTCTGATATATCAATATCTGTTTGGTATTGAGTTCCTCGAATTTGCTTTTTAATTTGACCGGCCAGATCGACAATCTTTAGACTATAATCGTTTGAATTTACCTGAACGGTACAATGCTCAGTAGCCGGATTTGGATATACTTTAACTTTATCTTCACCATCTGTATTTTGCTCAAAGCCTACCTGATTGATGCAAAACTCTGTTGTAAAATCAGCTCCGTATTCATCGCCGTAAGCATGCACAACAGTATCCTCTCCCTGAATAAGTAAAACCTCTCCTATGCTACCTTCCTGCATTCCATCATTTCCAAGGTCAAATACATCGAATGTGTAACATGCACCGGCCTCAAGACAAAAATTATGATTATAGTGATGATACATTTGATCATAATTATCAACAGTCAGTATCACATCGGTCGTTTCTCTTATTCTCCAGATCACGTCATCCGGATTTGCATCTGTGGTAACTTCTACCCTGATGTTTTGGCCTTCGTCAATATAGGCAAAGTCTTTACTTAGCTGGTTATCTGTTGTATCCTCATCAGACACCTGATTTGTTTCCACGAGCCTGACATTAAAAACATGATCTCCTTCAATATTAACATCAATAGTTGGCAGGGTAATTTCTTTGGAAGTATACATGGAAATATTTCCTTCCCATAAAAATAGTTCAGGAGTTTCATCATTTATTTGGTACGATATATTTAATGATTGAAGCGGATTAAAACCAAAATTCTCCACAGTTATAGAGGGTTGCAAGCTCCCGCATGCATTTAGACCCGGTGAGTCTATACTTTTAATTGCGGCATTATTATTAAAATCAGGTGTTCCACACTGATTGAAATAAAAAGGGAAAGAATTGGCGGTTATCCAACCAGCCCAGGTTGTTCTGCGGTTTGGACAAATAATATAGCTGGAAGGATACATTATACCATAAGGGTAAACATCACCTATTGAGTCATTATGGATGATTGGAAAATTCGCCCATTGCTCCCAGTCGCCTAGTGTGCTACCTTCTCCGTACAATCCACTCAATGGTGTGGAAGGATCCGTTTCTAACATAAGCACCATAATTTCATCCGTACCTGAGGGTCCGTAATCTGTATAAATACTATTCAGGTGAAACTCGCTAAAATACAACCACGATTGTCCTGCATATTGATCAGCCGCAGTGGAAGAAATATTGATTACAACTGTTTTTCCCGAATCTAAATAATCATACAATGTATGAGAGTTTCCATCAATATCCTGTAAAGTAAAATTTGGGGCAATTGTACTATCGGGCAGCTGAGCGTAGCTTATCTGAGTGAAAAATAAAAAAGCAACAGTGATCAGTAAATATTTCATATTTTTGAGATTTGATTTTTTTTTCAAATGTGCTTCTAAAAACCACTTAAACCTCAGAATAATCCCCAATAAAGCTACTACCAGGGAAATAAATGACGCTACTTATCCACTACAGGCAAGGCTTATTTATTGGTTTCTATAATGTTAAAATAGTTGTACTTTTTGCAAAAAGACCTCTATTTAATTATTTCTAAACAAATTGTAGATGTAATTTTACAGATTCAAATCTTATATTGATTATTCTGGGTTAATAATTATCTTTAAATTATCAATTTCTAACAGGAGTTCCGATGAAAAAAATTTTTATTTTTCTCTTTTGTATAAGTCTATTCTACAATACTCATGGTAATGAAGAACTTATCAGGGATAGTGTAAAAATACAATTGGAGCAAGCTGATAACGATAAAAAAAAAATCAGGATATTGAACGATATTGCCCAAAGTTTACAATCAAGCAACCCGGATTCAGCATTAATATATTTTAATGAAGCATTAATGATTGCAGAAGAGCATGGTTTCTATAAAGAAATTGCAGAAATAAACGCATCCATTGGTTCAGCCTTTTATTATCGAGGTGGTTTAGACAGGGTTTTAAAATATTATTATGAGGCATTAAGAAATTTTGAACTTGCAAAAGACACAGAAGGATTAATGCTACAGTACTTTAATATTGGTCTGGCTTTTAACAGTCTAAACAAATTTGCAAAATCAAGGGAATACTATTATAAATCCCTTGAACTGGCAAGGGAGCAAAATAAAACATTTCCTGATTCACAATACAACATCATTATTAGTAGAATTCACAATGGAATTGGTGTCACCTTAAACACAGAGGGAGAATATGACACAGCCCTCTACCATTTTAACAAAGCCATAGAAATTTCGGAAAAAAATGAAATCAAAACAGTTATACCACTAGCCTATAACAACATAGGAAACATACACAAATTAAAAGGAGACTATAGAATTGCTCAGTCTTTTTATGAAAAATCACTGGCAATCAGAAAAAACCAGAAAGATTACAAGGGTGTTGCTCTAACCTATTTCTTTATTGGACAAACACAAAGTCTTATGGGAAAGAGTGTCCCGGCAATAGATTATTTCCAAATGGCTATGCAGTTGGCAGACAGTACATCATTCCTGGATCTTCAATTTGCCGTAACTGATGCCTTACTGAAAGAATATGCCAAAAACAAGCAATATGAAAAGACTTTTGAATTACATATGGAATACAAAAAGCTGAATGATAGCATTAATTATGCTAAAAGCTTGCAAACTGCCACCCAACTTGAGATGCAATACAAATTTGACAAAATACAGCAGGAGAATAAATTGAAACAACAAAAAAAAGAGTTTACCTATGTATTGATAATTGCCATAACCTTTGCACTTTTGATTGTAAGTGTGTTGCTATTTTTTCTGGGTCGCAGCCGCACCAAACGCACACAACTGAAACAAGAAAAGCTGAGGCTTGAAAAAGAAAACCTGGAGAACAAACTGGAATTTAAAAATAAGGAACTCGCTACCAATGTGATGCATTTAGTGCGCAATAATGAACTTGCAACCCGGGTAGCAGAAAAGCTAATGAAAGCTAAAAGTGATTTTAAAAAATCCAACCAGGCTATTATTCAGGATATAATCAATGAGTTAAAGACCACAACCAATGAAGCTGCATGGAAGGAGTTCCAGATACGGTTCCAGGAGGTTCATGAAGGATTCTACAGCAAACTGAATGAGCTTTTCCCTGATTTAACACCCAACGAACAAAGACTCTGCGCATTTCTTCGACTCAATATGAGCTCAAAAGAAATATCGGCCATCACATTTCAATCTATCAAAAGTATTGAAGTAGCCAGAACCAGACTTAGAAAAAAGTTGAACCTGGTCAATACTGATACTAACCTTGTCACTTATTTAATGCAATTGGAGACAAAATAGCACTACATTAGTTCCCTACTTCAAAATAATTTTCCACAAACTCTTCATTTCTTTCAAAAAACACACCAAACAACCAACCCAACAATGCGCTATATAACAAAACATTAGCGTTAACTGTAGTGTATTTGTTCCCGAAAATCCAAATGGGTAGTAACGTAGTTGTGGGCAGAAATTTCCATCTAAAATAAAACTTCCTGTTTTTAGCCTTCACAAAATCAATGTCAAAAAAACTATGACGAATCACAAATCCAACAGATCAAAATATGATTCCCAGAAAAAAGACGGGAAAAAATATTCATTGGACAAACAGATTGCACAGCAACTTGAGCAAAACAAAGAAATTAGTAAGGCGCTGGAAAAATTATTAAAATCTTTTTCAGACCAGGACAATAATAAAGAATCTAATTAAACATATGTATAATTAAAACTATTCACAATGAGAATTAATGTACTCAAATTTTTAGCGTTATTTATAACGCTTCCGCTAATAGTTAATCTGGGTTTTTCCCAGAAAGATGCTATTGGACCATTACTTTATGACCAAATAAGTAATCCGTATGAAACGTATGCCAAAAGCATCAACTCATTTTTAGCATCAGATGATGCCAATAGCACAAAAACAACTTACAGTGCTGATGATTTTACCGTTCCAGTGGGTGAAACATGGAAAATCAATTATATTGAAGTACATGGGTCCATAGATACCTATGCAGCAAATCCGGATGTTGATAGTGTAAATGTTATGATCTATGAAATGTCTGATACCGCAGATATTCCGGGTGCTACTGAGGCATATGCAGCAAGTAGAATAACAAGTATAAACTACAAGGGTGACGGTAATTTCATCATTAACCTTCCGACAATAGCTACGCTGGCTGAAGGAACTTATTGGTTATGTGTTCAACCGGTAAAGAATCTTGCAGAAGATGGCTATTGGAAATGGGAAGGACAGGGAAGTGGAGCCAATGGATTTCCCTTTCATTACAAAAACCCCGGGTTAGGTTATTATTATGATGCGCCAGACTGGACTTCAGGACAGACATTAGTGAGTAGTTGGCCATCTTTTGACCTTTCATTTGCACTATATGGCCCACGTAAAGATCATGATTTGGCCATAGAAGCTTTTAGCAGCCCTGTTTCAGCCCCTTCTCTTGATATGGAAGATGTAACTATTACTGTTGAAAACAGAGGATTGGTAGATCAATCAAATGTAGATGTAAGATACCAGATTGATGCGAATGGATGGATAACCGAAAATATACCGGTCACAATAGCTGCCGGCGACACTCATACTTTTACTTTCTCTGCCCAGGCAGATCTTTCGGCTGTTACTGATTATACCATCACAGCAGAGGTTCAATTAGCCGGTGATGAGTACACAGACAATGATAGTCAAACATGGAATGTAACAAACTTTGGAGA
>Ga0102940_1002320_pt1 | contig 11530 bp, 6 predicted proteins | sample SalPonR2_C_D1_MG_FD_78215 | JGI IMG/M metagenome (GOLD analysis project Ga0102940, IMG submission 78215) | Salt pond soil microbial communities from South San Francisco under conditions of wetland restoration - Salt Pond MetaG R2_C_D1_MG | ecosystem: Environmental > Aquatic > Marine > Intertidal...
TCTCGACCTCGAACGAGTTCCCCGTGACCGGTTGCACCACCCGCAGCGACTCGTTGCCGTTCACCCACAGATCGTGTTCGACGCCTCCGGGCACCGACAGCTCGAGGAGTCCGCCGCTCTGCGTGACGGTACCGTCGCCGAGCGGATCGACCACGGTCCACAGTGTCGTGTCGAGCCCGGCGCTGCTGAAGTCGTCGGACACCAGGACGGCGGGCAGGCTGTCCAGCGGTGGCGTCGTGAACGACGAGACCGGCGACTGCGCAACGTTGCCGGGCTCGTCGGTCGCGGTGATCTGCCAGAAGTACTCCGTGTCGGGCTGCAGACCGACGAAGTCGACCGCGTGGTCGAGTCTCAACAGCGGACTCGACAGCGTTCCCAGCTCGAGGCCGCTCGTCCGGCCGTAGGCGACCTCGCCGGTGGTCGGCTCGTCGGTCGACCACGAGAAGGCCACGGCGTCACTGGTCGGTGTGGCCGTCTCCCCGCTGATGACCGGAGGCGTGGTGTCGACCTGCAGGTCGCCGTCCTCGGGGTCGATGGGGGTAGCGGTGTCGAAGAAGTAGTCGACGGCTGCCGTGTACTCGGGGGCATTGCTGCCCGCGTTGCCCGCGTACACGCCGGCCAGCGCGGGTTCGACCGCCACCGGATAGGTCCCGACAGCCGTGAAGGACTGGCCGTCGACCGAGTACTCGAAGGTGTAGTCCGGGCCTGTTCGGGTCAGTCGCAGCCACACGGTGTCCAGTCCCGCGGGCAGCACGATGTTCTGCAGGACCGTGGGCAGGTCGTTCCGCATGTGCGCCAGGAAGAGCCGCAGGTTGACTCCGTTGTGGTAGGTGTCGAAGCGGAGGTAGTTGCCCGGCGACTCCTCGGCCAGGATTCCCTGGACCTGGTAGGCCATCGTCGGCACCGATTCGAACTTCGCCTCGACCTGGAAGTCGGCCGTGGGATCCGGTACCGGCTGCACGGCGCGGAGGGCTTCGTTGCCGCTCAACCAGAGGTCGTGGGCGCTCCCCCCCGGAACCGTCAGACGCAGACGCCCGCCGGTCTGGACGGCAGAGCCGTCACCCAGGGGGTCGACCACGGTCCACACGGCGGAGTCCAGGACTGCCGCGCTGAAATCGTCGGACACGAGCAGGCCGCCGGGAGGGTCGACGGCCGTCACCGTGACCGGGGCGCTCGTGGTGGAGTCCCCGGCGTCGTCGACGGCCCGCGCGGTGATCTCGTAGGTGGCGGGAGCCGCGGGCGTCCACGTGGTCTCCCAGGGGGACGCGGTATCGGTCCCGACCAAGGATCCGTCGACGAGGAAGTCCACCGAGCTCACCGTGCCGTCGGAGTCCGACGCGTCGGCGGCGAGGACGACCGGGTCGCCGGTCGTGATCTGCGAGCCGTCGACCGGAACGGTCACCGTTGCGACCGGAGGGTCGTTGAGCAGGCTGCCGTCCTCGGGGACGATCGGCGCCGTGGTGTCGAAGAAGTAGTCGACGATGCCGACGAAGGCGGGGCCGGGATCGGCGTTGGCCACGTACACGCCGCCGTGCTCCACCGGAATCCGATACCGGAACTCGAAGGCCGGGGTCCAGTCCGAGCCGTTCTGCGAATGGGAGAGCTCCCACCGGTCGCCGGCCCGACGCATCCGCAGCCACAGTTCCGGACTCGTCGTTCGGATCGTCGCGTTGCCGCGCGCAGTCGACGCGAAGGCGTCGATGCTCGCCGCCACGATCCGCAGATCCGATCCATCGTGGTAGTAGTCGAATCGGAGGTAGTCGTCGGGGCCGGCCTGCACGAAGATGCCCTGGGTCTGGCCGGCCTCGCTGGGGACCGATTCGAACTTCGTCTCGAGTTCGAAATCGGAATCGTCGATGCGCTGCACCAGGCGCAGGGCCCCGTTGCCGTCGCTCCAGAGATCGCGCGGCGCCCCCGCGGGCACCGACAGGATGAGCTGGCCGTCGACCTGGTCGACGCTGCCACCACCGATGGGATCGACCACGGTCCACAATCCGTCGTCCAGCTCCGCGGCACTGAAGTCGTCGGACCGCTGTGCCGATGCGGGAGTGTGCTGGAACACGAGCCCTGCCGTGAGCAGGGCGAAGATGACTGTACGCATGGTGCTCGTTCCTGAAGAGGTCGGGGCGTGACCAGTTCGTGGACCGCTTTGATTATACCCGGTCGCGGCCCGACTAGCCAACCCACCCGGACCGTCTTTTCGGGCGTTTCGGGCCGGTTTCGCGGCCGATTCCGCCCCTCGATGGACCACACCGGGGAGCGAGCGGATCGCCTCCGGACACGCCGGACGCACTGTGCAACGACGATCCCCAGGGGAAACACGCGACGCTTTCCCAGCGAACAGGATCCAGGGAGCCGTGGACGGCCCGGAATGCGGTGTCCGGAGGCCGGCTCCCCGTGGTTCCCCGGCGGGTCTCGCGGTTCCCCACCTCGTCTTTCGCCCTTCGCGGAGCCTGTGCTACGATCAATCCGCGCTCACCGATTCCCGATCTCCGGAAACCCGTATCCCAGCCGTCGAGCCGCGCCCAGGTCCCGTCGAGCTCAGGAGCAGAACGAAATGAGAGTGGCGATCCTCGCCGGAGGCAAAGGTACTCGTCTCGCGGAAGAGACGACCGTGCGTCCGAAACCCATGGTCGAGATCGGCGGGCGGCCGATCCTGTGGCACATCATGAAGCACTACTCACACTACGGGTACAACGAGTTCGTCATCGCGCTCGGGTACCACGGCGAGTACATCAAGCGCTGGATGCGCGACTACTGTTCGTTGGCCGGTCACATGACGGTCAAGACCAACACCGGGGACGTCCTCACCGTGCAGGACGACCGGCCGGAGTGGACGGTCCACCTGGTGGAGACCGGCATGGAGACGCAGACCGGAGGACGCATCAAACGACTCAAACCCTGGTTGCCCGACGAGCGCTTCATGCTTACCTGGGGCGACGGCCTGTCCGACGTGGACCTCGGCCGTCTCCTGGCCTTCCACGAAGGGCACGGCCGGCACGCCACCATGACCTCGGTCCGGCCGCCCGCCCGGTACGGACACCTGCAGTTCGAGGGCGACCGGGTCGTACGCTTCACCGAGAAGCCCCAGACCGCCGAGGGCTGGATCAACGGCGCCTTCTTCGTACTCCAACGCGAGGTCTTCGACTACATCGACGGCGACAGCACCCAGTGGGAGAAGGAGCCCATGGAACGCCTGGCCGACGAGGGACACCTCATGGCCTACAAGCACACCTCCTTCTGGCAGTGCATGGACACGCTGCGAGAGAAGCACATCCTGACCCAGCTGTGGGACTCGGGAGACGCACCCTGGAAGAGTTGGGAGTAAGACATGCGCGTTCTCGTCACCGGACACCTCGGATACATCGGAACGGTCCTCACACCGATGCTCCTGGAGCGGGGCTACGACGTGGTCGGCCTCGACAGCGACCTGTTCCGCGAATGCACGTTCGGCGGCGAGATCGCCGACGTGCCGAATCTGGGCTGCGACGTCCGCGACGTCGAGGCCGAACAATTGAAGGGCTTCGACGCGATCCTGCACCTGGCCGGTCTGTCGAACGATCCGCTGGGTGACTACGATCCCGATCTGACCTACGAGATCAACCACCGTGCTTCGGTGCGCCTGGCGAAATTGGCCAAGGAGGCCGGCGTGCGTCGCTTCGTCTTCGCCAGCTCGTGCAGCAATTACGGGGGCGCGGGCGACGACTTCCTCGACGAGTCGGCGCACTTCAATCCCGTCACCCCCTACGGCGAGTCGAAGGTCATGGTCGAGCGTGACGTCACGCCGCTGGCCGACGACACCTTCAGCCCGACCTTCCTCCGCGCCTCGACCGCCTTCGGTCTGTCGCCGCGGATCCGTTTCGACCTCGTGGTGAACAATCTCACGGCTTGGGCTTTCACCACCGGCAAGGTCATGCTCAAGAGCGACGGCACGCCGTGGCGTCCGGTGGTGCACGTGTCCGACATCGCGCGGGCCTACATCGCGGTGATCGAGACCGACCTCGAGCTCGTGCACGGCAAGGCCTTCAACGTGGGCCTGACCACCGAGAACTACCAGATCCGCGAGCTCGCCGAGATCGTGGGCCAGGTCGTTCCCGACTGCCAGGTCGCCTTCGCCGACGGTGCCGGCCCCGACAAACGGAACTACCGGGTCGACTGCAACCTGATCGCCCGTACGCTGCACGCCTACAAGCCGCAATGGACGGCCTGGCGGGGGACCGAGCAACTGTACCTGGCGTACCAGCAGTACGGGCTGGAGCTCGACGAGTTCGAGGGCAAGCGCTTCAAGCGCATCGACCACGTCAAGAGCCTGATCGACAGCGGAAAGCTCGACGGCAAGTTGCGCTGGCGTTCGCCGGCCGTCACCGGTTGACCCCTTCCCACAGGAGCTCGTGCAATGGCTTCAGCCACGCACACCTGTCGTTCGTGCGGCAGTGCCTCGTTGGACTCGATCCTCGATCTGGGCGTGACGCCGCTGGCCGACGGCATGCGACGCGACGACCAGCTCTCGAAGCCCGAGCCGACCTTTCCGCTCGAGGTCGTGTTCTGCCACGACTGCTCGTTGATGCAGATCGACGAGACGGTCGACCCCGAGCTGCTGTTCGCGGCCGACTACCCCTACTTCTCGTCGTTCAGCCGTTACCTGCTCGAGCACTCGAAGAAGAACGTCGAGGAACTGATCGAGGCGCGCGGTCTCGGAGCCGGCAGTTTCGTGATCGAGCTGGCGAGCAACGACGGCTATCTGCTGAAGAACTACGTCGACCACGGGATCCCCGTGCTCGGGATCGATCCCGTGGAGGGTGTGGCCAAGGCCGCCGAGAAGATCGGCGTGCCCACGCGCGTGGCGTTCTTCGGGGCGACCGTCGGCCGTGAGCTGGCCGAAGAGGGCAAGCGGGCCGACGTCGTGCACGCCAACAACGTGCTGGCCCACGTGGCCGACACCAACGGTTTCGTGGCCGGCCTGCACCACATCCTGAAGGACGACGGCGTCGGCGTGATCGAGTTCCCCTACGTGCGCGACCTGATCGACCACGTGGAGTTCGACACGATCTACCACGAGCACCTGTGCTACTTCTCGGTCACCGCGGTCGACAAGCTGCTGCGGCGCCACGACCTGTACCTGAACGACGTCAAGTGGCTGCCCATCCACGGCGGCTCACTGCGGCTGTTCGTGCAGCGTTTCGAGGACGTGGGCGACAACGTGAAGCGCATGCTCGCCGAGGAGAAGGAACACGGCGTCGACCGTCTGGAGTACTACCGCGACTTCTCCGAGCGTGTGCAGTACCTGCGCGAGTCGCTGCTCGGGCTGCTGAAGGCGCTGAAGGCCGGCGGGAAGACCATCGCGGCCTACGGAGCGGCGGCGAAGGGCAGCACGCTGATCAACTACGTGGGCATCGGTCCCGACCTCATCGACTGGGTCTGCGATCGCAACGTCCACAAGCAGGGGCTGTACATGCCCGGCCAGGACGTCCCGATCGTGTCTCCCGACGCCATCCGCGAGAAGAAGCCGGACTACCTGTTGTTGCTCCCCTGGAACCTCGAGACCGAGATCGTGGCCCAGGAGAAGGAGTTCCGCGACGCCGGGGGCCGCTTCATCATCCCCGTGCCGGCGCCGCGCATCGTCTGACCGACCCGAATCGCGAGGAATCGAATTCCATGGCCGAGACCACGACCTGCCCGAACTGCGGCACGCCGGGATTCCGGACCTTCCACCGGGCCTCCGGGGTGCCGACCAACAGCTGCATCCTGCTCGAGACGCGAGAAGAAGCCCTCGAGTATCCGCGGGGCGACATCGACCTGTGCTACTGCCCGACCTGCCACTTCATCGGCAATGCGGCCTTCGACGAGAAACTGACCGAGTACTCGGGGCGCTACGAGGAGACCCAGGGCTTCTCGGGAACCTTCCAGCGCTTCCACCGCGAGATGAGCGACGAGCTGCAGACCCGCTTCGAGCTGCGCGGCAAGGACGTCCTGGAGATCGGCTGCGGCAAGGGCGAGTTCCTGCTCATGCTGTGCGAGGACGGCGAGACCCGCGGCGTCGGCTTCGATCCCGCCTACCGGCCCGACCGGCACGCGCCCGAGCCCGGGCAGAACGTGGAGTTCGTGCGCGACTTCTACTCGGAGAAGTACTCCGACGTGAAGGCCGACTTCGTGTGCTGCAAGATGACGCTCGAGCACATCCAGCCCACGGCCCAGTTCGTGGGCACGGTTCGGCGCGCGGTCGGCGAGCGTGACGCCGACATCTTCTTCATGATCCCCGAGACGCTGCGCATTCTCGAGGACTGTGCCTTCGAGGACGTGTACTACGAGCACGTCTCGTACTTCACCCCGCCCTCGCTGCACCACCTGTTCCGTGAGCAGGGCTTCACGGTGCTCGAGCTCGGCAACGAGTACGACGGGCAGTACCTGACGATCTCGGCGACCACCCGGAGCAACGGCGCGGAGCCGGCTCCGGCGCCGGACGCCTCGGCGCTGCCGGGACTGGTCGAGGGCTTCGAGAGCGCCTTCGAACGCAAGGTGGGCTTCTGGCGCGACCGCCTGGCCGCCCTGCGGGCCGATGGCAAGCGCGCGGTCATCTGGGGCTCGGGCTCGAAGGGCGTGTCGTTCCTGACCACGCTCGGCCTGGGCACCGACGACGTCTACGGCGCCATCGACATCAACCCGCACCGCCACGGCTACTACATGCCGACGACCGGGCACCGGATCTACGGGCCGGCGGACCTGCCCGGGATCGATCCGGACTGCGTGATCGTCATGAACGCCATCTACCGCGACGAGATCGCCGCGGACATGGAGAAGCACGGCGTGTCCGCCGAGATCCTCACCCTGGAAGACGCCTGAGCATGACCCACGACGATCTCCGCTGCTTGGCCTGCGGGAGCGGCGCCTGCGAGGTCTTCCTCGAGCTCGACGCCGTGCCCGTGTTCTGCAACGTGCTGCACGAGACGGCCGCCTCGGCCCGCGAGGCCGCCCGCGGCGGCATGGTCCTGGCCATCTGCCGCGACTGCGGCCACGTGTTCAACGCCACCTTCGATCCCGAGAAGGTGGTCTACGGCGGCGAGTACGAGAACTCCCTGCACTTCTCGCCGCGATTCCAGGAGTACGCCGACGGGCTGGCCGACGAGCTGGCCGCGGACTACGCCCTGCAGGGCGAGCACGTGGTCGAGATCGCCAGCGGCCAGGGCGACTTCCTGCGCATGGTCTGCGAACGGGCCGGCGCCCGCGGGACCGGCTTCGATCCGAGCTACGATGCGGCCTCCGATCCGCATGCTGGCGAGAACGGCGCGATCCGCGTGGTCGCCGAGCCCTTCGACGAGACCCGCCTGGCGCAGCTCCATGCCGAAGGCGTCGAGCCCGCGTTGATCCTGTGCCGGCAGGCACTGGAGCACTTCGAACGGCCCGCGGCCTTCCTCGAGCAGCTCGGCAGCGTTCTGCCCGACGACCGCCGGCAGCCGGTGTTCTTCGAGGTCCCGAACTCGCTGTACAGCCTGCAGCAGGGCGGGATCTGGGACTTCATCTACGAGCACGTGTCGTACTTCTGTGCCCCGTCGCTGGCGGCGTGCTTCCGGCGCGCCGGGTTCGACGTCGGCGAGACCCGCCCGCGCTTCGGCGATCAGTTCCTGTCGGTGGCCGCCACCTGGCCGGGCGACGGCGACGAGTCCTCCGCCCCCGATCGTGATGCCGTGGCCGAGATCGTGGCATCGGCCCGGGCCCTCGGCGACGAGGTCCGCGAGCGCACGCGCACCTGGCGCGAGCGTCTCGATCAGCTGCGGGCGAGCGGCCGCACGGCCGTGGTCTGGGGTGCCGGCTCGAAGGGCGTGACCTTCCTGAACCTGATCGGGGCCGAGAGCGATCTCGTGCGGGTGGTCGACATCAACCCCCGCAAGCGCGGCATGCACGTGGCCGGGGTGGGCACGACGATCGAGCACCCCGACGCGCTGCGCGGTTCGGATCCGGCGATGGTCGTGATCATGAACCCGCTGTACACCGAGGAGATCGGTGGACAGTTGCGCGAGCTCGGCGTCGACTGCGAGGTCGTCGGCGTCTAACCGGCCGTCACGACGCTCAGCGCATCTGCGCCTTCAGTGCACTCCAGCTCTGGGTTTCGTTCGACACCGGGCAGCTCACCAGGATCTGCCCGTCGTCCCACGAGGCACCGATCCCCTGGTTCTCGCTGTCGCGCAGCGTGGCGGCAACGCCCAGCAGTGGGCTGATCCCGTCGGTGGACTTGCCCTCGAAGCGAATCCGGGCCACCGCGCCGGGGCCGTCCACGGAACATCCCAGACCGGCGATGTCGATCTGGAGGACTCCCGGCGGCGTCGGGTCGGTGTAGAGGAAGGGGTCGCACGGGGCGTCGACGAACAGCTGGCCGGGGAACACGTCGACCAGGTCGAGCAGCGTGGGATCGTAGGTGAACTTCAGTGTGAGCCCCCGCAGGTCGGCGGCGCCGGCGTCGACGTAAATCTCCACGTCGAGCTGCTCGTCGCACTGGATTTCGCCGCTGTCGGGGACGAAGGACAGGACCGTCGCGGCCCGGGCCGAAACCGGCAGCAGAGTGAGCACGATCACGAGGGCGAACGCGGTCCGGTGCAGGGTGGTCTTCCAGGCCAAGGCGGTCTCCGCGAGCAAGGGGTGCGAGGATGGGGCCCGTGCCCCCGAGCGGATCGGGGACACGGGCCGTGGATCTCCGTCGTCGACGAAGTCTACTTCACGAGCATCAGTCGACGCGACTCGGTCACGTCGGGAGCGCTCATCCGCAGCAGGTAGGTGCCCGAGGCCACGGTCCGGCCACCGTCGTCGGTGCCGTTCCACTGGATCTCGTGCTCACCCGCGGTCAACGGAGCGTCGACCAGGGTGCGCACCAGGCGACCCTTGAGGTCGAAGATCTGCACGCTCACGTGACCCCGGTCGGCCAGCGCGAAGCGGACCTTCGTGCTGGGGTTGAACGGGTTCGGCACGTTCGACCGCAGGACGCTGCGCGACAGCATGGCCGGAGTGCCCGAGGCCTCCTGGACCAGCGTGCCGCTCAGGCTGACCTCTTCGTTGGTGGCGCTGCGCGCGTCCACCGAATCGAAGCGCAGATCCGTGGGGCCCTCGGCCTTCACGCGGAAGCGCAGGTGGGCCAGCGTGCCCTCGCCGGCGATGCCCGTGTCGGCCACGCCCATCATGGCCGCGTCGATCACGCCCGCCGTGGGCGAGAAGACCGGCATGGCGCGGTTCTGGGCCGAGGCGATGTCGCCCGGTGCCCAGCCGACGTACTCGAGCACGTCGGAGTTCCAGCCGAGCTCCACGGTCAGACCCTGCACGCTGCCGTCACCCGACAGACGCAGCGGCACGCGGATCTCGTCACCGGCGGTCAGCTCCGTCGGCTCCACGAGTTCCAGCGTGTTCGCGGCGGCCAGCTGGGCCGGAGCGAGCTTGCTCACCTGGTTGAAGTTGATGGCGAACAGGATCAGATCCTCGAACTGGATCTGGTTGTCCGTGGTCGGACGCGCGTCCACCGAGAAGTCGGTCGTGGGACCGACGTCGGCCTCGGCGTCGTAGTTCGCATCCCCGTCGAAGGTCCCGTAGGCATCACCGAGATCGGAGATGTCGCCGGTGAACACGATGTTGTTGCCCGTACCCGGGGCGACGTCGCCGAGGTGGTAGCTCAGCGTGCCGTCGGTCCGGCCGCTGACGGCGCTCTCGTAGCACTCGTCCTCGGCGAAGGCCACGTAGTACCAGAAGTCCCGGGCACCCGGCTCGTCGCTGTACGACGTGGCCGTCGGAGCCAGCGGCGAGCCACTGACCTCGGTCCAGCCGTTGGTCAGCGCATCGCTGATGCTGGTCGGAGCCGTCGGCGCGGCACCACCCAGGTCGTCGTACTCGGGATAGTTGCCGAAGCCCTTGCGGAAGACGCGCACGGCCGTCAGGTCGGGGTCGCCCGGCAGGGTCCAGCTGAGGTCGATGGCCGTGGTGTTCGGCGGGGTGTTCCCCGTCTTCTGCTGCACGGCCGCCAGATCGGTGATCGCGCCCGGAGCGGTGACGTCGATGTCGATCGTCGCGCCCGGACCCGGCAGCAGCGGCAGCGGCGCGTTGTCGCAGTCACGCAGGGTAACGCCGACGATGTCGATCGTGCCCTGCTGGTCGCTGGTCAGACCCGACACGAAGGTCACCGGGATGGTGAAGACCTCGCCGCCGACGGTGGACCCGCAGGGCTCACCGAGGATGGCGGTGTCGAAGGTGTAGGTGCTGTCGTTGACGGTGATCAGCGGGAGCGCCTGCACGTTGCCGAAGCCGTCGTAGAAGGTGCCGGCGCCCGAGGACACGGCCGGCGTGCCGCACAGCTCGAGATTCGAGCTCAGCTCGAAGGTCACGCTGACGCCGCGGGCGGCGCTGGTGTCGAGCCGCGTGAGGCTGACCGGGATGTCCAGGCAGTTGTCGCAGTCGTTCAGCTCACCCGGGGCCGGACCGGCCGAGGCGAAGTTGGTGCTGAGGTTGCAGGCACCGCTCGGGCCGTCGAGCCAGGGCTCGAAGGTGACGTCGCCCTGCACGGCGGATCCCGTGCCGCCGGGGTTCAGCGTGGTCTCGAACGGACCGCTGGTGTCGCCGTACCAGTTGCAGCTGGCGTCGACGGTGAGGTAGCCGACGTTGGATCGGACACCGAAGTCGTTGCCGGTCAGGTCGTTCTGGTTGACAGCCACGTTCGTGAAGACGCCGGTGTCACAGCCGGACTGGCACTGATAGATGTCCACGCCGGCTTCGAAGCCGGTGACCGTGTTGTTGGTGATCGTCACGTCGAGGTCGTTGGGTCCGAATCCCGCATCGGCCTCGATACCGAAGGTCGCGGTGTTGTCGGTGCCGCTGAAGACGACCGTGTTGTTGTCGACGAGCACGTTCAACGTGGTGGACTTCGCCATCGAGGAGGACTTCGCTCCAGTCTCGATGTCGGGTTGCGGAACCGCGCGCGGCGGATCCGTCGCAATGATGCCCCAGGAGGCAACGCCCACCTTGTTCACGGTGATGTCGTTGTTCAAGATCTGCCCGTAGCCGTCGAACTTGTAAACGGCGACCTGGGAGTTCGGGATCACGTTGTTCGTGACGTCCACACCACTGAAGAAGTCGAGGATCGTCGTCGCGACCCACTTGGTCGTGTTGTTGGTGTTGTCGTAGGCAATCCCGGAGATCGTGTTCCCGTCCACGGTGCCGGTGATGAGGCTACCGTAGATCTGGATTCCGTTCTGCGCCGGTTCCCCGTTGTTGTCGAAGCTCAGCACGCCGGAGCCGGTCACTGTGTTGCCGTCGATGGCAACGGTGGTCGTCGTACCGTCGAGCGAGTTCACGGTGATCCCGTTCTTCTGGAACGTCTCGACCTCGTTGTTCGTGATGGTCATGGACCGGGTCACGGTGTCGTTGTTGTAGACGTAGATCCCGTTTCCAGCCTGCGTCCCACTGATGAAGCCGTTGACATCAGGAGCATGACGGGTACCCATCACCTTGGTCTGCGTGATCGTGCCACCCGCATCGCGATAGGCGATCCCGTAGAAGCGAA
>Ga0102940_1002321_pt1 | contig 11520 bp, 6 predicted proteins | sample SalPonR2_C_D1_MG_FD_78215 | JGI IMG/M metagenome (GOLD analysis project Ga0102940, IMG submission 78215) | Salt pond soil microbial communities from South San Francisco under conditions of wetland restoration - Salt Pond MetaG R2_C_D1_MG | ecosystem: Environmental > Aquatic > Marine > Intertidal...
ATCAGTAAAATCACGATCGTGCTGCTGGTGTGCACGCTGCTGTCCGGCTGCGCCACCATGTCGGACCAGTCCCGGACCAGGGCCGAGGGCTCGGCCGCCGGGGCGGTTCTTGGCGGACTGCTCGGCCTGGCCGTGGGCGACGGAAAAGGGGCCGCCATCGGAGCCCTGGCCGGAGCCGGAGTCGGATTTCTTGTCGGCAATGAAGTAGCCAAGCGCAAGCAGGCCTACGCCAATACCGAGGAGTTTCTGGACGCGGAGATCGCCACGACCCAGGAGTACAACACCACCACCGCTGCCTACAACCGGAAGGTGGCCCGGGAACTCGCCGCTCTTGAAAAGGAGTCCGCAACCCTCAAGGCGAGGTATGACAAAGGTAAAGTGAGCAGACAGACCCTGACGGCCAAACGGGACACCCTGCAGAAGCGGATCGCGCAGAGCAGGCAGCTCGAAGAAACCCTCTCCAAAGAGCTCGAAGTCCAGACCGCTATCCTGGAACAGGAGAGCAAAAAACGCCCCGAGGGCGATGCCTACATCGCCCGCCTGGAAAAGGAAGTGGCTGCCCTGCAGAAAAACCTGGCCACTCTGCGTAACGACAGCACTCAGCTGGCAAGCATCGACCAGAGGTTGTCCGTATGAGCCCAAAACAGATCACCATTGCGGCCCTTGTCCTTCTGCTCTCGGGATGCGTCACCGGAGGAGACGACCCGCGTCAGGGCGGATTCTTCGGCGGTGTCTCCGGCCTGAGCAGCGGCCGGTACGAGGACCGGGTCAAGGAACGGGAAGCCAGACTGGAACAGCTCCGGGCCACGCAGCGGGGACTGGACGCGGAAAAGGGAAGCCTGGATGCAAACAGGTCCGCGGCCCTGGCCCGGGTCGACGCCGACAGAAACCGGGTCGCGGCCATGCAGTCCGAGATCGCGGCTTTGGAGCAGAACACCCGAACCCTGACCGCCCGGCAGGGGGCTGACCAGAAACGGGTTCAGGACCTGCAGCAGCGGGTTGCCGAACTCAAGGCGGGAATGCGCAATCAGGCCTCGTCCCTGGATGCTCTGGAAGGAAGCGGCCTGGGAGATTCGGACATGGACCTGCGCCGCAAACAGCTGGAGGCCCAGCGTAACGGGCTGCGCAGGGAATACGAGCTGCTCATGCAGATGCAGATGGAACTGGCCCAATGAAAAGACGCGGGGCCGGGCTCGCCGGGGCCATGATCATCCTGTGCGCCTGGGCTGCCTGGGGAGCGCCTCTGGATGAGATCCGCCGGATTCTGCGGGACCGGGCCCTGCACCCTCCCGGCGAGCCGGTGCTGTCCGCATTGCAGGAAACAACCCTGAAGCGTGATTTGAAGGATATTGACCCTTACGCACGCTACATTCCCGCCCGGGACTACCGCTCCCCCGCATGGGGGAGCGATGTCCGGGTGGGCATCGGGGCGGAGCTCATGGAGCGCGACGGCAACGTCCTTCTTTCGGTGTACTCGGGAGGAGCTGCGTACAAAGCCGGGATTCCCGATCGGTCCCGTCTCCTGGCAGTGGACGGCCAGCCCGTCAAGAGTGGGGACATACAGGTTGTGGCTGATCTGCTCAGGGGGAAAGAGGGAGAGCCGGTACGTCTTCGCACCCTGACACCAGAGGGGAGGAAACGAACGTTTCAGGTGAGCCGGGTATCATTCAGGGCACCTGCGGTGGAAACCATTGAGGTCAAAGGTGGGCCCGTCATCCGGATACGTCAGTTCCAGAGCGGGCTGACACGAAGCGCCCTGCGTGCCACCATGGAGTTTCTCCTTCAACGCCGTCCCCCTGGCCCCGGCACCGGCCCGAAGCCGTTCGTTCTCGACCTGCGCGATGCCACGGGCGGCGACCTGTACGAGGCCCTGGACACGGCCTCCATGTTTCTGGCACCGGCCACCCTGCTCGGAACCATGGTCGACCGGGACGGAAACCGCCGAAAGTTTGTATCCCCGGCAGGAGAAAAAAAAACCATGCCCCTGGTCCTCATCATCGGCCCGGACACGGCCAGCGCGGCCGAAATTTTTGCCGGCGCCCTGCAGCAAAACAACAGGGCCGTGCTTGTTGGAGAACAAAGCTACGGCAAATGCTCCTCTCAGACCGACGTACACCTTTCCGACGGTTCGGTCCTGCGCTTCACCAACAGCGAAGTGCTCCTGCCGGACGGCTCTTCCTGCTCGGGGCAGGGGCTGGCGCCCGATCATGAAATCCCGGGGACCGCCTTTTTGAGCCTGCCGGAGCTGGTCTCCCGGGCCTGTGCAGCTTTGGGAAACTAAGGCCAGGGACAACTCTTCAATAACTGTTTCCGGGCCTCGAACCGACCCTTCCTGTCCGGCTTTCCTGATGATATGAGCGTTGACGCTGAGAAAAACGGCGATACGGGCATTCCACATTTCCCATTCGGAGTTACAAACGGATACGCCCCCGCCTTCCCTTTATGCAATCGCGAGGGCCTGCACGATGACCAGAAACCTGCTCCGGACCATCTTCACTCCCATCATGACCATCCTGCTCTTCCCGACCCTGATTCTCGCCTGGACACCGGGACTTCAGGAGTCAGCCGAAGCCGTGGCCAGAGGAACCGCCTCCCCGGCTCAGGAAATGCAGGTCTTTTTGAACAATCCCGAGGTCAACCTGCTGGCCCAGGAAGGAAAAATCTCCGAATACACCTATGCCTCGTGTCAGGACGATTTCTTCCGACTCAACGAGGGGTTTGCGGACCAGGCCGTGCGGGAAGCGGGGTTTGACCCTTCCATCAGCAAACGCAAATTCAATCCCGGCACGGACACCGACGTCAACGTCAATGCCCGGGGCGGGAAAAAGATCGTTCTCAAGGACATCGACAGGATCGACGACAACTACCAGCGCATCGTCAAACAGCACTTCAAAAACAAGGGGCTCGATCCGCCCGACGGACCGTACAATACGGATACCGACTTCATGCCCAACCCGTCCCACACCGATCCGGACGAATTTAAGCGCATTGTCAGACACATCAACGAGACCGGCGGCACCGCCTACACCGATCCTAAAGCGGCCTCTGCTCAGTCCAAGCTCGGCACCTCCCGGGCCATGACCATCGACGAGGCATCCTCCTTCAGCTCGACCATGAAGGATATGGCCGATGCCAAGATCCGCAAGGCCGACCTGCTCCGCCAGCAGGCCAAAGCCGTCCGGTCCACGGATCCCGGGCAGGCCGAATTCCTCGAAGCCAAAGCCCGGCAATACGACTACCAGGCCTCAAAATATCACAACCGCATCGACAAGGCCAGCGAGCACCTCAGGTCTCAGTACAATCTCGATCCTCCAGGCGGGGCGAACGCGCCCCGAAAGGGATTCGGCAAGGCCATGGACAACATCGACTCCATCGGCCGCAATCCCTTCTCAGGCAAGGACGCGTCCGCCGTACACAATCTGCACAAAAGCAGACTCCAGAGCTCGGCCGACGACATGATCGACACCCTGCTTGAAGTTGCCAGGAAGGACCCGTCCAAGGCGTCCGACATCGGCAGGGCCCTGGCCAGGGAAGTCGATTCCCTGCCCGGAAACCGGGCCGGCCAGGCCATCGACCGTATCGACGACGCCATGCGGGGAGTGGACTCCTCCTTTGCCCCGAAGATCGCAGCAAAAGTCCGGGGGCTGAAGCAGGCCCGCAGGGCCGCGAGCAAATGGACCTCGTTCAAAAACTCCGCCAAACGGATAAGCGGCCTCAACCAGGTTACCAAGCTGTCCGTGGTCATGACCGCGGGCGGCGCCATGCTCATGGCCCACCAGGGCATCACCATCACCCTGGACAACGTCAAGGCCACGGACACCCTGTGGGACTACTTCAAAAACTGCTACTACCACGCGGCCTGGGAAGGGACCGGTATCGGACCGGCCTTTGAACAGGCCCAGCGGGAGGAGATCGAACGGTATCTCAAAGAACACGAGGCGGGACAGGCCCCGTCCATGGTCAAGCACGTCACCCTGACCCTGCTCAAAACCGGAACGTACATGGGCAGGGATGCGGTCATCGGCGTTCTGTATCTGCCCGACGCCATCTGGGAATACTTCACCGAAGAAAAGGCCATGGAAGGATACGCCCGGATGCAGAACGAACTGGCAAAGGTCATGCGCCAGATGGTGCTGGTCCGCAAAGCGTTCAATCAGGTCATGACGAACATGAAGAAGATGGGACTGCACGACGAAGACGCCCTGGACTATCTCAATTGCCTGTGCAGTGGCTGCGGCGGCTCCCTGGGGGGATTTTATAACCCGAGCTTCAAGTCGGACATCGGCCATGGTCCCTGCCAGTGCAACGGCCCACTGACCATCTGGAAGACCCCCCTGCCCGCGGACAACAAGGAGGCCCAGCGGGACTGCTTCAACAAGGTCGCCAAAATGCGCTACAACGAGGCCAGAGCGATCTTTGACGCATGGAACAGAAAGATGACCCAGGCCAACGCCGAGAGCGTGCAGGAGGATCTGGACGCCATCATGCAGGAGATACGGACCGGCAAACCTCTTGAGGAGGAGCGTTCGGCCCTTGATCTGGCAAACAGGTTCAACGCGATCAAAGAACTGGCCCTGCCTCAGGATGTGGACTCGGTGCGGGCCATGATCGGCCCGTATATCGAAAACCATGCCGTCAAGCGGGTGCAGGAGGGAAAAGTCAGGGAGGCCATCCGAAATCTGGATACGGTTCTGGACAAGGTCGGAACCAGGCAGGCTCAACACAGAGTTGATCTCACCCAGCGCCGAAAAAAATACGAGCAATGGGATGCCGAGTGGGCAAAGGTCAAAAACGAAAAATTCCCCGACATACGCAAACAGATCAATGGGCGGCAGGTACAACGTGCAGCCTGGGAGATCGATCACCTCGAACACCTCATGCTCAAGGCCCCCCTGAGGACGCTTCCCCCGGCCACCCATGATCCGGCCTTTGTCCGCCTCAAGGAGCAGGTTGAAAACCTGAAGCAGGAATACCGGCAGACCATGACCGAGACCTGGGCAAAGATTCGCGCCCTGGAGCGGAACCTGGACCGCAAAAAAGCCCTGAAGCTCCTTGAAAAAACTCTTGCCGACTGGGAACACTCCCCGGAGCAGCAAAAGAGACTCAAGGCCCAGATTGCATACGACAAAGGACAGCTGCACAAGGCCTCACGACTCGCCGAGGAAGGAGAGCATCAGGAAGAGAACAAGGCCTACGCCCGTGCCGTTGAAAAATACACCGCCAGCCTCAAAATCCAGAACGACCGGAAACTGGGGGCACGTATCGACAAACTTGAAAAACTGATGGCAGCGAAGCAGAAACAGAGCGCCGAGGCCGCAACCATCCGCCAGGAGGCCGAAGCCCTGCAGCGGGCCGGAAAATATGAAGAGGCACTGAAAAAATACAGACAGGGGCTGCGGCTCGGATCGAACAAAATCATGGAAGACAGGGCAAAAAAACTGGAAAAATATATCGCCCTGACCAAAAACCGGAAACCCTTCACCGCTCCGACAAAAACGGTATCCCAAAAACAAACGGACTCCACTGCGTCTTCTCCCGCGGCTGCGGCAGGAAAGAAGATAAAGCCCGCTTCTGAGCAACAGACGCCGGATGGACTCACGAAAGCAGAGCCCGCATCATGGAAACAGGTTCACATCGGCAATATCGGCTTTCAAGTACCTGCCTCCTGGCAGCATGAAACAAAAAAAGAACCCGGAGTGGACCTTCTCCATCTGTACTGGGAAGGGTCCCTGGACGACCCCGTGCATGGCGTCTCCGGCGGAATCACCCCGAATCACGCGGCTGCAGCCAGAGACATGGAAGGGACAAGATCCGTCACCCTCGGCGGGACCGGTGTCCTTCGTGCCGATGACGGACCGGCCATCAACCTGCTCTTTCCGGCCATGGCGGACAGCCGGGCCGTGACTCTGATCCTCTTCCGAGGACAGAGCGGCTCTCAGGCCGTCATCGACACCGTTCTAAAAACCATTGTCGTCAATCCGGTCGAACAGCAGACGGCGACACCCGACAGGGGCGTCGCCTCAGGCCCCCCGGAAAAAACCTTCGACAACGGCAATATCTACGGCGTGGGCAACGGCCCCACCAGCCCCACAACCTTCACCCTTTCCACCCCTCGAATCCTGTCCATGATCCAGAACTACCACTGGAACTCGGCCCGGGGAGCCACTGCGGGAACCATCGCCCTGCGCCACGAAAGCGACACCCTGTACGGCCCCTGGCAGACCACGGGCAGCCCGGGACAGGGCGGCGTACCCGATGCCTACTGGACGGCCAGGCCGATGGTCGTACTCCCGGCCGGAACCTACACGGTCATCGACTCCGATCCCGGTTCCTGGGCCCAGAACCGGCAGTCCAAGGGTAAGGGATTCACCAAAATAGAAACCCGATCGCCCGGAGTTGATCAAAGTTCCGGACAGTCTCCGGCAGGAGCCGGATTCATAGGGAAATGGGAGTCCACATTCGGAGAACTTACCTTCCAGATCGACCAGAACGGCAGGGTGACCGGGACCTACCCTCATGACCAGGGCAGGATCTCGGGGACCTTTTCCAGAGATGGGCGAACCTTCTCCGGGACCTGGTCGGAAGCTCCAACCCACAAGCCCCCCAGAGACGCCGGCGGAGTCGAACTCGTTCTCTCAATAGACGGCAGGACCTTCACAGGGCGCTGGGGGTTTGGCGAAGGAACAATGAACTCGCACTGGACGGGAAAACGGAAGCAGTAAACCGCAGATCAAGGAGGATATCAAAATGCGAGTGTTGATAGTGGTGCTCATGTCGGTCATCTGCTGGAGCGGAACCGTTCCCGGATCGGCCTGGTCCAGGGAACTGCCGGAAGGCCTGGAAACGGCCACGGGCCCGGACGGGCTGGTCCAACTTGAACAACAGGGAAAGATCACGGTGCGGGCCCTGCGGGGCTGGGGGCGTTTGCCCTCCTTTGCCGTGTCGCTGGCCAGAAGCATGCGCCAGGAAGCGGGGCTGGACCTGCTGGGGGCGGACCTGGTCAAAATCAGGGAGTGGGTCACCCGGGGAGAACAGGGAGACGCTCCGTTTTTACAATTCACATCCGAGCTGCAGAAGCTGGCCGGTTTCATGGACCGGGGCGACCATCTTGAGTGGACTCCGGTTCGGGAGCTCGAATCCCTTTCTCCCAATGCGCCGATCCGGCGGGAGGGACGCCTCCTGGACCGGGAGGAGGTGGCGGCCATCCGACAGAGTGTCGCCAGGAAAGAACCCGCACCAACTCCTTCCGAGAAAAAAAGCAGCAAACAGAATCCGTCACCGGAACTCCCGAAGGCACAGGAGGTGCCCCCGCCCCCAGCGCCTGCCATGACCCAGGAAACCGTCTGGGAGTGGCCGGTTCCCGCGTTGGGCAGGCTGGATTTCGAACTGCCCGAGAACGCCGTCAAAAAAATGGATCTCCGGCTGTCCAGGGATCTGCGGCACATCGCCTGGGTTGAAGAAAAAGACGAAAAATGCCGGGTGGTCCTCAACGGCGTGCCCGGCAGATGGTACGACGACGTAGGGGCCTATTCCATGCATTTCTCCGAACAGGGAGAACAGTTCTGCTTCAGAGCCGACATCGGAGACGGAGAGGTGGCTGTCTGCAACGGGATGCAGGGCCCGCTGTTCAAGGATATCGACCCCATCGTCCTCAACGAGGAAAACGGTGACACCCTCATGGTGGGGGAGATCGTCAAGGGAGAGTACCGGGTGCTTCTGAACGGCCTGGAGATCCACCGGACCGATGCACGCGTCAAAAAACCGATCCTGGCCGAAGACGGGACCGCGGCCTGGGTGCAGGAAAGAAAGGACCCGAGCACCGGCCGGAAAATCGAACAGGTGGTCACTTCCACGGGAACAACAGGCCCCGGGTATAAAACCATCTATTCACCGGAATTTGCACCTGCCCGGCCCGAACTGTACTATATCGGAGTCAAAAACGACGGCAAACGGTACCTGATCCGCAACCACGAAGAACTTAAGCCCTCCATGGGCGTGGGGTTCAAATATGAAGTCACCGACGACGGGGTGTTCTACTCCTATGTCGCCCCTTTTGACGGCAATGTGGAATGTGCCGTGGTCAACGGGAAAATCGGCCCGGACTACGCAGACATCTGGGACCCGCCGGTGTTCAACGCGGACGGCACCCGCTATATCTATGAGGCCAAAAAGGAAGGCAATGCCGTGCTGGTCGTCAACGACCGGGAATTTACACACGATTACGGGCCCGTGAAGGACATTCGCAGCCTGACCTTCAGCCCGGACGGCACCCGCTGGGCCGCAGTCCTGCAACTGACCAAAGAGGAATACGCGCTCATCGTGGAAGGAAAGGAGATCGCCCGTAGACAGGGCAGTGGTCGCAAGATCGTCTTCAGCCCGGACGGGACCAGTGTGGCCTGGCTGGAAAAGCAGGATAAAACCTGGCGGGTCCTTCTGGACGGACAGCCCGGCCCCGGGGTCAAGGACATCTTCAGGGATGAACCGCCCCAGTTCAGCCCCGACGGAAAGCACCTGGTCTACTTCCACAGGGACAAGAGGAACAAAAAGATGTTCCTGGCACTGTGGGGCGGCGAGGAGCGCGTCCACGACATCATCCCGCCTCTGGCCGTGTTCGAAACGGGGAAGCTCCGCTACCTGGCCCTGGATGGCAACCGGATTCGAAGCGAAGAGCTCATGCTGCCGTAGGAACAGATCTCTTCAGGCAAGCTCCCTCGGACATTCTCCGGGTACCTCACGACATCAACAAAAAGGGGAATATGCATGAGTACTGAAAATGTGATCGGCCTTCTGGTGATGCTCACATTCATCTATTTCATCATTCAGTTCAACAAACGGAAACAGAAGAAACGGGCCGGGCGGGTTCGCCGAAGCCGCGGGGGATACTCCGGCCGCTCGAACGAGCGGTATGAGGATGTTGATGACGACAGGGATGGTGGCGGGGACGACAGGGGAGACGACTGATTACGACCTGAAAAATCAAACATTGTGACGTTGCCCGTCCCGGTCTCCGGAACGGGCAACCTCTTTTTCCTTCCGAAATATTCCGTCAGAGCCCGACCCGGGCATTGGGATTGATGCCGGACACCGTCAACGATTTGAAAAAAAACAGGATGGTCCGCAGGTCAATCTCGATCTCGCCGGTCACTGCCCCGCGGGCGGCCTGCTTGCCGACCCAGACGTCGACATCCCGGACCTGATAAAGCTTATAGGAAGGGCGTTCCTCCTCGGAGGGGCCACCGATCCTGACGGAGGGGATGCGACGGACCGTCGCAGGACCGCCGCCTCAGCCGCCACCACAGGTGGCGGAATCCATATATACGGTGGCCGCGCCGCCTTTGGCCGCGATGTGAGAGGCAGCCTGAGACGTGATATGAATATTCAAGGACATAGGAAACCTCCTGTACTGACTGTTGTAAACCTTCAATAAAAATTTCTCCGGTCATCCAGACCGCTTACCGGCGTTTCGCCGGAGCAGGTCACCTCCTGCCCCGCTTCTTTCCGGGCTTTCCCTTCCCGGGCACAGGACAGCTGTCGGAGGGCCGTGTTCGACCGCCGCTCTTCCTGCGATCGCCCCCCGTCGCGCCTCTTCCTCCCGCGTCCCCGCTCTTTCCTTTTTTCCTGGACACCCCGGCACCTCCGGACCTCTTTTTGTCCGACCCGGCCGACCGCGCCCCTCGCTCCTGCCCTTCCTTTTCCATCCCGCCTTTTGGTTTCCCCGATCCCGGCCTGCCCTTCCCCCCGCCGCCGGGACGACCGTGAGCCGGAATCAAAATATGGTGCTGCTTCAGCCGTTCGGCATCGGTCCTGGCCACATATATTTTTTTCCCGTTGGGCGTGATGCCCGCATAATACATGGCCGTGGCCACGGCCCCGGGAATAGGGATGAAACACTGGACCTGCTGAGGGTGCCATCCTCTGGCCTTGAGCCAATTCCCCAGCTTGTGCATATCCTCATCCGTGGTGCCGGGAAACGCACTCATAAGATAGGGAACAACGTACTGCTCTTTTCCTGCCCGGACCGTTTCCCTGGAAAACACATTTAAAAATTCCTCGAATACCTTGTTCCCGGGCTTGCGCATCAATGCCAGGACATTGTCACAGACATGCTCGGGGGCGATCTTGAGCTGACCGCCCACAAACCCCTTAAGGTACCCGGTCAGGGCGCGCATATCTTTAAGGGCCAGATCGAACCGAATCCCGCTGGCAACCCGGACATTGCGCACTCCGGGCGCGCCCCGAACGGCCTTGAGCAGATCCAGATGCGCCTTCTGATCCATCTGAAAATGGGGACAGACCGCCGGGGTCATGCAGCTGGCCCGTTTGCATGGCTCTCCTTCCTTTGTGCACACCGCCTCCCACATATTAGCGCTGGGTCCGCCCACATCGGAGATATTGCCCTTAAACTCGGGCATGCGGGTCATGCGCTGCACTTCATCCAGAATGGATTTTCTGCTGCGCGAGGCAATGCGCCGCCCCTGATGCAGGGCCAGGGTGCAGAAGGAGCACCCCCCGCCACACCCCCGGTGGCTGGTGATGGAGTCGCGAATCATCTCGTCGGCCGGGATCTTCTGCGAATAGCTCGGATGGGCCTTGCGGGCGAAGGGAAGCGCGTACAGGGCGTCCATCTCGGGCTCGGACAGGGGAACGGCGGGCGGGCTCAGGACCACGGACCGGCTCCCGACCTTCTGCACGCCCCAGTGCGTCGCGCCGTGCACCTGTTTTTCCATGGCCAGGGTGGCGGTCATAAGCAGGGCCGGATCACCCTCCATCTGCTCATGGGAGGGAAATTCAGTGCACGGAGCCCCCTCGGGCACAGCCGTGTCCACGGTGACCGTACCGTATATTCCGGCCAGGTCCCGCTCACTTCGAAACCGTTCGGCAATCTCCACCATTGCCCGCTCCCCCATGCCGTAGACCACGGCGTCCGCCTTGGCATCCAGGCTGACGGGCTTGCGCAGCTTGTCCGTCCAGAAATCATAATGGGTGATACGCCGAAGGGACGCCTCGATACCGCCAAGCACCACGGGCACTCCGGGAAATGCCCGGCGCACCAGATTGGCGTACACGATACAGGCCCGGTTGGGCCGGGCCCCGGCTTTGCCGCCCGGGGTATAGGCGTCGTCGGACCGTTTCTTTCGAAAGGCGGTATAATGGGCCAGCATGGAATCGATGGCCCCGGCCCCGATCCCGGCAAACAGTTTGGGACGCCCCATAACCAGCAGATCATCGGGAGTGTCCCAGCGGGGCTGGGTGATGATGCCGGTACGGTATCCGTGAGCGACAAGCATTCTGCCAAGGAGAGACATGGGAAAGGAGGGATGGTCCACATAACCGTCGCCGCTGACCAGCAGAATATCGAGCTCCTTCCACCCGAGTTTTTTCATCTCAGGTTTGGACATGGGCAGAAACTCGGGCTGGACCAGGGACGACGTGGTGGTGAAGAGTTTGATCATGAGGAGGTGTAAAAGTCGGGGGGGGATGGGGGGCAAGGAGAGAAAAGAGACGTCAAAAAATAAAAAA
>Ga0102940_1002324_pt1 | contig 11512 bp, 10 predicted proteins | sample SalPonR2_C_D1_MG_FD_78215 | JGI IMG/M metagenome (GOLD analysis project Ga0102940, IMG submission 78215) | Salt pond soil microbial communities from South San Francisco under conditions of wetland restoration - Salt Pond MetaG R2_C_D1_MG | ecosystem: Environmental > Aquatic > Marine > Intertidal...
AGATTCCGAGCAGAAACAGGCCCACGACCTGCTCCTGGGCCAGGGTCCCGGTACAGTAGATGGTCGTAGCGGCAATGCTGGCGACCAGGGTGGAGATCCCGAGGTGGGTCTTGAAGTCGGCCATATGAATTTTTTCGGTAAAATGCTGCGAATCGGATTAGTTCAAGGGCAGGATGAGGAAGTTGCGCAATCCCGTGAAAATAAGCTGCGCTGCAATGGCCGAGACAAACAGACCGGTAAGTTTGGTCAGGATGGTCAACCCCTTGTTCCCGATGAGTCGCTCGATTCCTCCGGAGACATACAACAGTCCTCCCACTGTGGCCACGGCGCAGAGCAGCGCTCCGCTGACCAGCAGCCTGTCCGAAGTGGAGGGAAGTTCCGCGGCCATGACCATGAGCATGCCGATGACCCCGGGACCCACAGTGATGGGAATGGCCAGCGGGACCACGGCGATGTCCTGGTCTTCATCTGCGGTTTTCGGCTGCTTCTGTCTGGATGTCGGTGATCCCTCTACCAGTTGCAGGGCGGATAAAAACAGCAGAGCCCCGGCCCCGATGCGAAAGGCATCCAGGGTGATCCCGAACAGAGCAAAGATGTACTGACCGAACATATATATGATAAAGGAACTGATCAGTACGGCAATTGTGATTTTGATCGCAGTTTTTTTTCGTTTTTCCTCGCCGTAGTCACTGGTCATGGCCACAAATGTCGAAGTGACGAAAAACGGCGTGAGCACGAAGAATATTTTCAGATAGGCATGGATGAAAGAGCTCAGCATAACGGCTTCCGGTATGGTTGACGTGACAGGACGTTTTTCAGTTGATGTAGTCTCTCCACAGTTTGATTCCAAGCCCGATAGTCGGGATGCAGTGGAAGAAAAGATCAAATATATCAATTGGTTTCTTGAGAGTTCCTTCCTTGAGCATGATCAGCTTTTCCACGACGTGGGGCATGGGCTGAAAGGGGGCCAGCAACGCGAACAGTGCCACGGCACCCAGAACGGGGTAGGAAATGGTATCCAGAAAATCGAACATGGTTTGTCTCCCTGCAGGATTCGAGGAACGGGTTGATGAAGAACGATTGAAATGATTTCAACATTTTGTCAATAACTCCTCACCATCTCGGGGTTTTTACGGAGAAATTCCCGCTGGCGCTTTCGGGTGAAATTCACTATATGCGCTTGGGTTGAACAGGAACGTTTTGATCGAGGAAAGTGAAAAATCATCGGACAACACGGTTTCGGCACGGAATGATTCGTGTACGGAACGGAATCGAAAGGATTGCGCATGCAGGATAAAGAACAGCAGGTCGGCGAAAGCGAAAACGCGGCAGGGCAGGGCAATGTACGCCGGGGCATCGCGTCCCTGTTCGGGGAGAGCGAACTCAAGTCTCTGTTTAAAAAATATCTCGTCTGGATGATCGTTATCGAGGCATTCATCTTCTTTGTGTGCTGGGTGTATCAACTCGGAATCGATCAGTTCAGCGAAACCGGACAGGGCAATGTCCCCTTTCCGTGGAAAATATATTTTCTGGTGGCCTTTCTGGCACCTATTATGATCACTTTTTTGCTCGGCATCATCACCCTGGCCTTCAATAAATACATCTACGGAACCGACCCCGGCGACGGCCTGGAAGGTGACGACGCGTCCAAGGGGGGCAGGATCCGGAACGTCTACACATCTCTTGTGCAGCTCCCGTTTCTGCTTTCTCTGCTCCTGCTGGCCGGAATGGCCGGGGCGATCTATAATCTTGATACGATCATGCTTTTTCTGGGGCGCTTCGGGGAAGCGTCCATCAAGGTTATCCTCATTGTGCTCGGGGTCGTGGGCCTTGGCGGATCGGCTTACGGATTGATACGCATGGTCCTGAATTACAAGTTGCGTAAGCAGACCATGGACTATGAATACAAGCGTGATGTCATGGATCGTCTGGGTGTGGCCGTGCTGGATGACAAGACCGTGGTCACTCCCCAGGGACGGATTATCGATACCCGCCCCTCGGAGATTCGGGCCTTGCCCCAGAGTGGTGAAGGGGACGATTCAACATTCAGGGATCTTTCCGAGCCTGAAAATAGTCCCGGATCGTCCGACAAGGGTGATGGGGACCGGTAATCCCGGATGTCGGAGCAATGAATAGATTTTGGGGAAAGGTGCGTTGTGGAACACGTTGTCCCCGAAATTCGTCCTGAAACGGTTTTTGTTGTGCTGCGGGGGTGGCCCTGGAAAAATGGGTGCGGTCAACGTAAGATAACTGTTTCGGGCAGGTCAGAGGTCCTTCTCAGGAGTGGGGAAGGTTTTGAATAATTTGGAAGAATTGTTTTGGAGGTCCATGATGGCGAATGTGAAACTGTTGAGCGTTGATTCGGAAGCCTATGAGATGACCAGGGCCGATCACGGCGTGGATGCCGCCAGGGAAGCCCTGGGTGGAGCCGTTGTCTCCATTCTGGAAGATGGCAGGCAGAGCGCGGGATTGCTCGATTTTGATGCGGCGGTCGGTTCCTGGGGAGAGGTGCATCCTTCATTTGATCAGAAGCTGTTTGTTTGGGGCCGAGGTGCCCTGGCCGACGTGCAGACCCTGACCGACGAAGAGCTGGATTCGGTCCGGAGAATTCTTGATCGTGAGCTGTCCAAACGGGCCGAGGCGAAATAAGACTCAGGTGACCGATTTGAGCGTGATGTCACAGAAGGCTCGGGCAGTATTCTGCTCGAGCCTTTTGTTTCTCAGGTGGTCTCTCGACCGGGTCGGATTTGCTTCCACAAAAGCTGTCAAAAACGAAAGGAAGGTCAGATGCGAAAAAAAATGTTGATCGTCATTACGGTGCTGACACTGGTGCTGACCGGATTGGTTCCGCCCATGTCCGTGCAGGACGGAGACGCCCGTTCCAGATTCAGATCACGCTCATTTTCCTCTAAAAAGGTTTTCCGATCCTCCGGTCCCAGTCGATCGGTCTGGGGGACACGCAGCGGCGGTGGGATATTCGGGTCTTCAAAGCCCGCCAAGTCCTCGTCTTCTTCCTCGGGGTATTCCAAGCCGGGTTCGACCAAATCCGGTTCCGGGTACAAGAAACCGGGGGCCGGGACGGCCAAATCCACCAGGAATTCAGCGGGATACGCGAAGCCTGGGGCTAAAAAGACCGGATTCACCGGTGCTGCGTCGTCACGCACACAGGTCAAGAGCATGCGCAAGTCCAAGGCGGCCCGCTCCTTCAAGGCCTACAAGACCGAGCAGAACCGGTTTGCCGGGAAATCGGCAGCTCCGTCCGGCAAGGGCTACAAGTCCAGTCCCGTGTTGAACAAATCAAAACGGTACGGCAGATTTGATTATTCCGATCATTACGCCCGCAGGGATGGGTACTATCGGTCCCGCGGTTGGAATGCCCCGTCGTATGCCTACATGTCCCGGCCCTCTTTCGGCATGTGGGATGCCATGTTCTGGTGGATGATCCTGGATAATGTCGGCAACCGCAACTATGCCGCTGCAGCCTACAATCATGCAGACGACCCCGGTTTTCAGGAGTGGCGCCAGGAAGCGGAGAAGCTGGCCGCGGACAATGTCGAACTCAAAGAGCAGTTGAACTCCCTGGACAAAGAGGTGGCTTCCATGTCCGGTCCCCGTGACCCGGGGTACATTCCCGAGGGCATGGATCCGGAAGTGGCTCTGGCCGCCGAGGTCCTGGCTGAAAAGCCGGCCGAGGATGCCCCGATGCGCTTGGCCACGGCCTCCAGTACCGGTAATTATCATTATTTCGGTACCAGGGTGGCTGAATATGGTGAAGGCCTTGATATTGTTCTGCGCAACACGGCCGGCTCCATGGAGAATCTCGAGCTGCTTCTGGCCGGGAAGGTGGATGCGGCTCTGGTCCAGTCCGATGCCTTTGTGGTTTTTCGCAAACGTTTTCCCGAATCAAAGCTGGTTTCGGAGCAGACCGAATTGTATCCGGAAGCGGTGCAGATGATTGCCAATCGGGATTCCGGTATTACTTCCGTATCTGACCTGGATCCGGACAGGCATGTCTTGTGTATCGGCCCGGAGGGGTCGGGAACGGCCATGACCTGGGAAGGGTTCTGTGCCGAGGATGACTGGTATCGCAGTATTCGGACAAGGAACATGAATTACGGGGCGGCCCTGGAAGAGGTGCAGCGCAATCCGGATATGGTCATGATGTTCGTCTCCGGCCTGCACAGCTCCCTGCTGGAGCGGGCGGAAAAGATGGCCGAGAAGAGCGGCGACCTCCGCCTGGTGGCCGTGGACGACTGGGATTTCAACGACACCCGTGACGAGTTCGGGAACCGGGTCTACTCTTTCATCGATATTCCTTCCGGGGCTTATCCGGAACTGCAGAAAGGATTTCTGTTTAGCAGCGACGTGGAGACCCTGGCCGTGAATTCCGTCCTGGTGGTACGCACCGACTGGGTGGAAACCTACGGCCCCGAGGCAATGGACTCGTTTTCTTTTGCCGTTCTTGAGGCCAAACCGGACGTCCTGGAGCGCATCCGGGGCGAATGATCAGACAAAATCAGGGAGTTGTATGAACGGAACATGGCGAATACTCAAGGCGGTGGCCGCCAAAAAGGGTGCTGAGGTCAGGTCGGCCTTCTCGTCCCGCAAGGGAGCTCCGATGGACAGGAACCTTCCGTTGGGGCTGCACCTGCAGGGGAAGATCGAGCTGGAGGTGACCAGGTTCACCCTGTACGGGGATCGGCTTCTGACAGTATTTCCCGGTCGCGAACAGCTCGTGATCGCGTATGGCCGGATTCCATTTGGTGATGGGGTCCTGCACCGTTTCTATCTGCAGGGAGAGCAGGACGCGCAGTCTCTGCTCGAGATTCTGGTCGACCCGAAGGGTGCGATTCAGGACTGCCGGCTGTTCCGAACGCTGGATGAAGTAACCCCGAACGATTCTGAAGAGTGGGGATTCTGGCTGGATCCGCAAGACGGGTCCATCGGCTGGAGCGCGTTCGAGACCCGGGACGGTGTCCTGTTCGACCGTGCCTGGGATGATGCGGATGCGGACCGGGTTGCCCCCTTTGAACTGCAGGAGACCGTATACCTTGATTCAGCCGGGCAGCAGACTGTGACGGTGGATCATCAGGCCATGTTGTACGGGAGGTGGGCCGACGAGGAGGATGAGGTGGCCGAATACGTGCTGCTTTCCGCTGAAGATCAGGACGAGACGGCTTTCGTGCATATTCAGGTAGGGGTCGATGTTAATCCCATGGGAATCAAGGTTGTCTATTGACCCCTGCGCGTTCATGTTTTCCAAAACCACACCCGACTGTAATTCAAACCAAAGAGGAAATACCATGTCTTTTTTCGGATTCGTCAAGAATTTCGGTAAGCAGAAAGTGACTCAGACCGGGCAGAGCCTGGTGCAGATGCTGGCCGGATGGGACCCTGACACCGCTTCGGCTGCGGAAATCGAACAGATGGAGGAGCGTCTGGACAAGCTGACCACTCAGGTGGCCCAGGCCAGGCAGAGCTTTCAAAAGGAACAGGAAGAGGCCGACGCCATTGAAAAACTCTACGACCAGCGCATGAAGGCGGCGGAACTGCTGCAGTCCAAACTGGAGCAGGCCACCGGCCCGCAGGCCGCGGAGCTTGAAACCGCCCTGGCTGAACTGGTGGACATGCTGGAATCCATGCAGCCCGACATCGAGCGGGAGATGGAGGAGGCCAAAGAGGCTGAAGCGTTCATGAAGGAACTGGAGGAAGTGGCCACCCTGTCCGCGGCCAAGTTGAAGACCGCTCGCAAGACTCTGGAAGAAGCCAAGCGGGATATGGCCAGGGCCAGGGTCCGGGAGGAACGGGCCAGGGATCGTTCTGAGCAGGCCGCCCAGGTGGCCGGACTGCGCCGGGAAACGGATCAGATGGGCAGTGCCCTGTCCGCTATGCGCCGGGAAGCGGACTCTGCCGAGGCCAGGGCCGAAGCCCTGAATCTCAAGAGTCGTCTCCTGGCTCCGACCAAAGAGGAAAAATCCAGCACCCTGGTGCAGGAGGCTCTGAATCAGGCCGGTGGCGGGGCCCCGAAACCGGCGAACATCAAAGACCGTCTGGCCGGACTGAAGCGCAGATAATATCCGCCGGGGGGCGGTGTTACCGCCCCCCGGTACATGAATACTCGCTGCTCGGGAGCAGGATGACCACCCTGGTTCCCCGGTCCTGTTCGCTGCTGACCCGGATCTCGCCGCAGTGGTCCCGCACAATACGCCGGGCAATACAAAGCCCCATGCCCAACCCCTTGTTTTTGGTCGTAAAAAACGGATCGAACAGGTAGGGAATATCTTTGGGGGCGATTCCCTTCCCCTGGTCGGTGATTTCGATACAGGCTCCGCCGGAAATTGCGTTCACTTCCATATGCAGACGGACCTGATCTGTCTCGGTAAAGTCGAAGCTGTTTTCCAGAAGGGCTTTCCAGACCAGACTGAAATTTTCCGGGTCGAGAAACAGGGAGGCCAGTCCGATCTCCTGAGACCATCGTACTTCCTTGTCCAGATTCTTTCCCATTTCATTGGCCATGACCAGGGCCTGATTGATCAGCACCGAGGTGTCCACCACCCTTCTGATCGGTTTGGGTAATCTGGCGTATTCTCCCACGGCCCGGACCAGCTCCTCCAGTTTGCGTGATTCCTCAAGAATGATCTCCACGGACTTATGCACCAGCTCGTCTTCCCCTTTCTGGCGCATGAGGCGTCCCGCGAATCCGCCGATGCTGGCCACGGGGTTGCGTACCTGGTGGGCTACCGACATGGCCAGGTTCTGCAGCGTGGCCCGGTTTTCCTCGATGATCTTCAGATCCCGGTAGGACCGGATGGCCGTGGTCATTGATGAAAAAAGCTTTCCGGCCGTAAGGTCGGTTTTTTCCCGGTAGTCGTTGATGTCGTAACGCTGGATGACCTCCCGTTCCGGGGCCTGACCGGGATGTCCGGTACGCAGGATGATGCGCACCAGAGAGTCGGGATACCGGGTTCGGATCAGGCGGGCGGTTTCCAGTCCGGCCTGATCCGTCTCCATGACCACGTCAAGGAGGATCACGGCCGTATCCGGATGCCGGTCGAGCATTTCCAATCCCTCCCGACCGGAGTATGCACTCAGCCAGGTCAGGGATCGCCCTTCGAAGCTGAAGTCGCGCAGCACCATGCGGGTTACGGTGTGCACCTCCTCCTCGTCGTCCACGATGAGAACCTTGAGCGCCGGAAATCCGATGTCCCGGGGCTCCGGTGTTTTTTTTCCGGGTTTCGGCTTTCCAAAAAGCGGCCGGTCATCTGGGTTGTTCATGGGAGGTCTCCCTGATACGGGGAATGGTGATGGTAAATACTGCCCCCTGTCCGGGCTCACTGGCACAGATGATGGTTCCGCCCAGGGTGCGCGTGACCAGGTTGTATACGATGTGCATGCCCAGTCCCGTGCCGCCGTCCCGGCGTCGGGTGGTGTAGAACGGGTCGTACACCTTTCTGACCTGTTCCTCGGTCATGCCCACGCCATCGTCACGGTACAGAAACCTGATCATGTCCCGGTCCCGGGTTACGTCCAGGGTGACGGTCCCGGCCTCTTTTTCCCGGAATCCGTGCAGCAGCGAGTTCATGATCAGGTTGGTCATCACCTGCATCAGCACTCCGGGAAGGCTTTGCATGACCAGGTCATCAGGGCAGTTCAATTCGATGCGGTGCCCGGTATGTTTGAATTTCGGGCGCAGGCTGACCAGTATTTCCTCCAGATATTCCCGGAGATTGAATTCCCGCTGCTCCTCCCGGTTCTGATCCACTGCGACCTGCTTGAAACTGGAGATCAGTTCCGCAGCGCGTTTCAGGTTGATGAGGATGGTCCGGGCGGATTCCTCGGCTGCACTCAGGTATTCTGCAAATCCGGATTCGGTCAGTCCCCCGGATTCAAAGCTGGATTTAAGGGCAGCGGTTTTTTCGTCCAGATAAGAGGCGGCCGTGACCCCGATTCCCACCGGTGTGTTGATTTCGTGAGCGACTCCCGCCACCAGTCCTCCCAGTGCGGCCATTTTTTCCGCCTGGACAAGGTGTTCCTGGGCCTGCTGCAGGTCCTCCAGGGATTCCCGAAGCTCTTTTGTGCGATCCGAGACGATGTGTTCCAGGTTTTCGTTCAGGGCACGCAGTTTTCGCTCCGAGCTCCGTAACGCCTGCTCCGCCCGTCTGCGACGCAGGATATGAAACAGGAGCAGAAAAATGAACAGGACCATCGTCATGAATACCGCGACCGTCCCAAGGACCAGTTCCCTGTTTTCGGCATAAAACCCGGTTGGTTGGTAGCGGACAAAGCTGTCCGGCGGAAGATCCTTGGGTAAAAGCCCGAAGCGGGCCATCTGGCGGTGGTCAAACAGGAGTTCCCTGGTGCTTTCGGTGATGACCGGGATGTCTGCCGGGGGCTGCCCGTCCAGAATGCGCAGGGCGAGCCGGGCCGCCAGCTCTCCCTGCATCTGGCCGCTGAGCAGGCTTCCTCCCACAATACCGTGGCCGAAATAGAAATCCCAGAAGCTGTAGATGGGGGCCGGGCAGTGGGAGGCGATCATCTGCATGCTTTCCGCAAAGGAATAGGTTCGACCTGCCCCGTCCCGGGTGAAGACCAGAACCAGGACCAGGCTGTCCCGGGGCAGGGTCTCAAGCGTGTGTACTAATTTTCTGGTGGTCAATCCGGTCAAAAAGATGAATTCGGCACGGCCGTTGAATTTGTTCAGGACATGCTTCAGGCCTTCTCTGGTGGCTCTACCGGTAGTGGTCTGGTCGGTGACGATATAGACCTGCCTGGTTTGCGGATGGAGTTTGAGCGCGATGTGCAGGGTTCCGGAAAAATCCGGCAGCTCCACGACCCCCGTGGCGTCGGCGATGGAGGGGATTCCGTTTTCTTCGTAGGTATTTACCCCGCAATAGACCAGGGGGAGACCCGGAAAGACGCTGTCACGGATGGAGCGGACAAATGTCAGGGCATTGTCGTCGGCGGTGATGATCAGATCAATGCCCAGCTCCGCGTACTTGTTTTGGAATGTTTTCTGGAGCAGGTCGAGATAGCCCGGACTGGTCAATCGTTTGGTGTCCATGTATTCGATGTGCAGTTCGATGCCGCTGTCGTCGATGGTCAGGACCGACCGCACGCCCCGGGTGATGCTGTCGGTCCAGGATAGGCCCTGATGGTAGGAGTGTACCAGCAGGATGTGTTTCTTGGGTGGAGGGGGCGCCCCCCCGCATGGCAGAGGAGACAGAACACACCCCAGGAAAAAGGCGGCTGCGATCAGCAGATATCTGTGTGGTGTCATGGCGTTGTTGTCCTTGTTTCTTTCACTTTACCTTATCACCGGGTAATTATCCACTGATTCATGTATATCTTTAATTCCCACAATTTTCCCCATGATCCCGGCGTGTACCTGATGAAAAACAGTCAGGGCAGGATTATTTACGTGGGCAAGGCCAAGGATCTGTGCAAACGGGTCGGTTCTTATTTTCGGTCCGAGGACCAGCTGACCGCCAAGACCCGGGTCATGATGCCTCAGGTGGAACGCATTGATATTTTGAAGACCGGGACTGAAAAGGAAGCCCTGCTTCTCGAGGCCGGTCTGATCAAAAAGCATCGGCCTAAATATAATGTGGTTCTCAGGGATGACAAACAGTATATATTGTTCAAACTCGATCGGCATACCGAGTACCCCGCCCTTCGGCTGACGCGTAAGGTGGTTCGGGACGGGTCGGTTTATTTCGGTCCGTTCACCTCGGCCTTTTCGGCCAGGCAGACCATGAAACTCATCAACCGGATTTTCCCCTTGCGTAAATGCGGGGACAAGACTTTTCGCAACCGTGTCCGGCCCTGCCTGCAGCACCATATCGGGCGGTGTGCCGGGCCATGCTGTCTGCCGGTTCCGGTGGCAGAGTATAGGGAGGTGGTCCGGCAGGTGGAACTCTTTTTGAGTGGTCGGTCCCGGGACCTGGTGCAGAGCCTGACTTCGGAGATGGCGGCGGCTGCCGAAGGACTCAGGTTCGAAAAGGCAGCCCGGCTGCGCGATCAGATCCGGGCCATCGAGGATGTGGTGGAAAAGCAGGTCGCCGTGGTCCCGGGCGGTCGGGATATGGACATCATCGGCATTCAGCCGGGCCGGGACGGCCTGCATCTGGGCATGGTTTTTGTGCGCCGCGGCTCCCTGCTGGATGGACGCAATTTTTCCTGGCCCGGTGTGTTTCCGGATTCGGAACAGGAGGCGGCCGGGATCATCTCCTCTTTTCTGCTCCAGTTTTACGGTCCGGAAAAGTTCATCCCGGACCGGGTCGTGCTCCCGTTTCCCTTGGATGATCCGGCCGTGCAGGAGGTGCTGACCGATCTGCGCGGCAAAAAGGTCTGGGTGTCCCCGGCCCGGGATCACCGGGAAAAACGGCTGGTGGACATCGCCGCGAGCAATGCGGTGCGGGATGTGCCGGAGCCGGGCCGGTCCGGCCTTGACGAGCGGTTGGGGCGGGTGCTGGGGCTTACCGGCCCGGCCGTCCGTATCGAGTGCGCGGATGCGTCCCATCTCGGGGGAGAAGGGATGCGGGTGGGGAAGGTGGTTTTTGAAAACGGGTCGCCAAGGAAAGAGGCGTACCGGCTGTATACCTTTCCGGACATGGAGGGCGAGGGAGACGATTACAAGGCTCTGTCCGAATTTGTGCATCGCCGGGTGGCTTCGGGACCGCCCTGGCCGGACCTGCTGCTTGTGGACGGGGGCAGGGGGCAGCTGGCAGTGGTGGAGCGGGCCCTGGTCGAATCAGGTGGGGAAGGGCTGTTCGAGCTGGCCTCTATCGCCAAGGGGGAGAGCCGGCGGGCCGGGGAAATGGAAGACCGGATTTTTCGTCCGGGACGAAAGAATCCGCTCAATCTGAAGTCGGGAAGCCCGGAGCTTCTTTTTCTGCAGCAGGTCCGGGATGCGGCCCACAGGTTTGTTATCTCCAGGCTTCGCAGACACAAGAGGACCAGCATGCTGGACAGTGCTCTGGAGCGGCTGCCCGGAGTGGGGCCGGCCACGGCCCGCCTGCTCTGGGACAGGTTCGGGACCGTGCAGGCCATGCGCGAGGCAACGGTTCGGGATCTGCAGGAGATTCCCGGGATCGGCCCTAAAAAGGCCGGTCAGTTGCAAAAAGCCTTGCAAAGGGTGCTCGGATAAGGGTTGCCGGGGAAGTGCGGGGGGACGAGGCGGGTCTGGTCGGCAGGGAGCCGCCGGTGGGCTCGAAGGAGTGGAGCAGATCCGGGTCCACGCTCCTGGCCAGTTGAACCACCTGTTTCAGGTCCCGTCGTCTGCAGACTACGAACAGAATGGAGACCGGGCCTGCGGCGTCCTCTCCGACGATGCGGGTCACACCGTATCCCTGGTCCCTGAGGGTGTCGGCCACGCAGGTGCCGTTTCCGGGCGAGATCATGCGCACGGTCACCGTGCCCAGGGCCAGTTTCTTTTCGGCCAGGATGCCGACCACATTGCCGCATCCGAAGCCCAGGGCGTAGCAGACCCCGAGAAACGGGACTTCGCTGACCT
>Ga0102940_1002325_pt1 | contig 11511 bp, 7 predicted proteins | sample SalPonR2_C_D1_MG_FD_78215 | JGI IMG/M metagenome (GOLD analysis project Ga0102940, IMG submission 78215) | Salt pond soil microbial communities from South San Francisco under conditions of wetland restoration - Salt Pond MetaG R2_C_D1_MG | ecosystem: Environmental > Aquatic > Marine > Intertidal...
TGGCTGTATGATACCCATTCTCTTTAAGCATTGATGCAATTGTCATGCGTCCATCCTCAATAAGACAGGGTCCATCGGCATGTAACACACCGCTTTTTAAATGTGTCCGCCAGCTATATCTACCTGTGAGCAATGAATACCTTGATGGGGTGCATACGCCGTCACTGCTGTGCCCGTCCGTAAAAATAATCCCTTCCGTGGCAATGCTGTCGATATTAGGCGTCTGAAATTTTGCAGAAGCATTCAGTGCACTCACATCACCGTATCCCTGGTCATCGGTGTAGATGATTACGATGTTCGGGTTTTTCAGAGCTTCGGGTTTATTGCAACCAGCCATTACCAGGGATAAAAACAAAAAACAGATAAATCTTCCCATATACTAAATATTGGTGGTTCAATAAATATTGGTGGTTCAATGATAATATTTTGATTAAAAACTTAGCACATATATAATAGCTACAGTCTGGCATAATATTTTTCATTCTAATGCGATGGAACCCTCATGTTTTGTTCATTCTTTTCGTAAGCACCAGTGAATGAGGGTATCTTCTTCTAATGTGACCGCACGGTGAAATATTATCAAGCTTGTTTCATCGTCTGCTTTATTCTCCAAAATCAATAGGCGTGAAATTAATTGCTGCCAGCCCGGTACCCGGATCACCTTCCACCAGTGAAACCGATATTGTATGCTTGCCTGCCTTATCAAAACGCATCCAGCCCATCGGATAGGTATGAAACACCCCGGCGCTGCTCTGCTGATTCTGAACTTTGTAACCCTCATCGGAGTCGACCGACCAGACCACCTTACTTCCGTCACCGGTATAATTTAGCTCTACCTGGTAATACCCGGGTTCAATAACCACAACCTCCCAGTCAGCTTTACTTCTCTCCTTCCAGTCAATAAGCCTGTATAACCGCTTCCACTCTCCAAATTTTTCCATCCAGCGCTTTTCCTCAAGTTTACAACCAACCGGCTTAGCAAATTCAGCAATAATTTCTGTGGTCAATTCAGGATCCAGGGCATGTGTCGGATCCACCACCGCCTCTCCGTCAATGGTAAGCTCAATTACGGAAACAAAATCTTCCGGTCCCACCGGGGGAATATTTAACATGGTGCAATGTTCATCCCGCGAAAACTCAAGAGGCGTTTTCTTGTCTTCGTCAAGCAGATAGGCAGAGGTGATCTGGTTATCCAATCCGGGCAGGTATAGAATACCGTCCCGGGGCCAGTCATACACCGATAAAAACATCTTATCACCACTTGTTGTGACGTCTCCCCAGGGAAGTTCATGTTCCCAGGGTGAAGATTCAGCTTTATATATCACCTGCGGATATTTTGTAATCCATTTACCCGAAGCTTCTAACAACCTGACCGCATTTTCCGGCACCGTCCCGTCTCCTCTTGGCCCAATATTCAGCATATAAGTCCCTCCCCTTCCTACAGTAGAGATCAACCTTTCCAAAATTTCTTTGGGCGATTTCCAATTTTCGTCGTACCAGGCATATCCCCACGAGTCATTTGTCACATCAACCGTTTCCCACAATCCGGGTATATTTTTTCGGGGGACTTCCATATCGCCCATTGTTCTGTAATCACCCAGTCCATGACCGATTCGGCTTGAAACAAAAGCACTGGCCTGATTTTCATGCACCACATCCATCAGCTCCACAGAATATTTCTTTGGCATGTTGCCCGGGGTGTCGAACCAAATAATAACAATATCACCATACTTAGTAGTGATTTCATTAACCTGGGGGAGACATTTCCCATAGAAATACTCGTCAAATGACACTGTATCTCCTTTGCTGTTGGTTGTCGGCCCTCGTCCGCCACCTGGTGCCGTCCAATCCTGAAACTGTGAATAGTAAAAACCAAATCCTATTCCTTCCTTTTTGCACGCCTCAGCAAGCTCTTTCATTGGATCACGTCCAAATGGCGTTGCATCGGTAATGTTAAAACCACAAACATCTGAGTCATACATGGCAAACCCATCATGGTGCTTGCTGGTGATGATGATGTACTTCATCCCTGCATCTTTTGCCAGTTTGGCAATGGACGCTGCATCAAAATTCACGGGATTAAAATCATTGGCCAGGGTTTTATATTCCTCTGGAGGTATGTTAGCACGTCGCGGATTCATAATCCACTCTGATATGCCATAATATGTTTTCCCTTTGTATTTGTTAGCAATATTGGCATATAATCCCCAGTGAATAAACATAGCGTAATTCCCATCCCTGAATAATTCTCCCCTTTGGGCATCGGACAATGTGATAGCCTTATTTTGCTCACCCCACATTTTGTCCATGCGGTCCTCCTCCTGTCCAAAGACTGAGTAAAAACAAATGGTGAAAAGTAATAGCATAGTCAGACCTATGAGTCTGTGAGAAAATAATTTAATTAGCGACATATCAATATTTTTTATTCAGACAGATTTGTAAATATACAAATTCAATAATTAGTGTCAGTCAATAAAGTCCGATAACTTTGTTGCTGCAAAAATTCTAAATCCTCGAATACCTTAGTATACTGTGGTTTATAATTTTTGCGCGCCGTGCCCGCCGTACTTAGGTACTAAGGCAGGCGAGGCCGTGTTCTCGAACTTTATAATCCAGCCACGCCGACTGTATTGACAGGCTAATTAGTACTTTAAAAATAACATATTTTTTAATAACCCCTCCAACGTCTTAGAATATTTTATTCATATGATTAGGCATTTATCGTTTAACTAAAGGTGCATTGTCAATGCCTTCCCTTTCCATGTAACCGAAACTACTCCTTCAACTTTTTCAAAACTTTTCAACATCGCTGTATAAAGTTGATGAAATACCCTACCTTTAATGCTCACTCCTTCAAATTCAGATATATCTGTTTATTAGTTAATTAGGTTAATATTTTTCTTTATGTTTTTAATCTTCGATACCGAAACAACCGGACTCCCCAAAAGTAATAATGCGCCCATTGAACAGCTCGACAATTGGCCCAGGGTAGTACAGATTGCTTGGCAGGTGCACGATAAGCAGGGAAATGTGCTGGAGGTAGAAAACCTGATCATCAAACCCGATAACTTTGAAATACCTTATGCTGCCGAAAAGGTTCACGGTATCTCCACAGCTGTTGCCCACGAGCGTGGAATTCCTGTAAAAGAAGCACTTGAAAAATTTTCATCAGCCATCAACCGGTCATCTTATATCATCGGACATAATGTAAAATTCGACCTAAAAATCACCGCTGCAGAATTCCTTCGCGCTCAAATCACCAATAAACTCCTGGAGACTACCTCAGTCTGCACCATGGAGCTAACACGCGATTTCTGCAAGCTTCCCGGGCGCGGAAACCGTTTTAAATCCCCGAAACTCGAAGAGCTGCACGAAATACTTTTTGAGCGCAAATTTGATGAGGCACATAATGCATCGGCCGATGTAAATGCCACTGCACGAACATTCTTTGAACTGTACCGACGGAGGGTCATCTCCCCCGAGATATTGAAAATAAAGGACATTGATTACAAGGCGTTCCAGGAAAAATTCCCCTCGGTGGTTGAACCGTTCGATATAGAAATTAAATCGAATATCGTTAAGGAGGAAGCAGCACTGGAGAAGGCTGGTGAGATCATCGATTCGTCAATGGATGCCGGCGATGCCGATTTTTGTCACCTGCATGTGCATACACAATACTCCATTCTCGACGGGGCCGCGAATATACCGCTGCTTATATCTAAAGCAGTAGATGATGGCATGAAGGCCATTGCAATCACCGACCACGGCAATATGTTTGGCGTAAAGGAATTTCACAACGAGGCGGTCAAGCGCGGGATCAAACCAATCATCGGTGTGGAGGCATATATTGCTCACCGGTCGAGGCTCAGTAAAAAGGATAAAAAACTGGATGGGAATGACCATATCATCCTGCTTGCAAAGTCGAAAAAAGGATATCACAACCTGGTAAAACTGGTTTCAAAAGGATGGACGGAAGGGTTTTACTACAAGCCGCGAATCGATTTTGAACTGCTGAAGGAGTATCGCGAAGACCTGATTGTTACGTCTGCCTGTCTCGGGGGAACAATCCCGCAGGCCATTATGCAAAAAACAGTAGAAGAGGCAGAGAAAATACTGCTTCAATACAAAGAGGTCTTCGGTGAAGATTTCTACCTGGAACTGATGCGGCATCAGACCATGGATGAGGAGATGGACAGGAAAATATTCGACGACCAGGTGTATGTGAACCGTGTTTTACTGCAGATGGGGCAGAAGCACGGAGTAAAATGCATTGCCACCAATGATGTCCACTTTATTAATGAAGAAGATGCAGGTGCCCATGATCATCTGATCTGTCTGAGCACAGGTAAAGATCTGGACGATCCGAACCGGATGCGCTACACACACCAGGAGTGGTTCAAAACCCAGGAGGAGATGCGTGAGGTGTTTAGCGATATACCCGAAGTGCTGGCCAATACCATGGAAATCGCTGAAAAAATACAGGAGTATGCGCTGAACTCCAAACCGGTAATGCCTATTTTCAAAATCCCTGAAACTTTTGAAAATGAAGATGCTTACCTGCGGCATCTCACATACGAGGGCGCGAAAGAACGTTGGGGAGATATCACCGATGAGATTGTCGAGCGGCTCGACTTTGAGTTAAATACCGTGAAGCGAATGGGCTTCCCCGGTTACTTCCTTATCGTTCAGGATTTCATTGATGCGGCCAGGAAAATGGATGTTTCGGTGGGGCCGGGCAGGGGATCGGCCGCTGGTTCAGCAGTGGCATATTCGCTTAAAATAACCGACATCGACCCCATCAAGTACGACCTCCTGTTTGAACGTTTTCTGAATCCCGACAGGATTTCAATGCCGGATATTGACATTGATTTTGATGAAGACGGCCGCGACCAGGTGCTTCAATGGGTAGTGAAAAAATACGGTCAGGAAGTGGTTGGCCACATCATTACCTTTGGAACCATGGCCGCAAAAATGGCCATCCGCGATGTAGCGCGCATTCAGCAACTCCCCCTGCCTGAAGCCGACAGACTTGCCAAGCTGGTACCTGAAAAACCAGGAACAACGCTCAAAAAAGCATTTAAAGAGGTAGAGGAACTTAGAAAAGAGAAACAATCTGAAAACCCGCTGGTGGTGAATACCCTCAAATTTGCCGAAACGCTGGAAGGCTCCGTCAGGCAAACCGGACTCCATGCTTGCGGGATCATCATTGGGCGCACCAACCTCACTGAGCACCTTCCCGTAAGTACTTCCAAAGATTCGGAATTGCTGGTAACACAATACGACGGTCATCATGTGGAAGACGTTGGGATGCTTAAAATGGATTTTCTCGGACTGAAAACCCTTTCCATTATAAAAGATACGCTGGAAAATATCAAACTATCAAAAGGGATCGATGTGGATGTGGAGAACATAGAGCTCAACGATAAAACAACTTTTGAACTCTATGCCCGCGGTGAAACTACCGGCCTGTTCCAGTTTGAATCTCCCGGTATGAAAAAACACCTTCGCGACCTTAAGCCAAACAGGTTCGAAGACCTTATCGCCATGAACGCACTTTACCGCCCGGGTCCTATGGAGTACATCCCGAGTTTTATCCGGCGGAAGCATGGTCAGGAAAAGATTGTGTATGACCTGCCTGAAATGGAAGAATACCTGAAAGATACATACGGCATCACAGTCTACCAGGAGCAAGTGATGTTACTTTCCAGAAAGCTTGCAGGATTTACCGGCGGACAAGCCGACTCACTCAGGAAAGCGATGGGTAAGAAAATCCGTAAAATGATGGATGAACTGAAGGTGAAATTCACCGAGGGCTGTCTCAATAATGGCTACGATAAAAAGGTCATTGAGAAAATATGGAAAGACTGGGAAGCATTTGCACAGTATGCATTCAACAAATCGCACTCCACTTGCTATGCCTATGTCTCTTACCAGACGGCATATCTGAAAGCCAATTATCCGGCGGAGTTTATGGCCGCAGTGTTGAGCCGTAATATTACCGATATCAAGAAAATCGGTTTCTTCATGGATGAATGCCGCAGAATGGGTATCTCAGTGCTTGGTCCTTGTGTGAATGAGAGTAACCTGAAATTTACAGTAAACAACGAAGGAAACATCCGTTTTGGCATGGGAGCTATCAAGGGCGTGGGAGAGGCAGCCGTTGAAGCAATAGTGAAAGAACGCAATGAGAACGGTTTCTATCTGGATGTATATGATTTGGTGGAACGCAACAACCTGACTTCAGTGAACAGGAAAAACCTTGAAGGACTCGCCATCGCAGGCGCATTCGACACCCTGGGAGAGATCAGTCGCAGACAGTTTGTGGAGGTGGAAGATAATGAACTTACGTTTGTTGAAAAACTCGTGAAATATGGTCAAAAACACCAGTATGAAAAGAATACGCCTCAGCAAAATCTGTTCGGTGAGATGAATCAGGATACCATTTCTAAACCTGAACCACCAGACATTCCGGAGTGGCACCTGCTGGACAAAATCAACCGCGAAAAAGAACTGATTGGCATGTACCTCACTGCCCACCCGCTCGATCGCTTTAAGCTCGAGATAGACTCATTCTGTAACACTACCCTTTACGAAATGCAGGACCTGAAAGAGCTTGCAGGAAGGGATTTCTCGTTTTGTGGTATCGTAAAAAATGTCAAAGATACCATCGATCAATGGCGAAATAAACCATTGCTGATTTCACTCATAGAAGATTTCAATGAGTCCTATACCATCCGGCTAAAAGGAGAAGATTACGTGAAATATAAACCTTTTTTCAACCCCGGGATCGCATTGTTAATTAGGGCTTCTGTAAATGAATGGCGCCCGAGGGATGAGCCCGGAAAAATTGTATATTCACTGAAACTAAAGCACGTTTCTATGCTTTCCGATGTGAAAGAGAAAATGGTAAAATCAATTCAATTGGATGTGCCACTAAAATCAATTGATGAGTTCTTTGTAGAAGGACTTGAAAAACATACAGTCAGTTCAAATGGAAAGGTGTTGAAAATAAACGTTTTCGATGAAGAAACCAATGTGAAATTAAAGCTTTTCAGCCGAAACAAACAGGTGGAAATCAACGATAACCTGATTGAATATTTAAATGAGCTTCCTGAAGTTGCATATAAATTGGTATGACAAACTTTTTCTCTATTTTTGCGTTAAATTAACTAACACATTAATACAAAATATAAAATCATGGCAAAAGAAGTAACTGATCAGAATTTTGAAGAATTGGTAATAAAATCAGACAAACCGGTAATCGTTGATTTCTGGGCAGAATGGTGTGGCCCCTGCCGTATGGTAGGTCCTATTGTTGACGAAATTGGAACTGATTATGAAGGCAAAGCAGAAGTTGTTAAGCTAGATGTTGACAGCAACCCCAATGTTACTCAACAATATGGAATCAGAAATATCCCAACCGTACTCTTTTTCAAGGGTGGAGAAGTTGCTGATAAGCAAGTAGGTGCTGTTCCAAAAAACACATTGGTAAATAAGCTTGAAAAATTGTTCTAATGTGAAATACCAATTGTCTGCCAATGAAGTATTCACGAACGTATTGACAGGCAGTGAAATTTATTAAGGTTTTTAAAGGCAGATCAGGATGCTTGACATCCCGCTATCTGCCTTTGTTTTTAAATAATACTGGCCAGACTCTGTCAATTGAGTCGGCGTGGCTGGATTATAATCTTCGAGAGCAAGGCCTCGCCTGCCTTAGTACCTAAGTACGGCGGGCAAGGCGCGCAAAATTTTCAACCCGCAGTATACTAACGTATTCGAGGAGTTAAAAATTTTGCAGCAACGCTGCTATCAGGCTTTATAGACAGACACTAACTAAAGAAACAGACACTAACTATGCTTTCAAAGATTTGTGTTTTCGCAGCATCAAGTCCGGGTATTGATCAAAGCTACCTTGAGGCTGGCCGTAAAATGGCTCGCGAATTAATAAAACATGAGATAACCATGGTCTATGGAGCCGGGACAGTGGGAATTATGGGATCAATGGCCGATGAGATGCTGCAATCTGGTGGCAAGGTAAAGGGTGTTATTCCTGGTTTTATGCATGATATGGGCTGGTCGCACCCTGGATTAAATAACATTGAAATTGTTGAATCCATGCATCAGCGTAAAGCATACATGGTAAAAAATGTTGATGCTATCATCGCCATGCCCGGGGGCGTTGGCACCCTTGAGGAACTGCTCGAACTAATCACGTTAAAGCAGCTTGGACAGTTTCTCAAACCAATCATTATTCTGAATACAAATAACTTTTACGACCCGCTAATCCAGCATTTCAAAATGATGGTAGATCAACATTTCATGCGCCCACTCCATGAAAAAATATGGCAGGTTGCGTCCAAACCTGAAGAAGTCATTAACTTGATAAAAAATGAACCTGAGTGGAGTCCCGATGCCATCAAGTATGCCGCTGTGGAGGCCAATGTCGGCCGCATTAGAACTTCCGGTCAGTAAACCAAAACATTACCGATATAATTGCGAGAGAATCATCCCAATAAACACCATGATTCTTAAATGGTCTTTGCAAGAAACGTAACTCCGCGGAGCTCATAAGATCGGTCCTTATCTAAGACTGAAAATAACATAATTCTGACATCTTCGAGCGCCGGTTCTTTCAGAGACTGAAAACCACATGCTTAGCAGAATGGCTCATAAATGATTATAAAAGATCTTTAAACTACTATTCTCAAATGGAAATTCCTCATCAGGAGAGGTATACATTTGCGGCGCCTTCACACCAGCAGAAAAAGTATTATTTCCATGAAAAACCCTCGCTTCATCCCAGATACCTGAATTAATGAAAGAATTGTGCAATTTTTGCCCTCCCTCGACAAATAATGATATAATTTTAAGCCCGTAAAGCTCATCGAGTAAATCTTCAATGCTTGCGTCGTGATCTATAATGATGCTATTGGTTTTTCCTGAATACTTCTCCTGATCACTGGTAAAAATCAACGTATCAAGGCTTCCATCAAGGATATTGGCCGTTTCGGGAATACGTCCGTTGCGGTCCATTGCAATGCGCAGGGGACTGTTCCCTTTCCAGCGGCGCACATTCAATTTTGGATTATCAGCCAAAATGGTATCGGTTCCAACCATCAAACCAGCCTCTTCAGAACGCCACTTATGCACGAGTGTGCGCGCTACTTCATTTGTAATCCAGTTTGTACCTACCGGATCTCCGGGTTGTCTGTTAAGATCGATAAACCCGTCGGCTGTTTCAGCCCATTTAAGAATAACGTACGGCCGCTTTTTTGTATGGAATCTCAAAAACCGGCGGTTAACAAAAGTGCCTTCTCCCTCGAGCAAACCCACTTCAACATCCGCACCTGTTTTTTGCAGCGCTTCAATTCCGCGTCCACTCACGCTGGGAAACGGATCGGCATTTGAGATGACCACGCGAGGAATTTTATGATTCGAAATCAAGGTGCTGCAAGGTGGTGTTTTTCCAAAATGTGAGCAGGGCTCCATATTGATGTATATGGTAGATTCAGATAATAGCGATTTATCTTTTACATTTCGAATGGCATTTACCTCGGCATGAGGGCCACCGTACTCATGATGATAACCCTCGCCGATAATCCTGTCATTGTGCACAATAACACTGCCAACCAATGGGTTTGTCCGGGTTAACCCCAATCCGTGCGATGCCAGTTCAAAACATCTGCGCATGTATTTTTTATCGAGTTCAATCATCAATCGTAAAATTTTTAACAGGACAATATCATTTTTCCTGTATTCTCGCCAGAAATTCGTTATTTTATATTTGCATTTTGCAATTACAGATACAAAACCACCTGCATAAAGGATGATTGTCAAAGAATACAGGCAGCAACTGGCTAAAGAACTTGAGCCGCTCATGGGCTCACAAGAAGCATGGTCTGTCGCTACAATGATTCTTGATCACTTCGGCTACCATGGAAAACGCATCCTGCAAGACCCAAACCAACCGGTTGAAAATAAAATTCGGGGTGAAATTAAGAAAATTGTTCTGGAACTACACAAAAACAAGCCAATTCAATATGTGCTGGGGACAGCATTCTTTTATGATCTTGAGTTCTATGTTAATGAAAAAGTACTTATCCCAAGGCCTGAGACAGAACAATTAATACAAATGATCATTTTAGAAAATACAACTAAGGCACCTGCAATCATTGATATTGGAACAGGCAGCGGTTGTATTGCCATTGCCCTTTCTTTAAACATAAAGGGAGCTGAAGTGCTGGGGACAGATGTTTCAGCGGAAGCACTTAAGATAGCCAAAAAAAATGCGCACCGGCATCAATCACGTGCATCTTTTGTGCTTCATTCGGTGTTCGATTCCCACTCTCCTTTTCCCAAAGGTAAATTCGACATACTGGTGAGCAATCCACCGTACGTCACTGAAAAAGAAAAAGAATTGATGGAAGCCAATGTGTTGGAAAATGAACCTCATCAGGCGCTGTTCGTGCCAAATGCGGAACCATTACTTTTTTATGAAGCCATTATTCAGCAAGCGAATTACTTGTTGCATGAACAGGGTGAAGTATGGATTGAAATCAATGAACAATTTGGTAAAGAAACAGCGGAACTTTTCAATTCAGAGGGCTACCGCAACGTCAGGTTAATTAAGGATATTCACGATAAAGACAGGTTTATCTATGCGGAAAAATGAAAAACCGGATTATGAAAAGCTCCTGGCCCGGGCTGCAAAAATATGCAGTACCTCAGAGAAATGCAGCCATGAAATGCATCAGAAGCTAACTGACTGGGGCCTCGATGAGGCACAGTCTGCAAAAGCAATTGAATACCTGGAAAAAAACCAGTTCATCGACGACAAGCGATTTGCTGAATTCTTTGTGAAAGATAAATTCCGCATTAATCACTGGGGGAAGATAAAGATCGCCTATACCCTCCATCAAAAACAATTGAGTGACCAAATAATTAATGAAGCCCTTCAAAGCATAAGCGAAGAAGAATACAATTCAGCGCTGGATGAAATACTGCAGAAAAAAATCAAAAGCACGGGTGACATTTCAGATTACGCTGCAAAAGCAAAAGTAATCCGCTTCGCCGCTCAAAGGGGATTTTCACAGGAAGACATTTACAATGCCCTGGGCAGGATAGGCCAGGAATAACGTAACAATCAGTTTTATTTTGCATAAGAACGTAACTCTTTTTGAAGCTATATTGTGGCTGTAAGAAAACTCCATTTTCTGCGTTACGCTTGTCTGAAAACTCGTCATTTACGACTAGTAAACTCCTCATTTTCAGACCTCGCAAGCCTTGAAAATGGAGCCTTCTTACTAGCCACTCGAAAAAATACTTAGTTTTCTTTCAAACACTAATTAGTGCCTGAAAGAAAACTAAGTGATTTTAAGTCTCTGATAAGAAATCGTCAAATACAAGGGTTATTCCCTGCGGTCATGAGCTCAAAACTTGCAGTTTTTAGATTGCGAAGTTTTTGAAGCTAAGGAGTTTACTAATCGAAACCGACCGCAGGGAGCTCACGAA
>Ga0102940_1002326_pt1 | contig 11507 bp, 9 predicted proteins | sample SalPonR2_C_D1_MG_FD_78215 | JGI IMG/M metagenome (GOLD analysis project Ga0102940, IMG submission 78215) | Salt pond soil microbial communities from South San Francisco under conditions of wetland restoration - Salt Pond MetaG R2_C_D1_MG | ecosystem: Environmental > Aquatic > Marine > Intertidal...
CCTCGCCCGCGACCTCGGCTCCCTCGGCGCCTGGGTCAGGCTCCACTACGTCTATCCCTATCCCCATGTCCGGGACCTGATCCCGCTGATGGCGGAGGGCAAAGTGCTGCCTTACCTCGACATTCCCTTCCAGCACGCCCATCCCGACACGCTGCGCCGCATGGCCCGGCCCGCCGCCGCCGCGAAGACACTCGACGAAATCGCCGCGTGGCGCGACGACTGCCCCGACATCACGCTGCGGTCCACCTTCATCGTGGGCTATCCCGGCGAAACCGAGGAGGAATTCCGGACCCTCCTCGACTGGCTCGAGGAGGCCCAGCTCGATCGGGTCGGCTGCTTCAAATACGAGAACGTGGCCGGCGCGCAGTCGAACGCCTTGCCCGACCATGTCCCGGAAGAGGTGAAGGACGACCGCTGGCGCCGCTTCATGGAGGTCGCGCAGGCGATTTCCGAGGCGAAGCTCGCCGCGAAGGTGGGCGATCGGATCGACGTCATCGTCGACGAGGTCGACGCCGAGGCCGCCACCTGCCGGTCGGTGGCCGACGCGCCCGAGATCGACGGCAACGTGTTTCTCGACGAAGACTTCGAACACCTCTCGCCCGGAGACATCGTGACGGCCCAGATCGACGAGGCCGGCGACTACGATCTCTGGGGCACACCGGTCAGAGCCACCCCTTCCGCTTGAACCACACGTAGGGCAGCACGGCGGAGGCCAGCATGATGCCCAGGGCCATCGGATAGCCCCAGGGCCACGACAACTCCGGCATCACCTCGAAGTTCATCCCGTAGATCGAGGCCACCAGGGTGGGCGGCAGGAACACGACCGCGACGACCGAGAAGGTCGCCATGATGCCATTCTGCGCGATGGAGATCAGCCCCAGCGTCGCGTCGAGCAGGAAGTTGATCTTCTGGCTCAAGGAGTCCGCGTGGTCGGTCAGCGACTGGATGTCCGAGGCGAGCGAGCGGACCGCATCGCGATGCGTCTTGAACGCGGGATCGGCCCGCGCATGGGCCGAGACGAAGCTCACGACGCGCTCGAGCGTGACGAGGCTTTCGCGGATGTTCGACGTGAAATCGCCCTTCCGCCCGATCTCCTGCAGGACCGGCCGATAGGTGCGCCCCCTTCGGCCCGCCCTGCCCTCGTCGAAGATCCCCCGCGACAACTCGTCGATCTCGCGCGCCACCCGCTCCAGAACGTCCGCCAGCCGGTCGATCACGGCGTCGAGGAGATTGACGAAGACCTCCTCGCCCGTGGTGCAGCCGATCGGAGTCCTCTCGGCCCGGCGCGCGAAGGTCTCGAACGCGCGCGGCTCGTGATCGCGGATCGTGACGATCCGGCCGCCGGCGAGGATGAAGGACACCGGTGACATGATAGGCCGGTCGGTATCGGCCTGCGCCGGCAGGAGCGCCGTCATGAAGAGTGCGCCGTCCTCGGTGTAGACGCGCGAGGAGACCTCGATCTCCTCGCGTTCCTCTCGCGAGGGGAGATCCACCCCACTCAACGCCTCGACCGTCCGGATGTTGTCCTCCTCGGGCGACAGCAGGTCGAGCCAGAGCGCATTCGGATCCGGCTTCACCTCGTCCTGCCGACAGATGAGCCGGTGGTTCTCGTTGACGTAGCTCCGGATCATGCGCGCCTCGCCGCTGCCGACATCACGGTCATATCAGCCGAATGTCGCGGATCATGCGACGCTCACGGCGGTGGAACGGAGTAGAGCACGAACCCCGCCACCCGGTCGACGGCGATGCCGTTCACGTCCGCCGCGAACAGGTCGAGGCGCGGCATGGTCTGAGGACAGGCGACGAGATCGCCCCGGATATCGTCGAACCTGTCGGTATAGGTCGCCGAACGGACGAGGCGGCAGGCGTCGTTGGGCTCCCGATAGGGTCCGGCGAGTTCGAAAGGCGGAACGGGCTCGCGCGGCCCGAAGCAACCCGGAAGCCCCGAAAGCGCCGCGAACGCCAGTGCGGGCAGGAGTGTCCTCATCTTCCATTTCCGTCAGCGGGACCGTTACCTCGACCATCACACCACATCCGGCGCCCGGCGGAAACCCCCTGGCGCCGGCGGCGGATGCCCGGTTCAGGCGGCGGCAAGCCTCGCCGCTTCGGGGCGACCTCGAGGATGACGGCGCCTTTGGCAGGCGCTGCGCGCGCCGGCATGGCGCCCTGACGCACGAATATCCACACAGAATCGCGTGCGCGACCATCCGACTCCCTTTCCTCGTCCCGGCCCACAACATATAGTGGCGCAAATCGAGGGGCTGCGCTGTCCCTTCGAATCTCAAAGGGCAGGGTCATGGCGCACATCATCGTCGTCGGGAACGAAAAGGGCGGTTCCGGCAAATCGACCACATCGATGCATCTGGCCACGGCGCTGGCGCGCATGGGCCATACGGTCGGGGCGCTAGACCTCGACCTGCGGCAGAGAAGCCTCGGGCGCTACGTCGACAACCGGCGTCTCTACTGCAAGCGTCACGGGGTCGACCTTCCGACGCCGGCCTACGTCGACCTGCCCGATATCCCGAAGGAACAGCTCGCGCCCGGCGAAAACGTCTATGACCGCCGGCTCTCGGCCGCCGTCGCGCAGATGGAGGGCGAATTCGACTTCATCCTGATCGACTGCCCCGGCTCGCACACCCGGCTGAGCCAGGTCGCCCACTCCCTCGCCGACACGCTCGTCTCGCCGCTCAACGACAGCTTCGTCGACTTCGATCTGCTGGCCCGCTTCGACAGCGAGTCGAACCGTATCGTCGGACCGTCGATCTACTCCGAGATGGTCTGGAACGCGCGCCAGATCCGCGCGCAGGCGGGACTTCCGCCGATCGACTGGGTGGTCGTGCGCAACCGGCTCGGCGCACAGCAGATGCACAACAAGCGCAAGATGGGCGAGGCGCTGAACGAACTTGCCCGCCGGATCGGATTCCGGGTCGTTCAGGGGTTTTCCGAACGGGTGATCTTCCGGGAGCTCTTTCCACGCGGCCTCACGCTTCTCGACCTGCGCGACATCGGCGTGAAAGGGCAGATGAACATCTCGAACGTCGCGGCGCGTCAGGAACTGCGTGACCTCGTGAAATCCCTGCGCCTGCCGGAGGTCAGCGTGGACTTCTGAGATCGGAGAGCCGTTCGATCAGCGGGCGCAGGACGAATGCGACCGCCGTCTGAACCGCATGACGAAGCGCCGCCGCCATGGAGAACAGGGCTTTCGCAAGTCGCGACGGCTCCCTTTCCTCCCAATCATCGACGCCGTTCACCTCCTCCTGGCTCGGAAGCGGGTCGAAACGGGAACTGACGACGGGGCGCGAGAGGGACCGGTCCGTTCGCGCCCGCTCCTCGGCATAGAGCCGTGTCCGCTCGAGCGCCCGGGGCGCGGCCCAGAGCCCGCGATAGCCCGCGAATGCCACGACGATGGAGGCGAGGCTCAGGCACCAGAGCCACCAGGTCGGCGGGGTCTCGGGCACCTGAAGCGCCGCCGCGCGCCCGTTGAGGAACGGCCGGACCGTCAGGGCTGATCCCGCGAGGCGCAGACCATCGGCGCTCAACGCCCCGGCCACCATCAGCTCGAAATCGCCGCCACGCCCGGCGAAGCCACCGACCTCGACCTCCGTGCCGCCGGCACCGCTTGCGGTGACCGTGACGAGATCCGCGGGAACGGGAGGCGCGTCCGCGGCCCGGACGTTGATCAGGATCACGCCGAGCGCGGCGGTGCGCGGCCCGGTCAGCGGAAAGAGCGGCAGGGCGATCGCAGTCTCACCGGTGTCGGGAAGCGTCAGGATCAGCGGATCATCAAGATTCGTCGCCGCCCTGACCCGGACCTCGCGGGCCGGACCGGTGTTGACGCCGGGGATGAAGGCTTCGATCGCGACCGGCGCCGGCGCGCCCTGACGCAAGGCAAGCTCGCGTTCGGCCTTCTGCTGGACGTTGATGTAGCCGCCGGCGAGTCCGGCCACGGCAAGCACGCCCGCGAACGCCAGAAGCGTGCTCGCGTCCATCAACCAGCCTGCAATCGCACGTATGACACCCATGAATCGACCCGTCCCGTGATGACGTCCCCCTGCTGCACTGTCACTTAGGCATCAGTGTGGCGGGTGCGGGTCCACCGTCGGCGAGAATGTGCCAAGCCATGCCCGCGCAGGCGAGGGCTGCCGGACCCGCTCGGCCGTGCAGGGCAACGCGGCGGCCGCCGGGCCTCTGCAATGCTAGACGGTCAAGAGCCCGTAACCTTCCCGGTCGGACCGGTAGGGTCCGAGCCTCGCCGCGAGGGCGGCGCGGACCGCGGGGCCGTCGAGCGGTTCCTTCGACGTGCGGCGTGCCTCTATCATACGGGCGATCACGCCGGCGGCCTGCGCCGATGCCGCCGAGGTACCGCCGAACCCGTATTCGCCCGAGTGCCGGGACACGAGGCTCGCGGGCTCTTCGGCATAGCCGCCATGCCCGAGGATGTCCGGCGCGGGCACGTAGTTGTATCGCATCTTTCCGTCCGTGGGCGGCCTCGCGGTAGGATCCTCGTCGCGATCGCTGGGCGCGAGGCAGAACAGCCCCGGTCCGTACTGGCTGTAGCGGGCCGGATCGAGATCCGACGTCGGATCGAGCGGATCGCGCAGCGTGGCCGAGCCGACGACGATGATGCCGGTATCCTCGAACGGGTCATCCCCCGCGGCAAGCACCGTGGCGCAGGCCGTGAGCACATCATCGGGAGCGGAGAGACCCGCCGCGTCCAGCATGGCGCCGACGGCCGCGCGACCGTCGGCTTCGGCGAGCGCGGATTGAACGCCGGCAAAATCCGACGGGGCGCCCGGATAGGAGATCGCGCTCGTTCCGTCGTTTCCGGCCGGAATCACGACCGGCACCCTGAGGCTGGCGGCGAGGATGGCGAGCGCCAGCGGATCGCAGGGGCCCGCGTGATCCGCGAGGGTCACGTCCTTCGACCAGTCGGGATAGGCCCCTTCGGCCGGACGCACGAACGGCGGGCCGACCAGAACGAGATCGGGCGGCTCTCTGAAGGCGAAGACCATCTTCAGGATCGCTCCGCCGACGGCCATGCGGTTGGCATGCGTGTCCGAGAGCTTCGTCATGCACCGCACCGGCAGCAGCCGTGCGTCGGGCGCTGTGCCCCAGATGGGACAGAGATCATCCGGTGTCCCGACGATGAGCCCGCCCATCGAGGTTCCGTGCCCCCCGCCCTTCGAGCCGAACGCGGCCCTCCCATCGTTGGAGATCGGGTAATCGAGATTGATCGCCGCCTCGGAGGCGTCCCACGCCGCGGGATTGGCGGTCTGCGCGAGGTGGCGGTCGATCGCGTTGTCGCTGCCGCGGGCGAATGTCGGATGCGTGATGTCGACCGGCGCGTCGACGAGCGCGACCGTCACGTCCACGCCACCGCTCTCGAGATTTCCGGCCGCCGCGCTGATCCCCATCCGGGCGAGCGTCCATTGCTCTATCGGCACGTCCGGCTTCGGCGCCGGCAGCCGCTCCATGACCGGCCCGGTGCCGAGGTAGGGGGACGGTCCGGGGTCGTAGGCCTGCACATCGCGGATCGCCTCGACGAACAGTTCGTCATAGATCTCCCGAAGGCTGGTGAACGCGCCCTCCGCGATGATCGCGCCGCAGTCGCCGTCCGAGGCGTAATGCACCCCAGCCCATTCGCGGTTTTCCCGGATGCGGAAGGCGACGTCGAACGCCTCGGCGATCACGCCCGGATCGTGGCCGAAGACCTCGGCCATGCCGTGCGCGATGAGGTAGGCTTGGGTGGCGTGCCCGCTGGGATAGGCCGCGTGGTTTGGCACCGTGATCGACGGGTTGATGCCGTGATCCATGAGATGCGGCCGTGGCCGGTCGAACCTGGCCTTGTAGTGCGCGGCGAGCGCGAGGCCCGCATCCTGCAGGAGGGCGAGAAGCCGAATCAGGCTCACGGGGGCGCCGACGGCGTTCTCGAAGATGTCGAGGAAGGGCGAGAGGATATCGTCGATCTCCGCGTCGATTTCCGGCTGTCTTGACAGACGTTCGTCGGAGTCCTGCTTTTCGAGGATATCGTCGAGTTCCCGCCGGACCGCGTCGCCCGTGTACGCAGGTGCAGGGGGCGTGCCCGCTGCATCGAGGATGGCGATGACGTCGTCGAGGCGTTGGTAGAGCGTTCGCCGGAACCGGTCGTCGACGACCGACCATGTGCCGAGCGACAGGCTCGACTTGGTCTTGGTTTTCGTCTTCGTCTTGGTCTTGGTCTTTGTCTTCGTTTTGGTCTTCGTCTTCGTCACGGCGAGTCCCTCCCCCGCTTGGTTGTGCAGATGCTCACGCCCGCGTCGCCCGGGTCCGACCCTCTCGTGTCAACCCGCGCCGTCACCCAGCTTGTTCTCGATCAGGCCGACGCGTCTCAGGCCGTCCTCGATCAGAGCGAGGCTCCGCGGCGAGGGCATACCGTAGGTCGGCGACGCCATCGCCCCGGTCCCGAAGGCGGGGTCAAGAAGACGCAGGCTGCGGTACAGCTCCATCGCATCCGGGACGTTGCCGAGTTGCGCATGGCTCGCGAACATGTGGCGCATGACAGGAAGGAATTTCCTTTTCGCGAGAACGCGGTTCCCGATGCGGATCGCGTCCTGATGCCTGCCCTGAAGGCTCGCGGCGATGACCGCCGAGGCGTCGTACCAGAACTTGTAGGGGCTGTAGCGACCGAGCCGGCGGGCAATCTCCGCCGCCTCCGCGCCGCGGTCGAGGTGGTCGGTGTAGATCAGGTTCATCGCCGTGGCATCCCACCCGATCGCGAGATTGGGAAGGATGCGCCGGCTTTCCGCGAGGTATTGCCGTCCCAGGACCATGTCCCGGCGGACATAGCCCTCGAAATGACCCGCGAGCGCCAGCACGAGGGCGTTCGACGGCTCCATCTCCATCGCGTGCTCGAAATGGGCGGTCGCCGCGTCGAGCCGGTCCTCCCCCGCCCCGTGGCTTTCCCCCACCTGAAGTCCCGTCGTGAAGCCGAGCCATCCCTCGGCATTGGCGGAGTAATCCGATCCGTGCAGGAACTGACGCAGAAGGGAGCAGGCGTCCTCGATCCCTTCGCGCGACAGGCCGAAGAGCTGATGCACCGCCGTGTAGAGCGTCGGCTTCACCGTGAGCCCCGGCTGGCGAAGGATCAGAGCCTCTATCGAATCCACGGCCCCCGTGACGAATTCCATCATCGTCTCCGACGCGATCGGGAGCGCGGCGTCGGGGTCGCTCGCGATCGACGCGGTCCAGACGACCTTCCCCGTCGCAGGCACGCGCGCGATGATCGTCGCCTGCAACTCCAGCCCCACGAGCGACACCCGCACTTCGACGAGCACCGGCGGCCGCGACACCGACTCCGCCCGGCGGCCCTCGAGCTGATTGGTCTGGACGTCGCGCAGGTCGTAGGTTTCGACGTAGCCGTTCTGCCGGAAGGTGTCCTGCATGGCGTTGGTGATCCGCTCGGCCACCACGGTGGCGCGCATGTCGTCTGACACGACGACCGGCGTCCCGATCAGGATGCAGGGCGCGACCTCGTAGGTCACCGGCGCGATCGGCACGGACGTGCCCGCATCGACCATCACCTGCGGTGCATCCTCCAGCCGGGCGGCAAAGGCCTGACGCTCTTCCCGGAGCCAGTCCTCGCCCGCCTCGTCGAGACGCGGCGCGTCTTCGAAGAACTCCGCGCGGTGATCTCCGCCGGGGTCGAGTTGCGCGTCCACCCCTTGCAGCCAGACATGATCGTAGTCGGCCTGGATCGCGTCGCTCCAAGGGTACAGGGACTTGCGCAGAACGTGCAGGCACTGGCGCAGGGAGTTGCTCGCCTGGGCCTCGAACGACCGCCCCCAAAGGCGCGACTTCAGCCATTCGCGCGAGCGGCGGTGATCGCGCGCCGTCGCCAGCATGACGAGGAGCGCACGTGCCTTCTTCTCCGTGATCCGGATCTCGCGTCCCTCGGGATCGCCGAGGCGAAAATTGCCCACGACCGAGAGAACGAGCCGGTTCGCGTCACGACCGGTGATCTTGCCCATCGGGCCGTCCCCGCCAAATCCGTCGTCCGCCCCCACCCGTACGAGGCAATAAGAGGCCAGAGTATGCTCAACTGCATGGCTCTGTGAACCGCCAAAGGCGTGCATGGATTCGTTTTTTCGTCCGACGGCGTTCATTTCCCGGGCCCTGCGCGGCGACGGCCGTCGAAACGGTCCGGCAGGACTTCACGCGCCCAAGGCACGTAGACCGCGTCGAAATGGACCGTCGCGCCCGGCTGGCCTTCCTCGAGAAGGACGCATAGACCGCTCCCCCGGCGGATCCTGGGCCCCGCGCGGAGACGCGCCGCCCCCTTGATGGTGACGCCTCCCTCGCCGGATTCGTCGAGTAGAAGGTAGCCGTCGCCGCCGATGTGCGTGCCGGTCACCGTAGCGCCCTTCGGCACCTCGCGTTCGATCAGAAAGATTTCTCCGCCGTTTAGGCCCTGCGAGACGAGCGTTGCGAAAATCACGAGACCGGGCTCGAGGTCCGAGGGTGCCTCGCGCTCCTGCCCCGTGCACGCGCCGGCGTTGGAGATCCACAAATACTCGTTCCGCCCACCCGATCGCGATACGACAATGAACTCGTGACCCTCACCGATGATCGTCGGGGGGTGCCAATAGCTTGCCATGGCCCGCCGGTTGTGCATGGCAATGAAAAAGCTCACCTGAAACCGCTCCTTTCCCGTCTCGCAGGGTTGACGTCACTGTCGCCGAGCCACGTGAATGAGGCGTCGAGCCTCCCGTTAAAACGGCATTAATTCGTCGGCATTTCGGATAATCCCTTGTCCCGACAGCTACCTGGCCGTCGATCCCGTACCGGGCGCGTTCGGGACCGGAGGCCTTTTGACGCGGTTTTGTTCGCGATCCGGCGCGCGGCCTAACGGAGGGCTGATGCGACTGACCTAGCGTCAAGGCCATCGGACGACGGCCCGGCTGGGCCCGCCGATCCGAAACGGATGAATTTCTGGAGGTGGACGGATGCGACCGGGCCCGCGCGACGACACGAGCGGTGCAGATGCGGCGCGGCGCGGCGAGGGATCCGAGCTCGAGCCACACGATCGCCATCGCGCACGACGGCCGCACGCACAACGGCCACGCAATCACGGCAGGCCCTGCCGTTCCACCCCATTCGCTTCCATCCCCGACCGCTCGGAATCCCTGTTCTCCCCAACCGAGCGGTGGCTCCGTCTGAAAAGAGGAACGGAGTTGGTGGACGACCTGTAGCGTGTGTTCCTGGTGAGTTAGCTGCAGGTCACGCCCCGTGCCGTCCTCGTCCCCGGCACGGGGCATTTTCTTGTCCCGCCGCACCCGGCAAGAGAGCAACCGCAAGCGGGAGCAGGATGCAAGTCGCGCCGGCTGCGAGCACGACGATCCGATTGTCCATCGGCATCCGCATGTTGCCTCGCTCCGCTTATTCGAATATCCATGAAATATGGAAAAAGTGATTCCCGCGCGTCTCGCCACCCTCGGCCATCCTCAGCGGCTGGCGCTGTTCCGGCTCCTGATGCGACGGTATCCGGACCCCGTCCCTGCGGGTGAGCTTGCCGAGGCGCTGGGCTGCAAGCCCTCCACGCTGTCGGCCTATCTGTCGGCGCTCATGCATGCCGATCTTGTGACGCAGGAGCGGGCAGGAACGTCCTTGCGCTACTCCATCGATATGCCGCAGGTGCGCCGGACCTTCGATTACCTGCTCCTCGACTGCTGCCGCGGCCGGCCCGAGCTCTGCTCGCCCATATCGTCGTCATCGATCTCAGGACCCATCGCCATGCCCGACCGCACATACAGCGTCCTCTTCATCTGCACCGGCAACTCGGCCCGCTCCATCTTCGCGGAATCGATCCTCCGAAAGGAAGCGGGCGACCGCTTCGAGGTCTACTCCGCCGGCACGAGGCCGCGATCGGAGCTGAACCCCTCCGCGCTCGAGGTGCTGAAGCAGAAGGGTCACGACATCTCGGTCCTGCGCGCCAAGCACGTCTCCGAGTTTCAGCTCCCGGACGCTCCGAAATTCGACTTCGTGTTCACGGTCTGCAATCAGGCGGCCAACGAAGAGTGCCCGCCCTGGCACGGGCAGCCGGTCAGCGCGCATTGGGGCATGCCCGACCCGGTCAGGGTGGACGGCTCCGACGCCGAGAAGAGCCTCGCCTTCCAGCACGCCTACGGCGCGCTCCGGAACCGGATCGCGGCCTTCACGGCCTTGCCGATCGCGTCGCTTGACCGCATCTCGCTGCAGAAGGCGGTGGACGATATCGGCCGCACCGATGCGGGTCAGCCCGCATGACCACCTACGCCCTGAACGGCCTCGGGCGGATCGGCAAGCTCGCGCTGAAGCCTCTGCTCGAACGGGGCGTGGAGATCGCCTGGATCAACGATGCCGTCGGGGATCCGGCGATGCACGCGCATCTTCTCGAGTTCGACACCGTGCACGGGCGATGGAACGCCGTCTTCGCGCATGACGAGGATTCCGTGACGATCGACGGGGCGCGGCTTGCCTTCGTCGGGACAGGGGAGCTCGCCGCCCTGCCGCTGGACGCGGTCGACGTGGTCATCGACTGCACCGGCGTCTTCAGGTCGGAAGCGACGCTCGCGCCCTATTTCGAGGCCGGCGTGAAGGCGGTGGTCGTGTCCGCGCCCGTGAAGGACGGCGACGCCGCCAACATCGTCTATGGCGTCAATGAAGACACTTATGATCCTGAGCGCCACCGCATCGTGACGGCGGCGTCCTGCACGACGAACTGCCTCGCGCCGGTGGTCAAGGTGATCCACGAATCGATCGGCATCCGCCACGGCTCGATCACCACGATCCACGACGTGACGAACACCCAGACGATCGTGGACCGCCCCGCGAAGGACCTCCGCCGCGCGCGGTCGGCGATGAACTCGCTGATCCCGACGACCACGGGCAGCGCGACGGCGATCACGCTGATCTATCCCGAGCTGAAGGGCCGGCTGAACGGCCACGCGGTGCGCGTGCCGCTGCTCAACGCGTCCCTTACCGACTGCGTCTTCGAGGTCGACCGAGAGACGACGGCCGAGGAGGTGAACGCGCTCTTCCGAACGGCGGCCGACGGGCCGCTCGCCGGGATCCTCGGCTGCGAGGAGCGGCCGCTGGTATCGGCCGACTATGTCAACGACTCGCGGTCGTCGATCGTCGACGCCCCGTCGACGATGGTCGTGAACGGTACGCAGGTGAAGGTCTACGCCTGGTACGACAACGAGATGGGCTATGCGCACCGGCTCGTCGACGTGGCGCTGATGGTGGGAGCCGCGACGTGACCTCCCGGCCCGAGGGACTGTCCGCCTACATCCCCGTCACGGCTGCCTACTGGGCCTTCATGCTCACCGACGGCGCGCTGAGGATGCTGGTGCTCCTGCACTTCCACACGCTGGGTTTCTCGCCGGTCCAGTTGGCCTACCTCTTCGTGCTCTACGAGATCGCGGGGATGGTGACGAACCTCTCGGCGGGCTGGATCGCCGCGCGCTTCGGTCTGACCTCGACGCTCTACG
>Ga0102940_1002327_pt1 | contig 11501 bp, 10 predicted proteins | sample SalPonR2_C_D1_MG_FD_78215 | JGI IMG/M metagenome (GOLD analysis project Ga0102940, IMG submission 78215) | Salt pond soil microbial communities from South San Francisco under conditions of wetland restoration - Salt Pond MetaG R2_C_D1_MG | ecosystem: Environmental > Aquatic > Marine > Intertidal...
CCCGCACGCCGAGGCGAGCAGAGCGATTCCGACGGCGGTGCCGACGACGGACCAGTGGAGCACGGTCAGCCGGCCGGCGCGGCCGGCACCTCGATGGCGTCGACGTCGACGTCGATCACGATGTCGTTCGCCGGGGCGGCCGGAGCGGTGGCCGCATCGGGCATGTTGTCGAGGACCGGCTTCGGGGGCAGCTCGGCGTCCTGGTAGTCCACCGACGGCGGACGGGACTCGATCTCGGTCAGCCACGACAGCACGTCCAACGGTTCGACCGACCAGTCGCCTGCTCCCTCGCCCTCGCACGGTGCCAGCGTCTCCAGGGCGGCGGGCGCCGTGGTCTCGAAGTCGTTGCCGGCGAAGCAGTTGCCGAGCTCCTCGGTGGCGACGCCCACGCCGGCGACGCCGAGGTCGCCTGCCCGGTTGTCGCTGAGCACGTTGCCGATCACCTGGTTGAACTGCGCCTCCCACAGGAGGGTGTCGGGGATCTCCTCGGCCGGCGGCTGCTCGCGCTGCTCGGCGCAGGGGGTGTCCCACTCGTCCGGCGTGGGGATGTCGTCGTTGGCGCCCTCCTCCAGGAAGGGAACGAGGCCGATGCCGGTCTTGTCGTGGTCCCACACCCGGTTCTTGACGATCAGATTGTCGATGCCGCCGGGCACGAGGATGCCGTTGCCCATCGCCAGGATCGCCACGTCGATGGCCGGTGTGTCCGGCTGGTTGTTGGAGTAGACGAGGTTGCCGACGATCGTCGACTCGCGTTCGGGGTAGCAGAGCTCGTAGCTGCCCGAGTTGGGCACGATCCCGGCCCGGTTGTTGTTGAAGGTCGAGTTGACGATGAACAGGTTGCCGCCCGAGTTGGTGCCCGAGTAGCCGAGGCCGTTGTGCTCGGCGGTGACCCGGTCGATCACCGCGTCGCAGGGGAAGCACTGGCCGATGTAGAAGCCGGCGTCCGGGCTGCCGGAGGCGTAGCTGTTGTCGAGCTGCCCCGTCACCGAGTCGAACGCGTAGATGCCGTAGTCACCGTTGCGGTAGGCGGTGATGTACGAACCGCGGTAACCGTCGACCGAGGTCCAGAACACTCCGTTGCTGGTGTAGTTCTGCGTCGTCAGATTCTCGACCACCACCCCGTTGGCCCCGAGGACGCGGATGCCGTTGTCGAGCTCGAACGCTCCGTCGAGGACCACCTCGTTGCGATCGAGGCCGCGGATCGTGAGGTCGTCGGTGACCACGTTGACCGCCTCGTTGTAGGTGCCGGGCTCGATCAGGATCAGGTCGCCGGGTTCCGCTGCGTCGACCGCAGCCTGGATGGTGTCGAACTCCGACGGCACGTCGAGCACGCCGTCCCCACGGGCGGCTCCGGCGTCGTCGCCTGCCTCGGTCGTCTCGGGAGCGTCGGTCGCAGCAGGTGCGTCCGTCTCGACCGGCGCCTCCGTCTCGACCGGCGCCTCGGTCTCCACGGCTGCATCAGTGCCGGGCCCGCCCGAGTCGTCGTCGCTGCCGCCACATGCCGCGAGTACGAGTACGGCGGCGAGCCCCAGTGCGAGTCGTTTCATTCGGTTCCCCCTGTGTCGACGCCCGGAACGGACGTGGTCGTGTGACGATGGATGTCGGAAAGGATCAGCGATCGGCCGGCAGCACCACGACCGTACCGATCATGCCCACCTCGGGCGTGGCATGGATCGTGCAGTAGTACGGGTACTCGCCCGGCGTGTCGAAGAGATAGGTGTACTCGTCGCCGGGAGCGAAGGCTTCGGTGGGTGCACCCCACGACGCCGCCTCGTCGGTCGGGATCACGTTGTGATCGTTGCGTCCGCGGTTCTCCCAACGGATCGCGGTGCCGGCGACGACCTCGATCGTCTCGGGTCGGAAGGTGTTGTCGAGCGCCACGACGTCCACCACGTCGCCGTTCGGCGGGACGGCTCCCGTCGTCGTCGGCGGTGCCGTGTCGCCGGCCTCCGTGGTGTCGTCGTTCCCTGCGGTGTCGTCGTTCGCCGCGTCCTCGACGCCTGCCTCCTCGGCAGCGCCTGCCTCCTCGGCGGCGCCGACAACGGGGACGGCGGACTCATCCGGACCGTCGTCACCGCAGGCAGCCGCGAGAACAGCGACGGCGGCCGCCGCTGCGACGAGCCTCATCGAGTTCGGGAAGGTCGGAAGTGCCGGCATCGGGACACGAGTGTGGCGACGCCGTCGGTGATGCGCCAAATCCTCACGGAGCCGACGACCGGGGTCATCGAGCGTCCTCAGGCGAGCGTGGTATCGGAGTACTCGTCGCGCAGCGTCTTCTTCGAGAACTTGCCGACGCTGGTCTTGGGCACCTCGTCGATCCAGACGATCTTCTTGGGAAGCTGCCACTTGGCGATCTTGCCCTCGAGGAATGCCAGCACCTCCTCCTCGGTGAGGTCCTCGCCGGGCGCCTTCACCACGCAGGCGAGCGGCGCCTCGCCCCAGCGTTCGTGGGCCACACCGATCACGGCGGCCTCGGCGATCTTGGGGTGGGCCATCAGCTCGTTCTCGAGTTCGACCGAGCTGATCCACTCACCGCCGGACTTGATGAGGTCCTTGGTGCGATCGACCAGCCGGATACGGCCGCGCTCGTCGACCGTGGCGACGTCACCGGTGCGCAGCCAACCATCGGCGGTGAAGCTCTCCTGCGACCGCGGGTCGTTGTAGTAGTCGGCGGCGATCCAGTTGCCGCGGCACTGCAGTTCACCGCTGCTCTCGCCGTCCCACGGAACCTCGTCGGTGGTGTCCGGCTCCACCACCCGGCACTCGGCGCCGAACACGATGCGTCCCACCTGGGTGCGCAGGTCGGCCTGCTCCTCCACCGGGAGCTCCTCCTGGTCCTTGTCGAGCTGGCACACCGCGGCGATCGGGCTCGTCTCGGTCATGCCCCATGCCTGCAGGATCGGCAGACCGAGCTGCTCGCGGTAGGCCTCCGACAGGGCCTTCGGCACGGCGGAGCCGCCGCAGGGGATCGTCCGCAGCGACGACGTGTCGCGGCCCTTCAGCTCGGGCAGCACCGCCATCCAGATGGTCGGCACACCGGCGGCGACGGTCACCTTCTCGTTCACGACCAGGTCGGCCAGGGCGGGGCCGGACAGGTCGGGGCCCGGCATCACGAGGTCGGCGCCGACGGCGACGGCCGCATGGGCGAGGCCCCAGGCATTGGCGTGGAACATGGGCACCACGGGCAGGATGACGTCGCTCTCGCGGGCGCCGAGGCTGTCGGCCGTCATCGCACCCATCGTGTGCAGGAACGTCGAGCGATGGGTGTAGACGACGCCCTTGGGATTGCCGGTGGTGCCGCTCGTGTAGCACATCGACGCCGCCCGGTTCTCGTCGTCGACCCGGAACTCGACCGGGTCGGCAGCAGCCAGCAACTCCTCGTAGTCGAGCAGTTCGTGACCGTTCAGGTCGTCGGGGATGGCTCCCTTGCCGTCGTCCATCAGCACCAGGTGCTTCAGGTTCTCGAACGTCGGCAGCAACGGCGCCAGCAGCGCCAGCAGCGACCGGTCGACGAAGATCACCTCGTCGTCGGCGTGGTTCACGATGTAGGTCAGCTGCTCCGGGAAGAGCCGGATGTTCAGCGTGTGCAGCACCCGCCCGGTGCAGGGTGCGGCGAAGTACAGCTCGAGGTGTCGGGCCGTGTTCCACGCGAACGTCGCCACCCGCCCGTCGGCGGAGATGCCGAGCCGGTCGAGCACCCCGCCGAGCTTGCGTGTGCGCTGCGCCCAGTCACCGTAGGTGGTGCGCTCGAGCCCCTCGCCCGTGGCCGTGACGATCCCCTTGTGGGGGAAGTACTTCTCCGCCCGCTCGAAGATGTGTGGGATGGCGAGCGGAACATCTTGCATGAGGCCCTTCATGGATGCCGAACGTAGCGCACCCGCAGAGATGGCGATCACCCCGGCGGGCCTCGTGCGGATCGACCCGATACCGTGGAGGCGGTGACCGAGAGCGCGGCCATCGCCGACCCGCCGCACGTGAGGCCGTCGTGGGCCCCGCTCACGCTGGTGGCGTTCGTCGCGCTGGTGATCGCCACCAACGTCGCGAGCGGAGTGTGGGCCCGGTGGGTGGAAACCAACCCCGAAGGCCTGCTGCTTCTGTCGTCGCGCAACCGGTACCTGGCGCTCACCCTGGCCGCCGGCGTCTCGGTGCCGACGTACGTCGTGATCGGATTCCTGCGCATCGGTGCGGCGTTCGCGGTGTGCCACATGATCGGCCGGGCCTACCATGACGACGCGATCGGGTGGTTCCGCAAGTACCTCGGGGTCCGCCAGGACGCCATCGACAGCTTCAACCGGGGCTTCTCGAAGGCCGAGTGGTTCCTCATCCCGTTCTTCGCCGGGTCGAACATCGTCGCCGCGCTCAGCGGTGTGCACCGCACGCCACCCGTCAAGCTGGCAGCACTGCTCGGCGTCGGCATCGCCGGCCGGCTCACGCTGATGTGGTGGCTGGCGCGCACCTTCGAGGCACAGCTGGTCGACTTCCTCGAATGGTTGCAGCGCTACCAGTGGTGGGCCGTCGGCATCTCCGTGGCCCTCGTGGTGCTCGTGAACCTGCGCAACTTCCGCGGCGCCTGAATCACGATCGGGGTCAGACCCCGATCGTGATGTGACACCCTTCGTTCACGATCGGTCCATGGCCCGCTCTCCCCGCTCCGACCCCGAAGCCGGCTGGCACCACGTGATGAACCGGGGCATCAATCACCGTGACGTCTTCTTCGGCGACCTTGACCGCCTCGAGTTCGGGTCCCGGCTCTGCGACATCCACGAGAGATTCGGTATCCAGATCCACGCCTACTGCCTCATGGACAATCACTACCATCTGCTGGTCCATTGTCCCGATGGTGGACTGTCGCCGGCGATGCAGCGGCTCGGCTCGCTGTACACCCGCCACGTCAACGACCGGCTCGGTCGCGACGGCGCCATCTTCCGAGGCCGCTTCCACTCACGGATCGTCGACTCCGACGCCCACCTCCTCGCTGCGGCCCGGTACATCCACCGCAACGCCCTCGATCTCCCGGGCGTCGACTCGCCCGACGCATACCGCTGGTCGAGCCATCGGGCATATCTCGGGTACCGGCGGCGACCACGGTGGCTGCATCTCGACGTGGTGCTCGGCCTCGCCGGAGGTGTGAGCCCGTTCGCCGAGATGGTCGGCTCCGAACCTGCCGACGGCGTTCGCTCCGCCTGGGCTGCCGACGACGTCCGACGTCTCGTGGAGGCAGCCGCACTGGTGCTGTCCGAACGCGCCGCGACCTCACGAGGGTCGTCGACCTCGCACGCCCGCTCGATCGTGCTGGCCTGGGCCGCCGACAACGCGGCGATCGACGATCACGTCGTCGCCGATGCACTGGGCATCACGAGCTCCGGAGCGTGGAACTCCGCCGTGTGTCGGGCCCGAGCCAAGGCGCGCAAAGACCCCGAGCTGGGTCACCTGGTGCACCACTCGTTGTCGCTCGTTGCCGCTCCGGTCGTGGCGCGCCAGCTCGCCTCGCCGACCCGGTGCGCCTGATCACGATCGGGGTCTGACCCCGATCGTGATCAGAGAGCGGCGAGGGCGGCGTCGTAGTCGGGTTCCTGGGCGATCTCGGGGACCAGTTCGTTGTACTTCACCATGCCGTCGGGGCCGACGACCACCACGGCCCGTGCCAGGACGCCGGCGAGCTTGCCGTCGGTCATGGTCACCCCGTACTGCTGGCCGAAGTCGGAACGGAACGTCGAACCGACCTTCACGTTGTCGATGCCCTCGGCACCGCAGAACCGCCCCATGGCGAACGGGAGATCGGCCGACACGCACAGCACGACGGTTTCATCCATCCCGGCCGCACGCTCGTTGAACTGACGGACGCTCGTGGCGCACGTGGGCGTGTCGATGCTCGGGAAGATGTTGAGGATCACGTTCTTGCCGGCGAACTCGGCGGCGTGGTACTCGCCGAGGTCGGCGCCGACCAGCGAGTAGTCGGGCGCAGGGGCGCCGACGGCAGGGAGTTCTCCGGACGTGTGGACGGGGTTGCCCCCGAGGGTGACTTCAGCCATGCAGGTGGTTCTAGCAACCCGTGGCACGATCGGCCCAGCCGAGCAACGAATCACGATCGGGGTCTGACCCCGATCGTGATGTCAGAGGAAGGGGTCGAGGCTGCGGGTGAGGCCCGGCACCTCGGCGATCCTCCTGCAGGCGAGCAGCACGCCGGGCATGAAGCTGTGGCGGTCGTAGCTGTCCTGGCGGATCGTCAGCGTCTGGCCGGTCGCCCCCAGGATCACCTCCTGGTGCGCCACCATGCCGCGCATCCTCACCGCATGTGCACGGATGCCACGCGGGCCGGCGCCGCCACGGGCCCCCGGATAGACCTCCTCGACGGTGGGATCCGGGTCGAAGTCGTGTTCGCGCGCCGCCGCCATCCGCTCCACCGTGGTGACCGCAGTGCCGGACGGGGCGTCGATCTTGCGGTCGTGGTGCAGTTCGATCACCTCGGCGGTGTCGAAGAACGGCGCCGCCATCTCGGCGAAGCGCATCATCAGCACGGCCGAGATGGCGAAGTTGGGGGCGATCAGGCAGTTGGGGCCGTCGTCCGCCCCGAACGCCGACTCGAACACCTCGATGTCGTCGGCGGTGAACCCCGTGGTGCCCACGACCGCGTGGATGCCGTGCATCGCCAGCCACGGCAGTGCGTTGCGGGCCACGGCAGCCACGGTGAAGTCCACCACGGCATCGCAGCCGGCGTCGGCGAAGGCGTGCAGGTGCTCGGACACCTCCACACCCTCGATCTGCTCCCCCACCGCCGACGGGTCGACGGCGGCACAGACAACGAGATCGGGGTCAGCGGCGACTGCCTCGCAGACGGTTCGACCCATCCGGCCAGCAGCTCCGTTGACCCCGATTCTCATGTTGTCCAGTCTGGCCGATCCGACCGGGCAGCGCCCGATCCGGTCAGCTCATGGCGCAGTGATCAGCGATGCCGGCGACGACTGCCGCCGCGGCCGCCTCCGCCGCCACCCGAACGCTCGGGCTTCGGGCCGAGGTCGCCCAGCTCGTCGGCGAGCTCGGCATCGAAGCTGTCCTCGAAGCTGACCTCGACGACGTCGCTGTCACCGTCGCTGTCGTCCGACGACCGCTCGGAACGCTCCGACCGCTCCGACCGCTCAGGACGCTCGGACCGCTCACGACGGGGACGCTCACTGCGGCCGCCGTCACCGGAGGACGACGAGCCCTCCTTCGCAGCAGGACCGTCGCCGGCCGGTGTGAGGCTGACCTTGCCCTTGTCGTCGATCTCCTCGACGACGACCTCGATCTCCTGACCGAGCTCGAGCACGTCCTCCACGGCGTTGATGCGCTTGCCGCCACCGAGCTTGGAGATGTGCACCAGACCGTCGCGGCCCGGCAGGATGTTGACGAACGCACCGAACTTGGTGATGTTCACCACCCGACCGGTGTAGGTCTGGCCCAGCTCGGCCTTCGGCGGGTCGACGATGGCGAGGATCGCGGCCTTGGCCTCTTCCATGCGCCACGCCTCGACGGCACCGATGGTGACGATGCCGCGTGCACCGTCGTCGTCGACGCCGATGTCGGCACCGGTCTCCTGCTGGATCGTGTTGATGACCTTGCCCTTCGGGCCGATCACCTCGCCGACCTTGTCGAGCGGGATGTGGATCGTGGTGATCTTCGGAGCGGTCTCGGCCACCTCGTCACGCGACTGCGGGATGCTGGCGTTCATGACGTCGAGGATCTCGAGGCGGGCGGTGCGGGCCTGGGCCAGCGCAGCGGTGAGCACGTCGGCGGGGATGCCGTCGATCTTCGTGTCGAGCTGCAGCGCCGTGATGGCGTCTTCCGTGCCGGCGACCTTGAAGTCCATGTCGCCGAAGGCGTCTTCCGATCCGAGGATGTCGGTGAGCGTGATGTACTCGCCGTTCTCGTAGATGAGACCCATGGCGATACCGGACACGTGGCCCTTGGTGGGCACACCGGCGTCCATCAGCGACAGGCTCGATGCGCACACCGACGCCATCGAGGTGGAGCCGTTCGACGACATCACCTCGGACACGAGGCGCAGCGTGTAGGCGAAGTCCTCCTGGTTGGGGATCACCGGCAGGACGGCGCGGGCGGCGAGCGCCCCGTGGCCGATCTCGCGACGCTTGGGCGAACCGACACGGCCGGTCTCGCCGTTGGCCCACGGCGGCATGTTGTAGTGGTGCAGGTAGCGCTTGGTGTCGTTGGGCGACAGCGAGTCGATCATCTGGTTCATGCGGGGCATGGCCATGGTGAGCACGGTCATCACCTGGGTCTCACCACGCTGGAACAGGCCCGAACCGTGAGCGGTCGGCAGCACACCGACCTCGGCCGACACCGGACGCAGATCGGCGACACCGCGGCCGTCCATGCGGACGCCCTCGTCGACGACGCGCTTGCGCATCAGCTGCTTGTTGAGCGAGCGGACGGCTTCTTTCACCATCTTCTCGCTGCCGGCGTGCTCGCCCGGTGCGTCCTTGGTGCCGCACAGTGCGGCCACGATGTCGGCGGTGGCGGCGTCGGTGGCCTCGTTGCGCTCGCGCTTGTCGGCGATGGCGATCACCGGGGCGAGCTTGTCGGTGCCCGCCTTCTCGACGGCGGCGAAGATCTCGGGGGTGTAGTCGAGCACCGGCGTCCACTTCATCGGCTCGATCGGGCCGTGCTCGGCGATCACCGAGGCGAGGAGCTGGCGCTGCAGCCCGATCGACTCCTTGATCCACACCTTGCAGGCCTCGAGGCCGTCGGCGAGCACCTCTTCGGTGACCTTCTCGGCACCGTCGTCGTAGTAGTAGAACGCGTTCTCGGAGCCGCCGGCCTCGACCATCATCACGGCGACGTCGCCGTTGTCGAGTTCACGGCCGGCCACCACCAGCTCGAAGGTGCCGTTCTCGGCCTCCTCGTAGGTGGGATGGGCGATCCACTCGCCGTCCTGGCTGTAGGCCATGCGGATGGCGCCGATCGGGCCGTCGAACGGGATCCCCGAGATCATCAGGGCCGCCGAGGCGGCGTTGATCGACAGCACGTCGTGCGGGTTGGCCTGGTCGGCGCCGAGCACGGTGGTGACGATCTGGGTCTCGTTGCGGAAGCCGTCGGGGAAGCTGGGACGCAGCGGACGGTCGGTGAGACGGCAGGTGAGGATCGCGTCCTCGGTGGGACGGCCTTCACGTCGGAAGAACGAGCCGGGGATCTTGCCGGCCGCGTAGGCCCGCTCCTCGACGTCGACCGTCAACGGGAAGAAGTCCATGCCTTCACGCACGTTCTTGGCGGCGTTGGCGGTGGTCAGCACCTTCGTGCCGCCGATGGACGCCACGACGGCACCCATCGACTGCGGGGCGAACTTGCCCGTCTCGAAGGAGAGTGTCTTGTCGGTTCCCGACACGGGACCGGACACGGAAATGGGATCAGCCACGAATGGCTCCTTTCATGTGCACTCCACCTTTGGAGTGCGCCTCTGGAGCGAGTGAGCCGGTTCCCAGTTGGCAAGCCCGAACGCCACCGGCCGATCTCGACGGAGAAGGCGGGGACTCGGATTCAGCAACCGGCAACCGACAGCGGTTCGCTCGTGTTGCGAAGCCGGACGTTCCGACTTCGTTCCCCGATGCTACCGCCGTCGGACGCCGGAACGTGTCCGTGGCGCGGACCGCGACGCGTCAGCGGCGGAGGCCCTGGTCGGCGATGATCCGGCGGTAGCGCTCGACGTCGATCGACTTCACGTAGTCGAGCATCCGGCGGCGCCGGCCCACGAGCATCAGCAGGCCACGACGGCTGTGGTGGTCCTTCTTGTGCGTCTTGAGGTGCTCGGTGAGGTGCGTGATGCGCTCGGTGAGCAGTGCGATCTGCACCTCGGGCGAGCCGGTGTCGGTCTCGTGGGTGCGGAACTTCTCGATCGTCGCCGCGGTGTTCGGGGTGGTGTCGGTCGTGTCGGCCATGATGTGTCGCCTTCCGGAACGTTGCTCCGCATCGGACAGCGGCACGGAGCGTGGAGGTCGCAGCCCCGCCGGCGGCGGAACCTGCATCGCGCCCGCGCCGGGAGATCCCAGCCCGAACGGACGTCGCAATGCTACGGCGAGCGGTCGGCCGCGACAACGAGCCCGTATGCTCGCCCGTCGTGCCCCCTCGCATCGAGCTTCGCGACGTCACGAAGTCGTTCGGCGCGCTCGAGGCGGTGGCTCCGGTCACGCTGATGGTCGGCGAGGGCGAGACGGTCACACTGCTCGGCCCGTCGGGCTGTGGCAAGACCACGCTGCTCCGCCTGATCGCCGGGCTCGAGACTCCGACGTCGGGGTCGATCGTGGTCGACGGCGAATCGGCGCTCGACGCCCGGCGGCACAAGCGCATCGGCTTCGTGCCGCAGGCCCCCGCCCTGCTGCCGTGGCGCACCGTCGCCGCGAATGCGCGGCTCCTGCTCGACATCAACCGACGGGCGTCACCGGTGTCACCGAGTGTGTCGGTCGACGACCTGCTCGACGAGGTCGGGCTCGGCGACTTCCGCGATGCCTACCCGTACGAGCTGTCGGGCGGCATGCAGCAGCGTGTGGGTCTCGTGAGGGCGTTCGCGCTCGATGCCCCCATCCTGCTGATGGACGAGCCCTTCGCTGCACTCGACGAGATGACCCGCACCGACATGCGACACCTGCTCGGCCGTTTGTGCGAGCCGCTCGGGACGACGGTGGTCTTCGTCACCCACTCGATTCCCGAAGCCACCTTCCTGTCCGACCGGGTCGCCGTGATGTCGCCCCGGCCGGGTCGGGTCACCGACGACATCACCATCGATCTCGCCCACCCCCGACTGCCCCAGCTCGAGGACACCGAGGAGTTCTTCCACGTCACCACCGGCCTGCGTGCCGCGCTCGGCTCGGCGATGAACCGATGATCAGTCGCCGGGTCACCGCTCCTGTCGTGGGCATCGTGGCGTTCGGTGTGCTGTGGGAACTCCTCGTCGTGGTCAACGACGTCCGGCGGTTCGTGCTGCTCCCACCGTCGGCGATCCTCGCCGAGCTGCGCGAACAGCCCGCCTTCTACTGGTCGAACGCCCTGGTCACCGGCCGGCACATGCTGATCGGGCTGTCGATCTCGCTGCTGCTGGCGATCGCCGTCGGATCGGTGATGACTGCGTGGCGGTTCGTCGAGGAGGCGACCCAACCGGTCCTCGTCCTGATCCTGGTGACGCCGTGGGTGGCCTACATCACGTCGGTGGTGCTGTGGCTCGACGGCGGGGAACCGACGATCCTGTTCATGGTGGCGTTCACGTCGTTTCCCGTGTTCACGTTCGGAGTGGTGGGCGGCATGAAGTCGGCCGATCCGGCTGCTCGTGAGCTCCTGGCGAGCGTCGACGCCCGGCCGTGGGAGGTGCTGTGGCGGCTGCGGCTGCCGGCGGCGCTCCCCTCGGTGTTCACCACGGCGCGGTTCGCCATGGGGCTGGGGCTCGCCGCGGCCTACTTCGCCGAGGGCTCGGCGCTCACCACCGACGGCCTGGGTGCGATCGGGCGCCGGGCTGCGTC
>Ga0102940_1002331_pt1 | contig 11496 bp, 6 predicted proteins | sample SalPonR2_C_D1_MG_FD_78215 | JGI IMG/M metagenome (GOLD analysis project Ga0102940, IMG submission 78215) | Salt pond soil microbial communities from South San Francisco under conditions of wetland restoration - Salt Pond MetaG R2_C_D1_MG | ecosystem: Environmental > Aquatic > Marine > Intertidal...
AGCGCTTCTGGTTTACCAGGATAAGCTGTTAAATATTTTTCTGCATATTTATATCCCTCCTGGTACTTTTCGAGTGTTTTACAAACCTCAATGCCTGGCAGGTAAAAATCTGGTTGATAGGGATCAATATCAATGGCGCGACTGATGCTTTTCAATGCTTTTCTTTCCCGCCCAAGTTTATGTAATATTTTGGCCTGTAGTGCATAGAATGCAGCCTCATCGTCCTCCTCATCGATGGCGCGATCGATATCCTCAAGTGCCGACTTTGTAAAACCCTGCTCAAAGAGCAGTTTGCTGCGATAAAACCAGGGCATTTCGCGGTACGAACGGTCTTCGATCAATTCATCGAGCAGGGTAATCGCCAGGTCATAATTTTGCACCTCCAGTTCTCTTTTGGCCATGGCCAGCTTAATATCGTAACTTTTATAATGGTCGCCTTTCCAGATGCTGTCCCATTCGGGCATTTTCTTTAACCTGTCGAAAGCCGTATCGGTTCTTATGGCTGCCCGTGGCGGCTTATGCCGACTTTCAAGTAATTTGGTTAACATTTCAAAGGCCTTATCATTGTCACCTTTAACAGCATGGTAGCGCATCAAATAGTGCAATTTTGTACCAGTGTGACGATATCCGTCCAAATGTTCAGCCAACTGGTACATTTCATCAAATCGTCCGGTAAACCAGGCCAATTCTAATTTTCGTTTCATCACCCAATCATCATCATTTTCTGTTTGCGCGAACAATCCCCGGGCAGCCTCATAATTTCCCTGGTTGTATAACCCCTGGGCTCTCAACAAAACCGTATCTGCCTGTGCAAATACCAGCTGGTTAACGAAAATAGTGATCAATAATGCGGTTATTCTCATTTATTATTTTCTATTTGGTATGATACACATGCACAAAGCCAACTTTATAGCGCTCTTCCAACCCGGAAATGCGTTTTTCTTTCAAATTACAAATATAATAATACACCCCGCTGGGTACAGGTTTACCTGTATGTTTATCGCGCCCGTACCACAAAATGCGTGGGTCAGTAGTTTCAAAAACCAGGTTGCCCCAACGGTTAAAAATCTGAATTTCTGCTTCAGCAATAGTTTTTAAAATAATATCGTCTGATGCTTTGGGCCTGAACACATCATTCAAGCCATCGTTATTGGTGGTAATTACATTGGGTAAATCATAATAGTCGCATGAATCGATGCACACTTTCGCTGAAAACGCACTTCTATTTCCTGCGGAATCAATAGCCTTTGCTGAATAACAGCCACTTACCGATAATTCGGGTGTATGGCGATACATCGTTGTGTCGGGATAAGGAAATTTCCGGAGCATTGACAAAGGTTTATCTGTGCGCGATGCATAATAAAGTTCCACATCTACAACTTCTGCATCGGTGCTTTGCCAGGTTATTTCATTATAAAAAGCATCACAATTGGCCTCCACGTTTATTAAGGGTGCTTCTGGCGGCACTGTATCAACCGGTATACCTCTGGCTATTTGTGAAAAATTGACAATCGGATACACAAAACCACTTTCGGTATAATTACCCGTGGATTTTACCCGGTAATAAAAGGGCTCATCATTGGGTAGGTTTTCATGTAAGAAAGTAAGCGTATCAACTTCGGCAAGCAAAATCTCATTCTGACCATCGACCTGATAAAATGCATAGGTATGGTTAATCCACGGTACATTTTTCTCTACTGTAAGCGCTACGCGATTATCAGCACCGTAGGTTTTCAAATGCAAAGAGCTGGCCACCATTGGTTGAGCAACAAGACCATTCGTATTATGCAGTTCGACTTTGTAGCTGTATGCATTTGCAGCCGTATTCATCCCACTATCAAGCAAAAGCGTATCATTTAAGCCGCTTAATGTGGCTATTGGTGTAGGCTCGAAACTGCTTCCCCACAGGGCTGGTGACCGGAAAATCTTGTAATTATAAGGTCCCGGATGCTCCAACGTGTCAATTTCAGTGGGTTTACTCCAGGCAAGGTATATTTTACCATTTAGGGTGTCGGTATTTTCTATGCTCACATTGGTAATAACAGGCACTCCCCTCACCAGGGTTTCGCAGCCTTCGGCAGAGGCATAGCCCGGGGCATCGTTGTAGCGAGGAACTATTCGGTAGCAATACTGAAAACCCTGTAAAAGGCCTTCTCCCCCTTCATTATCGGTAAATGCAGTGATGGCTGAATCTAAACTGGCAATTTTTTCATACCCACTACCCTGGGGTATACCTGTTACGCATGGATCAAACAGCCATTGATAACTTTGTGTTTTTCGATATAGATCGTAACCAGTAACGTCACACGAAGGGGAGAACCAGTTTAGCTCAATACTATTGTTCGTAGGGGTAACAGATGTAAATTGTGTCGCCGGTCCATTTACCCATACCTGAATATGATGCAGGTCGGCCAGCGGAATATCTTCATCCTGATCTTCGGCCTTTATCACGAGTAAATAAGGCTGACGACGAATATGGCTGCAATCTGTACCCCATTTAATTTGGCCATAGATCGTATCTGCTACTGTTCCTGTAGTTGTATATGTTGCCGGATTATCAACTTCAAATGCACCACCCAACGGGGTAAGTACCAGATCGTCTCCATCGGGATCGTACCCTTTTATATCGATGGTTACCGAATCGCCTGCTTCGACGCATATCTGCTGCTCAGACAAAAGCTCAGGCGGCATATTATCTGTTTCGTACACCTCAATTTGTAAGTCGCGGGTTATTTGCCCTATTTTAACGCCCTCACGCCACTCTTCAATGAGAATGGCCACATTAAATACCCCCAGTTCTGTAGGTTTATCCCAAACCAAATCTCCTGTAGTTTCATTCATGGCGATATCATCAGGAAAGGTAAAACCCTCGATGGGCTGGCCGTTTTCGCCGGTACATGGAGTAAGCTTGTATGCCAGGCTGTCGCCATCAGGATCCCACGCAGCCGGGTTGTGTATAAACAAACGGTTCAGGGCCGCTTTGTCGACAGGCGGACTCAACAACTGAGGTGTACTATTGGGGCCAAGTGCCGGGTTGATCTGCATGATGGTTTTAATGGAAAACACCACGGTAACACTATTGGGAATATTAGATACACCTTCGTTACGATTGGGGTCTTCAACAACCAGTTCATAGGTGCCCGGTCCAGGAAAAGTATGGGTGGTGATGTAGGTATTTTTGCGGTAATAATCGGGTAAATCAATCATCTCGACCCGGTCTACCATGGCTGTGGTATTATCGCCAAAGGCTATTTCAAGCACAGGACGGTCCACGGGTGGCCAGCCAGATGTTGTGGGTTGTGTATTGGTAAAAGTGGTGATGGTAATTTCATAAGTAAATTCGTCGATTTGCACATAAGTAATCTCCCCTGCCCTGTTGTGTGTGGCCCATGCACCGGTTAATAAAAACCAGAAACTAAAAATAGTTAATATGAAACGTTTATTCCACATGGGCACAAGTTTTACGAGACGATAACCGGTAGCCATCCTCCTGGTCGATTAAATTCACAATCAACAAATTGGTTTGATCATTAAAGAGTTCATAGAATATGCTGCAACAGACGTCAAACGCCACATCAGAATCAATTGTTGCAGTGTATTTAAAAATGGTTACATCCCTTCGGGGTCCAACCTCCAATAACTCCAGTGACACTTCACTACCCGACTGGGTCACATCAAACCGACTATCGATGTATTGGCTGGCATCTTTTACTGCATCAACATTGTCATAATTCATTTTAAAGTCACTATTGGAATTGTGTATAAGCGCATTTTCCAAATCATCGGTAAATACTTTTACATTAATTGTAACCTGTCCTGCTTCAGTGGCATTAAAATGAATCACACCCAAATGCAGGGGATGAAAAAACATTAACGATATGACAAAACTCAGGATGTTAAGCATGCGTAAATTTACTATCTTGCAACCCGAAAACAAAAGCTTTAATTACAAAATGTTTGATACTTATTTTATACTTGGATTGGAACACATTGCCAATCTTAAGGGTTACGATCATATTATTTTCTTAATTACACTCTGTGCGGTATACAAAATCAGTGAGTGGAAACCGCTGCTCATTTTGGTTACAGCATTTACCATTGGCCATTCGCTTACACTTGCGCTGGCTACATTAGACTATTTAAATGTCAATTCCACGTTAATAGAAATACTCATTCCCGTAACCATTCTTATTTCTGCAATAATTAACATTATTTATCCCACACAACGTAAATTGATGCCAGTAAAATATTTATTGGCCCTTTTCTTTGGATTAATACACGGATTGGGATTTTCTAATTATCTCAGCATGTTGCTTAGTGAAGAAAACAGTCTCATATTGCCACTTTTTGGATTTAATACGGGTGTAGAAGCAGGACAAATCCTTATTGTAGCATCGCTGCTTTTGTTAAGCTTCCTGGTGCTTCGTATCACCTCAATAAAGCTCCGCGACTGGATTTTTTTACTATCCGGGGCAGGCATTGGTACTTCAATTATTATGATTATTGACAGAATTTAAAAGCCAGGTTTAACGATTGCTTAACCGCCAAATACACGATTTTTATTAGTTTTGAATTACCGAAACCCTAAAAATCCCGAATATGAAAAAAATAATACTCATATTTCTAACCTTAAGCATCTGTACAACAGCCTTTACACAAGATTTGACCTATTCATCAAGCGATTTGGGGGCTGTTGGAGATCTTTTTTATACCCGTGAACTGCAACTTGATACCACCGACTGGATTCCGGCAGACAGCATTGACCCACAAATGTGGAATTTTTCATCGCTACAACCGAACCAGAGTGGAACAATTGAAATATATAGCAAAAACGATTTTCCTGAACTTGACACACTCCCCGAGTCTACCCTGGTGATGCAAAACCAGGACAACAGCTACACCTGTCTAAATCTGGAGAATAACTATTTGTACCTGCTCGGAATGTTAATGGATATGGATGGAACATTATTTCCTGTTTTGCTCGATCCGGCACCTGAATATTTGCACTTTCCATTGACCATAGGCGAAGGTGGCTCTGAAACAATCAGCCATCAAATCCAGGGAACTCCCGAGGATTTTAATCTTAGTGTACCGTTTCATGACTCTGTGCGCTTCGACATACAAATAACTGCGAGTACAATGGTCGAAGATACAGGCACAGTAACAACCTTGCAATATGCTTACCCAGCGTTTAAAGTGTCGAACGCGACCATCTTTGAAGTCGACCTTTATGGCAAACCCTCCATTGGCAGCTGGTACCTTATGCAAGATGATGTGGCAGTAGATTCCACAAAAGGATTGCAATTCTACACACCCGAATATGGCGTGCCAGTAGTTGAAGTGCAAATGACCTGGAACAATGAAATACAAAGTATGCGCATGATTGACGAAGATCCTCAAAGTATTGTTAGCATACATCAAACAAACATTGACCTGTATCCTAACCCAATAAAAGCTCAACAAACATTGCATTTTAGTCAGCCTTTATCCGATGTAGCTATTTTTGATATGAACGGCCGGCTCATAATTAAACGCGCAAAACCTGTAGAACAAATCAAATTGCCGCATTTGCCGGAAGGCGTTTATATTCTAAACAGTACAAATTTGGTCAAACCCCAAAAGATAGTAATTCAATAGATCGATTTCGATTGTTCTGTTTTATTTGAAAATATAAAACGATTTCACTAAATTACTAACAGGCACAAGCTTGCAGCAAAGTTTACGGGCGAAATATTGAAAAAAATAATTTAACAAATAAGGTTTTAGATGATAAAAATTAATACGTTACAAGACTTTTATAAAACCATGGCAGCCACACGGCAGGTCAGGAAAAAAATGGTAGCTGAATATCTTCAAAATAACCGGATTTCACACAAGGGCGAAATTGAAGATTTGAAAAATGCTCTGGATGCACTCGAAAACATTGCTCGCGAAGGCAAGAGCTTTATACTCAAAATAGATGCGCAAAAATCCATTGAAGTCGACCTGGGTTATGAGATAGATGAACTTAAAAGAGATATTGTATTTCTGGAAAACGGTGAAGAAGCCCTAACTAGTCACCTAAGCAGCATACACCCCGGTTTTTCAGAACAAGTTCAGCAAGGTGTTGAATTTTTAAACGGTAAAAACATTCAAAACCTGATCACTGACCGCGATGGAACCATCAACAACTATTGCGGCCGCTATCGCTCCTCCATTCAGTCGCTTTATAATGCTGTTTACCTTACACGTTTTGCAAGGAAAAAAGCCAAAAACAGCATCGTGCTCACCTCAGCACCATTGCAGGATCCGGGTCTTGTGGATGTAAGCACAACACCCGATGAAGACTTTATTTATGCAGCCTCGAAAGGCCGGGAATTTATGCTTAACGGTAAACGACAACAACTGGCTATTGCCGAAAAAAAACAAGCCATGCTGGATGCCCTTAACGATAAACTTGATGAATTACTCAAAAACCCGGCATACGAGAAGTTCGGACTGATAGGTTCGGGCATTCAACATAAATTCGGACAAACCACCATAGCGCGTCAGGATGTCAGCAAGTCTGTTTCTGAAAAGGAATCGCAGGAATTTTTTAAGTCTGTAGTGGCATTAGTAAATGAAATAGACCCGGGCAAGCACTATTTCCGCATTGAAGATACCGGAAAAGATATTGAAATTATTCTAACAGTAAACAGTGATGAAGGCGGCACAAAAGATTTCGACAAAGGCGACGGAGTGATGTATTTAAATGAAACATTGAACCTTAAAATAGAAAACGGTTGGAATCTTATTTGCGGGGATACACATTCAGATGTGGCGATGGTGAAAAAAGTAGCCGAACAATCAAAAGATGTGGCTGTTATTTTTGTAACGGAAGACAAAAAACTCATGAATGAGGTGCTTGAAAGAGTACACAGGAATCAATGCCTGTTTGTTACTGCACCCGACATACTGGTTAGTATTTTTAACAAGCTGGCTATAAAGTAATTACAAAACATAAACCTAAAATACACCTATATGCAAGTCAAGGGAGTGATATTCGATTTAGATGGCGTAATAACGCAAACTGCCAATGTGCATTTCATCGCATGGAAGCGCACATTTGAGGAGTTTTTGAAAAGCAAAGGAGCCGACCCGAAATTTACTTATGAAGATGATTACGTACCCTATGTAGATGGAAAACCAAGGTACAAAGGGGTTCAATCGTTCATTGAATCACGCGGATTTAAACTCCCATTTGGCGACCCGTCTGACAAAGCCGGAAAAATGACCTATTGCGGTATTGGAAACAATAAAAACATAGCATTCAGAGAGGTAATAAAACATGAAGGTGTTGATTTGTATGACTCCACACTGACTTTCATCAAAGAACTAGAGAAGCACAACATCCAGATAGGTGTAGCTTCGTCAAGTAAAAACTGCCGGTTTATACTGGAAAGTGTAAACCTCGCCGAGCGTTTCGAAACCATTGTTGATGGAGAAGTTTCGCAAAAACTGCAGCTAAAAGGAAAACCCGAAGCCGACATTTTTGAAAAAGCCGCCAGCAATATGAGACTGCATCCCAAAGAATGTGTGGTGGTTGAAGATGCAATTTCAGGTGTGCAGGCCGGTCGCAATGGTAACTTTGGTCTTGTTTTAGGCATCACGCGTACAGGCGACAAGCAATCTCTACTGGCCAATGGTGCCGATATTGTTGTAAACGATATGGAAGAAATATCATTTGAAAACGTGCTGCAATGGTTCAAAAACGATGTTTACGAAGACAACTGGCACCTGACTTACCATGGCTACAATCCTGAAGAGGAGATGCTGCGCGAAGCGCTTACCACCACCGGAAACGGCTATTTCGGATCGCGCGGTGCTTTTGAAAGTGAACGCGCCGATGATGATACCCACTACCCGGGAACTTATGTGGCCGGTGTGTTTAACAAAACACCGTCAAAAGTACACGATAAAACCATATTCAACAACGACTTTGTGAATTTGCCCAACTGGCTACTGGTGCAATTTAAAATAGGCGAAGATAAAAAGCCGCTTACCCTTGCCAATTGCGAAGTACTGGAGTATGAGCACCGCCTTAATATGCGCGATGCCATTATGACCCGTTACATGGTAGTGCGCGATAAAAAAGGCAGGGAAACCGAAATAAACGTAGAACGGTTTGCCAATATACAATTGCCGCACCACGGACATATCAAATATGAAATTACACCACTCAATTACAACGAAAAAATTACCATCATCAGTGGTATTGATGGTTCCATTATAAACTACGGTGTACCCCGCTACAGGCAATTGAATTCCAAACACCTTGATGTGATTGATAAGCATGCTGAAAATGGAACCGTCTATCTGCATGCACGTACCAATGCATCAAAGGTTGATATCCATACCACGATTCGCAACCAGTTGTTTGAAGATGAAAAGCAATACCAGTTGCACACCTCCAGGGTGCAGGAGAAAGATGAGGAGATATATGAACACCTGAAGTTTAATGCAGAAAAGGGAAAAACATATAAACTCGAAAAAACAGCAGCCATTTACACTTCGCGCGATATGGATGTGGCCGATCCACAACAATCGTCGCGCATGAATGCCGAAAATGCTGCCGACTTTGAAACCCTGTTCATATCGCACCGCGACTACTGGCACGGCATGTGGAAAAAGACCGGCATAAAGATCGAAGGCGATCGTTTTACCCAAAAGGTGGCACGCCTGCACACTTACCATTTGCTTGTTACCGGTTCGCCCCACAACCAGAACTTCGATGCCGGCATACCCGCACGCGGATTGCATGGCGAAGCCTACCGCGGACATATATTCTGGGACGAAGTGTACATTCTACCCTTCTTTGTAAAGCACTACCCGGAAATTGTAAACGCATTTCTGAAATACCGCTACCGCCGCCTCGATGACGCACGAGCTTATGCCCGGGAGCACGGCTATAGCGGTGCCATGTTTCCATGGCAAACTGCCGACGACGGTAAAGAAGAAACACAAGAAATACACTACAACCCCGTTTCAGGCGACTGGGGGCCCGACCTTAGCCGCAGGCAGCGCCACGTATCCATTGCCATTGCCTACGATGTACTGGAATACATGAAGTATACCGGGGATGATGCCTTTTTCGAAAATTATGGCAGCGACCTGTTTTATGCCATTTGCCGCTTCTGGGCAAGTATTGCCGAATATAACGAAACCGACAAACGCTACCATATAAATGGTGTGATGGGACCTGACGAATTTCACGAAAAATATCCGGGCAAACCGAATGAGGAGGGCGGAATTAACGACAATGCCTATACCAATGTAATGGTTAGCTGGTTATTGAACCGGGCCGTGGAGCTGCTTGACGAAATGCCGGAAACTCTCACTCAACGCATCAATCCGACAAAGGATGAAATAAAACGCTGGAAAGCCATTGCCAGCAAACTGTATGTACCCATGGACGAATCAGGCATTATAGAGCAGTATGCCGGTTATTTCGACCTGAAGGAACTCGACTGGGCACATTACAAAGAAAAATACGGCAACATTCGTCGCATGGACCGCATATTGAAATCGGAAAACGACTCGCCCGACAATTACAAGGTTTCGAAGCAGGCCGACGTGCTGATGATGTTCTTCCTGCTGCAACCTCAGCAGGTAAAAGAAACCCTTCAAAGACTCGGTTATCAATGTGGCGACCCGGTAGACCTGCTACGCAAAAATTTCGATTATTACATTAAACGTACAAGCCATGGCTCTACGCTGAGTTACGTGGTGCACAGCTACGTGCTTAAATATTTGAATGTAGACAAAAGAGTACTGTGGAAATGGTTTAGCAACGCCATGGAAAGCGACATTTACGACACCCAGGGCGGCACCACCCGCGAGGGCATTCATGCCGGGGTAATGGCAGGTTCGCTCGACATCATTATTAAAAACTTTGCCGGGCTTAAAATGAACAACACCATTGAAATAGCACCTAATCTGCCCGACCACTGGAATCGCATCTCGTTTAACGTGTTGTACAAGGGTGAAGAATTTAACTACACCATCACGCACGATGAAATTGTGATCAGACCCACAAAAGAGTGCAAAAGCAACTTCGAGTTTATCATTGGCGGTAAAACACACAGCATGGAAAATCGCAAAGAATTGAAAGTGAAGTACTAATTTCTAAATAGACTAATAGTGAAAAAGAAAACCCCGAATGCGCTGTTTGGGGTTTTGTTTTTTAGGTTGGTTTAGTCTAATTATAAAGCCACGGCAGCATGCAATAAGGTCTGCGATGCAATTACGAACCAGCAGGGATAAAAATATCAAACCAACCTACCATGATCTTTGTAACGAAGGTTAGCCTCCTCTCTGAAGCTTTTAAAACTAAGGAAGAATGTCTAAATTAGCACTGTCTGAAAAAAGGTAAGGCTTCACTTCGATTCGTACAACCCAACCCTCCACCAACTCAGTGCCCTGCGGGGGTAATTCTATTTTTAACTCAAATTAAATTAGAAAAACACGAATGGTTTAGTGTGAATAGCCCCGCATAAGCTAGTTCGCCATAGCAAAGCTTTCACTTCCCCTATAGGTTCAGCGAACGCGGATGGCGAATGAAAAATGCGGGGTAATTTGGTATCCTGGCAATTACAACTCCGGAGTAGTTGAATTATATCTTATATCTCGTGGATATTTCTCTGATGATCATGGACGGATTGCAACTGATCCGCCAGCTGGCGGAGAGCTTAACAAAGCTGAAACCACGCGATGGAATGTACAGTAAATGATTTAATTTTCAACTATTCTTTCACTATTTTAGTTATAAAAATCTCATTATTCGTCTGAAATTCAACAATATAAATACTGCTTTCAAAACTTGATAAATCAATAATTCCGTTCTGTTGAATATTAACTTTTGTAATAATGGTTTTTCCTGCCAAATCGAATACTTTAACCTGTTGAATACTATTTTTTGTATTGTCAAAGTTTATTATTCCAGTTGTAGGATTTGGATAAATTGAAATTCCCTTCTGTTGCATTGTTCCTGTAGAAACAAAAGCGTTAACCTGAACGTCAATAGTACACTGAGCTTCCCTATTTGCAATGTCTGTAATGGTCCAAACAACTGTAGTTATTCCGATTGGGAATTCTACATTTTCTAAAGTTGTTAAACCGTTAAAATCATTTATAATACTGAACCCATCGCAATTATCACCACTTTCTGTTGGGTCAAATTCTGTTCCTGAAACGGTATAAACTGTTTCACCTTCTGATAATTGTTTTGTTTGATTTCCAATACAGACGAGTGTTGGATCTGTATAATCTTCAATAATTACATTTTGATCTACATTGATACTGTTTCCGTTGCCATCATCAAAATTCCATGTTATTACGTAGTTTCCTTGCTGTGTGTATTCTGTTGGGTCGGTGGTTGTTCCTGTAACTGTTCCGGCACAATTATCTGTAGTTGTCGGAGGGGTTGCGGTAGCTGAACACTGGTCTGTAATATCAGCTAATGTGGGTGTGTCTGGATTA